>Ga0187873_1000862_pt1 | contig 27836 bp, 24 predicted proteins | sample June2016WEW_16_1_2_FD_133012 | JGI IMG/M metagenome (GOLD analysis project Ga0187873, IMG submission 133012) | Peatland microbial communities from SPRUCE experiment site at the Marcell Experimental Forest, Minnesota, USA - June2016WEW_16_100 | ecosystem: Environmental > Terrestrial > Soil >...
AGAGCAACAACCCAAAGTGATGTATGAAACTGATTCTCAGTTTGAGAAATGAAGTCCATAAGATATTAAATTCTGAACTTTGCTATTTAATTTTGTCCAGAACTATTTCGATTCAGTTTTTAATCCCCTTTGCCACAAATCGAAGTGATACAGCGCGACGACGACGAGTGAGTGGCTGATTTTTTCGTCGGCCACAAGTTTCGGCACTTCCGCGACTGGCACAAGCCGTGTGACCAAATCCTCGCTGCGATCAAATTCAACGGCGTGTTTGAGCCGGCAATTTTCAATCAGCACGGTGAAGCAGGTGTTGCTCAAAATCGCCGGGTTTGCGTGGATGCGCCCGAGCAGGCGCGCGTTTTCACCTTCGTAGCCGGTCTCCTCGCGCAACTCGCGCACGGCGGTTGCCACCGGGCCGGTCTCGCCCGCGTCCATCATGCCGCCGGGGATTTCAAGTTCGACGGTGTCCGAGCCGTGGCGATATTGCTCAACCATCACCAGTTGTTGGTCGGGTGTGACGGCGACGACGTTGACCCAATTAACGCTGTCGAGGACGTAGAAATCGTGTTCCTTGCCGGTGCGCGGCGAAATTTTCACGTCCGAGCGCAGCTTGAAAATGCGGAAATCGCCAATGAGCTTTGAGCGGACTTTTTTCCAAGGCTGAATCATTCGATTAGGAGAAGGGAGCAGGAAGCAGGGAGCAAGGAAAAATGAAATCCGACAACTTGCTTCTTTCTCCTTACTCCTTGCTCCTGCCACCTGCTGCCCAGCCTTGCTTCATCAAATTCAGCAAGTGCTGCAAGGCTTCTTCGCAAGAGCGGCCTTTCTGTGCGGCGAGTTGGCGGGCACGTTTGTCCAGTTGCGCGGCCATCTCGGTGGATTTTTTCGCAGGACAGCCGAGTGTGACCAGAACTTTGGTGAGTTCGGAGATTTCCATGAACTCGGGTAGGGCGGCGTTGCCGCGCCGCCCCGATCAAGGCCGCGCAGCAGCGCGGCCCTACCATAAAATCATTTCACCGCATCGCGCGGGACAATTTTGATGCTGATGACGTCAACGCGTTTTTGCGGTTTGCTCATTTCGCCGGAAGCGTTGGGAGCAACAGGTGTGTCGGCAATCTGTCTCAGCGTGCCATCGCCTTTAATCAATTTGCCAAACGCGGTGTATTTGCCATTGAGATATTGCATACCTGGATTGTCGGGAGCGGCATCGCAAATGAAGAACTGGCTGCCGGCGGAATTCGGGTCCGAACCGCGCGCCATGGAGATGACGCCGAATTCATGCGGACGGTTATGGAATTCAGCTTTGACGGTGTATCCCGGTCCGCCTGTGCCCCATTCGGATTCCTTGCTAGGGTCTTTGGAAAGCGGGTCGCCGCCCTGAATCATGAAGCCTTTGATGATGCGATGAAAACATGTGCCGTCATAAAATCCTTCACGAGCGAGTTTCTTGAAATTGGCGACGGTTTTCGGCGCAATATCCGGCCAGAATTCAATGACCATTTCGCCATCGGTGGTGTTGATAACCGCAACTTCATGGGTGTTTACAGCATTACTCATGGGTGTGTTGTTTTGGATGTTAGTGTTTGTTACGCCGGCCAATGCCGTCGCAATTCCTGCGACGAAGCCAATGACGCAAATCCAGCTCTGCACTTTCATGGCGGAAAATTTCCCACACGCGCAGAAAAAAGTCACGCGCAGAATTCAATCCTTCTTCATCGAGCGCGTGATAATGCTGCCTTGATGGGTCTTGCGCGAACGGTGCAGCATGAGAACCACTAATGCGCCCGCTGCGGCCAGGAACATTACGGCAATAGTCAACGCACCGTTGCCGCTCAACTTGTGGTTTTCCGTGGGCGTTGCCGGCGCATTCGTTTGTGTTTCTGCGATTTTGAGCGGAGCGGTATTTGTCAGGGCAGCATTCGTTGGATTTAATGATTTTGCGGGAGGAGGCGGGTTTGATTCCGTTGTTGTCGGCGGCGGATTCGTTAGCGGCGGATTGGTCAGTGGTGGATTTGTCAGCACCGGTCTTGATTTGGTCGGAGGAAGCAGGTTGGTGCCAACGTTTGTGCCAACAATGACGAGCGGCGGAGCTTCGACAACTGGTGGCGGCGGTGGCGGCGACGGGTTGGTTTTAACCGTTGGTGACGGCGCGGGAGGTTGAGGCAGGGGTGGAAATTCAGGGAAATTCACTCCTGTTGCCGAGGAATTTATCGTGTAACCGACGTATTGGCCAAACTGCGTTCGCAGGACGACGATGAGCGTCTGTTTCGTTTCCCCAAACGCGCGCTGGTTTTGCGTGAAACTTGCATTGATTGCGTCGTCGAACGGCGTCCCTTGAATTTTTCCGTTGCCATCGCAGAAAATCAGCACGGTCAGGCGGTCAGAATCCCGCACGAGTCCATCGAGAAACGGCATAATCGCATCGAAACGGGTGCTTTTCGAGTAATGCTCCTGCTTGACAAACGTGGTGATGTTGGACGCGATGGTTGCAGCGTTTTCCGGCAACCAGCGTTGCAACGGAAATTGCCCCGCACGCAATTTACTGTCAAAGGTCCAGACCCCAATGCTGTCATCCGGCTGCAATTGCCCATTCATCATCGAAAAAGAGAGCCGGTTCACCGTTGCTTGCGTTGCCGGCAGCCGCTTTTTCATCGCCGACGACGTGTCGAAAATGAGCAGGTAGCGGCTTTCAACTGCGCGCGCCGGTGTCTGGGCTTGCGTTGCTGGAACCAAAAACATTCCGGCCAGCAGCGCAACAATGATTCTCATGCGCCGGGCAAACTGATTTGAATGTCTCTGTCTGATCATTGGTTTTTGTGTTCTTGTGAACGATTAAAACGATTCCGCTCCGTGCGATTGCGGCTTCGCAATTCGTCCTGCAACTCCGTCAGCGCATTGTCAATCATGCGGATAAAATTTACGCAGCTCGCCACGGCGGCGCCCATGCCCGTCACCGTGTCGCGCTCGGCGTTGTCGTCCGTGACCACGAGGACTTCGCCATAGTTTTGAAACCGATGCGCCGCGCGTTCAATCATTTGATCGGCGGTTTGTCCCGCGCGCGAAAATAAAACTTCAATCGCGCCGGTCGGTTCATTTTCCAGGACACCGCCGGGTGCGCCTGCACCGTCGAAAAAGACCGTGATCGGCTCGCCCGTCGTGTCGTGATAGCGCGTCAGGACGTGAACCAATTCGTCGCGCGCGCGGGCGGAATGACGCGGTTGGTCCGGAGCGAGTTCCGGCCAGTTGTGCAACAGGCTGTAGCCATCCACCAAGATGCGCGCCAATGCCATGCGGCATCGTAGTCGCTTGACATGGTGAATTTCAAGCGCGGCGAAATCGCATTGTCTTTTGAGCGGCGCGCGCTTAAATAGGCAGTTGGAATTTGTCATGGCCCCGGCCAAATCCATTTTTCAAATCTCGAACCGTCGCATCGCCATTATCGCGCTGGTCGTCTTCGCACTCGACCAATTCACCAAATGGCTGGTGCTGCGCGCTCTCGGACCGGGTGACGAAAAAATCATCGTTGACGGTTTTTTTAAGTTCGTTCACTGGGGCAATACCGGGGCGGCGTGGAGTCTCTTTCGTGACAACAACAATGCTCTGGCCCTCGTCGCGTTGCTGGCGCTCGTCGCGCTGTTCCTCACGCGGCATCACTTCGATTCGCACACGTTGCCCGGCCAGATCGCCTTTGGCCTGATTTTCGGCGGCATCGCCGGTAATCTGACCGACCGCCTGCTGCCCGGCCGCCACGCGGTCGTGGATTTTCTTTATTTTTATCTGCAACGACGCGGCGGCGGTGAAATCGGTTTTCCCGCCTTCAATGTTGCCGATAGCGCCATCTGCACCGGTATAGGGCTGATTTTTCTCATCACCTGGAAAACTGAACACGCGCCAAAACCCGCGTCCAGTTAATGCGTCATGGCCGCGCGCACGGAAATTTTCATTGTCGAAAAATCGCTCCCGGACGGACGGCTCGACGCGTTTCTGCGCCGGAAATTTCCCTCTGCCTCACGAGTGACGCTGAAACGATTGATTGAACAAGGCCACGTTCGCGTCAACGGCCGGACGGTCAAGCCCACACGCGCGCCGCGCGCCGGCGAACAAATTGAAATTCATTGGCCGGAAACAAAGCCCGCCGAAGCGCAGCCGGAAAAAATTCCACTCGACATTCTGTTCGAGGACAAATCATTGCTCGTGCTGAACAAGCCCGCCGGACTCGTCGTGCATCCCGCCGCCGGACACGAGGAACACACGCTCGTCAATGCGCTGCTGCATCATTGCAAGAGTTCGTTGAGCGGCATCGGCGGCGTGGCGCGGCCCGGCATTGTTCACCGGCTCGACAAGGAAACCAGCGGTTGCCTCGTCATTGCCAAAAACGATGAAACACACCTCGCGCTCTCCGCGCAATTCACCGGGAGAAAGGTCGGTAAAATTTACAATGCGATTGTGTGCGGCGAACTGGCGCGCGAATCCGGAGAAATCCACGCTGCGATTGCGCGACATCCAGCACATCGCAAACGCATGGCTGTGCGCGAAGATAATTCCGGCCGCGCGGCACACACGAGCTATCGTGTGCTCGAACGATTGCGTGCGGCAACATTCGTCGAGGCGCAGTTGCACACGGGCCGCACGCATCAGATTCGTGTGCATTTCCAATTTCTCGGCCATCCGCTCGTGGGCGACGAAACTTACGGCGCGCGCCAAAATGCACGACTCAAGGGATTGACGAGTTACGCTGCGCCGCGCGTGATGCTGCACGCGCGCAAGCTGTCATTTGTTCATCCGCGCACGGGAAAGCAAATGAGTTTTGAAGCGCCGTTATCGGAGGATTTTCAAGATGCCCTGAAAAGCCTTCGCAGGTAGGGACATCTCGCCGAGATGTCCACAGTTGCTATGGTCTCGACGGACGGCTCGGCGAGCCGTCCCTACCAAAATCTGTTCGTGAAGCGCCGAAATTCCTGCGCATGAAAAGCTGAATGGCGCTGCGCTTCGATGCGATCGCACTGACTCGCGTTCACATCCACCGCTGCAATCCTTCGTGCCGCACCGACCATTTGCCGTCGCTGGGAAAACCGGGTGCAGACGTCTGCGGGCCATCTGTCCAGCCGGCGGCCATCATCGCCGTGGCGGCGAGCAATCCGCCGTTGCCGGGCAAATATGCCGTGAGTTTCTCGCGCTGATAATTGTGGCCGTTCGGATGATACTGGTTTTTTACCGAGTCAATCAGCAACGCTTTCACGGCGAGTTCCGGTTCACCCGCACGCGCGGCGGCCATTGCTGTCATCGGAAAATCCCAGCCCCACGCGCGATCCCATTGCCAGATTTCCATCACGCGCCGCACAGTGCGCTGCATCGTGGCCGCATCCACGCCGTCACCGGGCTGCATGCCCAGCGCGCCGACGAGCGCGGGGTGCTCCCAATTCCATTTGGTGAAAGTGTCCGGCATGTTTTCCTGCATCAGGTAAAGGCCATCCTGTTCGGGCAGTGGCGAAAGATTTTTCAGAACCAAATCCCAACGCGGCTCGCGCGCGAGGCCGAGGCGTTCGCGCCACGTCTGCGCCGCGCGCAAACCGAACCGCCAGTAGGCCAGCTCGAATGTTGGGTTGATGGCCGTGAGCAGGTCGGTGTTTTCCGAAACAGTTTTCAATGGCGGGCCGAGGACGAATTGTTTTCGTTGCTCATCGAAGTGGGCGAACGACGCCATGAATTCCGCCGACTCAAAAACGATTTCGCGCCAGCGCTCCAGGGTCTTTTTCGCCGGGCGCTGGCGATAGCAAAGTTCGGCGTAATAAATCGGGTGCGGTTGCTGCCAGATGAGCAGCGGACCGACGGGCGACGGCGAATCATGGCCGTCCGGGCCAATCATCTTGGGCCAGCGCGCGCCGCGATAGCCCTGGCGTTTCGCGGTTTCTCTCGCCAGCGGCAAGATGCGCTCGTAAATCCCCAGGCTTTTTTCAAACAGCGCGAAGCGATTCCACGCCGTGAAATGCACACTGTGCCACCAGTGCATTTCGAGGTGGAACTTGCCATACCACGAATTGTAAAGCAGCCCGGTCTCCGCCGACGGCAACGACCCGGCGCAGTGCAAGGCGGTGTTGTAAAGCGAGAGCACGATGCGCCGCTCCAATTCTTGCGCCTGCGAATCCATGCTGCCGCTCAAGTCGATCGCGCCGCCGTCGTTCCAGAAATTTTCCCAGTGCGCCGCGCTGGCGGATTGCGTGCGGGCGAAGCCCGGCAGTTTTTCCGGCAACGCTTTTGGCGCGAAGGCGCAGGTGAATTCCAATTCCGCCTTTTCTCCGCGCAGCAAAAACTCGTGCGTGGATTTTTGCGCGAGCGCGCCGGGCTTTGACCATTCGACGCTGGCGGAATAAACGTCGTTGTCCAACTTCCGTTCGAAGTCGGCATGACATTCACCGCGACGAACCAGTTTGGTTACATGCCGCTCCGGTTTTGTCCAGTCGGCGGTGGCTTCCTTCGGCGAACCGTAAGGAAACGCGAGCAAAACTTGAAGCTGCCCGGTGGCGAGCAGCGGCGATTCGACGCGCATGGCGATGGCGTCGAGTTCGGGATGCGCGCAGGTCAACACGCGCACGGGTCGGCCTTCCAATTCAAACTGGCTGTCGAGCACGCCGATCCAGAGGTCAAGTGTCTGGTGGACATTTTTCAAATCATCGGGCGCGGCGGGTGAGCCGTCGGATTTTTTCAACTCGAACGCGACGCGGCCAAGGTGCAGACCGTGGGGATTTTCGCGCAGCCAGTTGAACAGTTCCTCCTGCCCGGTTTTGCTTGTCGCGTAGCCGACCTTGCGGCCAAACGCGTCGTATTCCTTGAACCGGAAATCCTCGCGGCGCAAGCCGGGCGCGGGCGTCGTGTGCCAGGCCCAATGAGCCATGGTGCAGAGCGGAAAATCCTTTTCGCAGGCGGCGGTGAAAGTTTGCAGCCCGGTCACGTCGGCGGTGAAGGCAAATTCGCCGTTGCCGACGGACAGCGCGGAAAACGGATCAAACCTGGTGACGATGGGATTGTGCCGCTGCACGAGTGCGCGGCGGTCAATGCGCAAACCGGATTTGCCAAATGCGAGCGAGGGCGACGCGGCGAACGCGAGTCCGGCTGCGCCAGCGGCCTGGAGAAATTGGCGGCGGGTGAGATGCATGGCGATGTTTCTAGCCATGCCGCGAAAAGTTGGCGAGCAGAATCATTCCGTCGGCACAAAAGGCGGCCTTGGGCGGTCAAGCGTGTCGGCGACGCAGGCGCACGCTTCGAGCAAATTCTTTTTGATTTGCGGTGCGGTCTGGGCGAGCCGGTCGAGCACGGCGTCCCTGCCAAAAACTGCTGTTCTAAAATTTGTTCGCCTGCGGCGTGGAATTTTCGCATACTTACCTGGATGAAATCCATGACGGGTTATGGGCGCGGCGAGAGCGCGCAGGATGGTTTCAAAATCACCGTCGAGCTGGGCGCGGTGAATCGCCGCCAGTCGGAAATTTCCGTGAATCTGCCGCGAGAGTTGGAAATGCTCGAAGCGCAAATCCGCGACGCGATCAATAGCCGGGTCGCGCGCGGGCGCGTGACGGCGCGGATTTCCATTCACGCCGCCGAAGGCAAGTTGTCTGCGCGAATGCACATCAATTTGCCGCTCGCCAAAGCTTACGCGGCGGAGCTCAACCGGCTGGCAAAACAATTAAAACTATCCGGCGAAGTGACACTGGATCAAATCGTCCGCGCGCCGGGAGTTTTTCAGACGGATGAGGAATTGGCCGAGGCCGAAATCGTCTGGCCGATTGTGGAGAAGGCCTTGAAGCAGGCGTTGACCGCACTGGTGAAAATGCGTGAGCGTGAGGGCGCGCATCTGGCGCAGGATTTGGCCGCGCGCGTTGGCGTCATGCGAAAATGTGTCGGACAAATCCAAAAACACGCGCCGCAAACGGCGGAAAATTATCGCCACCAACTTGTCGGGCGCATCAAAAGCGCCGGGTTGGAATCCATCGCGCCGGATGACGAGCGGCTCTCAAGGGAAGTTGTTTTGTTCGCCGACCGTTCGGATATTTCGGAGGAATTGACGCGGCTGCAAAGTCATTTTCAACAGTTCGAAGATTGCCGGAAATCGAGAGAACCGGTCGGGCGCACTCTGGACTTTCTGGCACAGGAGATGAACCGCGAAGTCAACACCATCGGCTCGAAGGCAAACGACGCGCTCATCTCGCGCGAAGTGGTGACGCTGAAGACGGAATTGGAAAGATTCCGCGAGCAGGCGCAGAATGTGGAATGATGAAGAATCCAAAGTCCAACTCCGATAAATCGCGAGCAAGCGTCAAAAGTCCAAAGCTGGCGGCCCAAAAAAATTTCGCGCCGCTTTTGATTTTGATTTCCGCTCCGTCCGGCGGCGGCAAAACGACGCTGTGCCGGCAATTGCTCGCGGCGCGTCCGGACATGATGCGCGCGGTCACCTGCACGACACGCCCGCCGCGTCCGGGCGAAAAGGACGGCGTGGATTACTATTTTTTGGATGCAGCAGAGTTTCAGAGGCGTGTTCAGGCCGGGGATTTTTTGGAACACGCGACGGTCTTTGGCCGGAGCTACGGCACGTTGAAGTCGGAGGTGCTCGGCCGTTTGTGCGCGGGCCGGGATGTTTTGCTGAACGTGGATGTGCAGGGCGCTACAACCATTCGTGAACGGGCGCAAACGGAGCCGGAATTGAGACGCGCGTTGGTGACGGTGTTTCTGGCGCCGTCGTCGGTTACTGTGCTTGAAGAACGCTTGAAAAAGCGCGGTGCCGATACGCCTGAAGAAATTCAAAAACGTCTCAGCGTCGCGCGCCGGGAAATCGCGCAGTGGCAGAATTTCGATTACCTTTTGATCAGCTCGACAATTCAGGGAGATTTGAGGCGAATGCTGGCAATTGTCGAAGCGGAGAAATTGCGCACAGCCCGAACGGCGGCACCCGGATTTTGAAATTGGAAATTTTTAATTAAAATTCAGAACATGAGCATTTCGCGGAACATTATTTTGGGCGTGACAGGCTCCATCGCCGCGCACAAGGCGGCGGACTTGGCGAGTCTGTTGACGAAGCAGAAATGTAATGTGCACGTGGTGATGACCGCCGATGCACAACGGTACATCACACCACTGCCGTTCAAAGTGCTCACGCGCAATCCGGTCATGACCGGCCTTTACGATGAGGAGGAAGATTGGAAACCGACGCATGTCCATCTCGCGGACGAGGTAAACCTTTTATTGATTGCGCCCGCGACGGCGAACATCATTGCGAAAATGGCGCACGGCATTGCGGACAGCGCGTTGAGTTGCATCGCGCTGGCGTTGAATCCAAAGGCGAAAATTTTAATCGCGCCGGCGATGAACGGCAAAATGTGGCTGCACCCGGCCACACAGGAAAATGTAGCGACACTCAAAGCGCGCGGTGCGGAATTCATCGGGCCGGACAAAGGGATGCTTTCATGTGGTTATGAAGGCATTGGCCGTTTGTGGCCGGTGGAGGCGATTGCCGAACGCGCGTTGAGTTTGTTGCGCTAAAATTTTTCATTCCCAGCGAGTTATGAAACAAAGCCATTGGCAGTGGCTAAAGCGGCTGTTGACGTTGATGGAAATTCCCGCGCCTGACCCGCCGCGTTTGCTCCGCCGCATCGAAATCACGGAGTGTGACCTCATGTTGCCGCTCAAGGCTATTGCGATAGCAATTATTTTCTATTCATTTGTTTCCACGCCGTGGCTCAACCTGACATTGAGCACGTTGGACATCGCTGTTGAAACTGTTCAATACATTTTCTGGTTTTATGTGCTGGCCAACGCGGTATTTGCCGCGTTGTTGCTGAACACGATGCGGCTGCCACTGGCAATTGTGCAATGGACGGTGGTCACAAGCAGTTTGGTGGATGGGCTTTTCATCACGGGGATGGCGCTGTTGACCGGCGGCCTTGACAGCATTTTATTCTGGTTGTTTGTGGGCCTGATCGTTCGTAATGCGATAAGCATCCCGTCCGGCGTTTCGCAACTCATTCTGAATTTCACCATCAGTCTTTGCTACGTCCTGGTAGGCGTGTTGGATGTTTCCATTGTGAGCGGTCTTGATGACATCACGCTGCGCTCAATGGATTTGCCGCCGCGTGAAGATTGGGGACAGCCGTTTGTGTTGCGGCTGGTCGTCTTGTGGCTGACGGCGATTTGTTGTTACGGCGCGCAGGTGTTACTCGAGCGGCAACGACTTGCCGCCGAGGAGGCCGAAGAATTTGACGTGCGCGCAGGGCAATTGCATTCCGCCGGCCGGCTTGCGGCTGAATTCGCCCATCAAATCAAAAACCCCTTGGCCATCATCAATAACGCTGTCTTCTCGCTGCAACGCACATTGAACGATGGTAAAACCGATGTCGCGCAACAAATCGGGATTATTCAGGAGGAAGTTTCGCGCGCCGACCAGATTATCACGCAAGTCATGGGCTACGCCCAATTGACCGAAGGTCATGTCGAGAGGCTCAACGTAATCCAGGAACTTGACCGCGCCATCGCGCAGGTTTTTCCTTCTGCTGTGTCGACGAGCATCTGCGTTCACCGTGAATACGGCCGCACTTTTCCGCCGTTGCTCATGCAGCAACGGCATCTGTCTGAAATCTTTGTGAACCTGCTGAAAAACGCCCGGGAAGCTCTTGGTGAAAAGGGGAATGTTTTTGTAAGTGCGGATTGCCGCCGCAATAAATTGATCGAAATTTCCGTGCGCGACGATGGCCCCGGCATCCCGCCGGACAAAATCAAGCGTGTTTTCGAAGCTTACTACACAACGAAGAAGGGCGGGACCGGCCTTGGCCTTGCCATTGTCAGACATAACGCCGAACTTTATGGTGGCGTTGTCCGGGTCGAATCCGGGCTTGGAAAAGGTGCACTGTTCACTTTAATCTTTCCGGTGAAAACATTCATGAAACCTGCCAGGTGAGCGTGCCATTACCATCCGTGCTCGTCGTGGATGACGAAAAGAACATGCGCTTGTCGTTGCAGACGGTGCTCAAGGACGACGGCTACGTCGCGCGAGCTGTCGAATCCGCCGAGGAAGGGTTGATTTTGCTTGCGCGCGGGGAATTTTTCATGGTCATCACTGACGCGCGCCTCGGGGGCATGAGCGGCTACGACTTCCTCGCCAAGGTTCGCAATCAATGGCCTGAATTGCCGGTGCTCATGCTTACGGCTTATGCCACGCCCAAACTTGCCGTCGAGGCCATCAAAGCCGGCGCGATTGATTATCTTTCCAAACCGTTCGCGCCCGAAGAACTGCTCCACGCCGTCGCGCGCTGTGCCGAGCGGTATCAACTCTTGCGCGAAAATGCTGCGCTGCGCTCCCGTACAAGTGAAATTTTCAGCCTCGACCAAATCATCGGCGAATCAACCAAAATGCGCGAACTGCGTCGGTTGATTCAAACTGTTGCGCAAACTGATGCGCGCGTGCTCATCCTCGGCGAAAGTGGCACGGGCAAGGAACTTGTCGCTGGCGCGCTGCACAGTCTGAGCCGGCGGCGCGGGGCGCGTTACGTTCGCATCAATTGCGCCGCCATTCCCGAAACACTGCTCGAAAGCGAATTGTTCGGCCATGAAAAAGGCGCTTTCACGGGGGCGCTCATGCAAAAGCCCGGTCGTGTCGAAGAAGCCGACGGCGGCACAATTTTTCTTGATGAAATCGTCGACATGAGCAAGCCGCTTCAAGCCAAATTACTCCGTTTTTTGGAGGATGGCACGTTCACTCGCGTCGGTGGCACGCAGGAATTGCGGGTCAACGTGCGTCTCATTGCCGCAACCAACCGTGACATCACACAAAGCATCGCGACGGAACAGTTCCGCGAAGATTTGTTTCACCGGCTGAACGTCATACAACTCCGCCTGCCGCCACTGCGCGAGCGCGGCGGGGACATTTTGCTGCTGGCGGAACATTTTTTAAGGATGTTTCGCGCCGCAATGAACAAGAACGTAAACAGTATCACACCCGCCGCGCGGCAAAAACTGCTTGCGCATCGCTGGCCCGGAAACGTGCGCGAGTTGCGCAACGCCATCGAGCGCGCCCTGATTTTGGAAACGACGCGCGACATTCAACCATTCAGCCTGCCGGATTTTCAGATTGAAGGACATTTGCAAAAAGCCCCGCCGATTCGACTGATTCCTGATGAATCGCTCAACGACGCACTCGCGCGAATCGAGCGCGAGTTGCTCACGAGTGCTTTGGAACAAAATGATTCCAACCTGACGCGCGCTGCCGAACGGCTTAAACTCACCCGTCATTCGCTCCGTTACCGAATGCAGCGGCTGAACATGAACGCGGCTGACGGCACGGCAAACGAATTGCCTGTCGCCACTGGCGGAAAAAAATCTGAAACCTGAATTTGTCCGGCGTGATGAATAACCTATTGCCAGCATGGACGGTTTTTTTAATCGTTGTCGACGCAATCATTTTGGTTGCGGTTGCGGCGTTGGTCTGGGTCGTTTTTTTTCGCAAAAGGCCGTGGCGTCGGCATAAAAACCGCCGTCAGCTCAATCCAACGCTTGCGCAAGTCGGCGGCTTGCCGCCGATGCGGCACGGTGAGAAGCTTTCCGGTCAACCGCAGCCGACATCTCAACCGTGATGCACCAGAGCCGCGCAATTACCCGCAAAAGCGCTTCAAATCTCGCGCTTGCCTTCCTGCTGCTCCCGCGCGTCAAACGCGATGCCATGTCCGCGCTCTACGCCTTTTGCCGCGAAGTGGACGATGTGGCTGATAACGAATCCGCGCCCGCTGAAAAGCGTCTTGAACAACTCGCCTCATGGCGCGCTGACATTCGCCATGCGTGTGCCGGTGAGGTTCCGCAATTTACAGTGAACCGGGAACTTCAACCGGTCATCCGCGAATATCGCCTGCCGTTTACCCTGTTCGATGAATTGCTCAAGGGCTGCGAGATGGACTTCAGCGTCAAACGTTACGAAAATTTCGAGCAACTTGAACTTTATTGCTACCGCGTTGCGTCAGTCGTCGGGCTTTTGAGCATTGAAGTTTTCGGTTACAAAAATCCCGCGTGCCGCAACTATGCGGTTTATCTCGGCAAAGCGCTGCAACTCACGAACATCTTGCGCGACGTGCGCACCGATGCCGAACGCGGGCGGATTTATTTGCCGCTCGCCGAGTTGGGAAAATTTGGCGTCGCACCCGACGAGATTTTGCGGCACGAATACTCGGAACGTTTTTCACAATTGGCTGCCAGCATCGCCGGTCGCGCCAGGACTTTTTATCGGCTCGCGCAGCAAACTTTGCCAGCCGAAGACCGTCGTGCGATGGTCGCCGCCGAATTGATGGGCGCGGTTTACTGGAAGTTGCTGAAAAAGCTCGAAGCGAAACAATTCAACGTTTTTGGCCCGGAGCCCACCCATCTGAACAAAGTTCAGAAAACCTTGCTGGTTCTTCGGACCTGGCTCCGTCTCGCCTCCGGCGCGGTGACTCCAAACTACGGAATGCCATAAGGAATTTTGCGCCACATTTCAGGCCATGTCACCGGTTTCTCCAAATCCGAAATCCGAAATCCGAAATCCGAAATCCGGATGCCGTCTCATTGTCAATGCGGATGACTTTGGCCGTTCGCATTCAATCAATCAGGCCGTCATCCGTGCGCATCGTGAAGGCATTTTGACGACCGCCAGTTTGATGGTGAACGAGCCGGGCTTCGATGAAGCTGTTGCGCTCGCGCGCGAAAATCCAAAACTCGGCGTCGGGTTGCACCTCTCGTTGCTGTGTGGGCGCTCTGTCTTGCTGCCGGAAAAAATTCCCGGTCTCGTTAATGCGCGCGGCGAATTCAGCGACAAACCCGTTGCCGTCGGCTTCCGCTATTTTTTCAACCGCAGCCTGTGCGAACCATTGCGTGCTGAAATTCACGCGCAATTTGCGAAGTTCCACGCGACCGGCCTTTCACTCGATCACGTCAACGGCCATTTGCATTTGCATCTGCATCCGGCCATTTTCCGCATTTTGATGGAGGATGCCACGCAACTCGGCATCCGGCGCATCCGGCTTACGCGCGACTGTCTCCGGCGAAGCGCGCACATGGCGCGTGGACATTGGTTTTATCGCGCCTCGCACGCGGTGATTTTCGGACTGTTGTCCAAATACGCGCGCAACCAGTTGCGGCGGAAAGACATCCACCATGCGCAAATCACCTTTGGTCTCCTGCAAAATCATCGCGTGGACGAGGAATACATTTTAAAACTCCTGCCGGAGTTGCCGCCGGGTGATTCGGAGCTTTACTCGCATCCGTCGCTGGACGAATTTAAGCACGAGTTCGACGCGCTCGTCAGCCCGCGCGTGAAGGAATTGGTGAAAAAACTCGGGATTGAACTGATTCGTTATCAGGATTTGTAGCATGACAAAAATTCTCGTCATTTTGATTTTTGCGCTGTGCGTGGAGGCCGTTGGCGTCGTGTTTTTGAGCAAGGGGTTGAAGCAAATCGGCGAAGTGCAAACCATCAGCACACGCGAAATCAGCCGCATCATCGCCAAAGGCGCGACAAACGGCAGCATCCTCCTCGGCGTCGCGCTGGAAGCCGCATTTTTTGGCGCGCTGCTTTATTTGCTTTCCCAACGCGACGTAAGCCTTATCTGGCCGTTGACGGCATTGGGCTTTGTCATCACCGCGCTCGCGGCGAAATTCATTTTGAAGGAGGAAATTACCGCGGTGCGTTGGGTGGGCGTGGCGCTCATCGTCATCGGCGCGGCGCTGGTCAGTTACAGCGAAAAGGCAAAATCCAAACCGCAGACACCTGAAGCCCCTGTGCAATCGGCGGCTATTGAAAAGTAACTTTTACCACAACCCCGGCAAAATAATTTGGTAGGGCGCGTTCTCCGAACGCGCCGCGGCTGGCTCGGAGAGCCAGCCCTACCTTTTCACGGGAAAGTAATTTTCTCCAGAACGGCGGCGAGTTTTCCGGCGGCGAATTTGGTCTGTTTCTGTAGTCGCAACAACCCGCCGATTTTCCCCGGTGATTTTGCCACTGCCCAAAACAGCTTGCCGTAATCCAAGCTCATGTCCGGCTTGGAAAGCTGGTTGAAATCCAGCGGCAAATCTTCGTTGGCGGTGTCTGAAATCACGCGAACTGTCGCGCAGGGAATGCCGCGCTCACGGCAGACGGCGTGAATCGCTTCCGATTCCATCTCGACCGCGTCCGCGCTGGTTTCAGCGCGCAATTTTTTCTTTTCTGCGGTTGTTGTCGCAACCCGGTCAGCGCAAAAAAACTTCGCCAGTTTTGCGCCGGCAGCCAAAAGTTTCTCTCGGAGGGACGAGCTCTGCGAATCCCTGATTTTATTTTCAGTTTGGGGCTCGTGTAACTCGCCCCTCCGATCTGTCAGTTCAAAAACGACTTCGCCAAGTTTCAAATCCGGATTCAATCCGCCGGCGAAACCGCAGGTCAGAACGAGCTTTGGTGAGTTCGTAGCAAGAAACTCGCGAACGGATTTTTCTGTGTTTTTGCGCCCGATGCCGGTGATGAGAACTGAAGCGGCTTGCGTCGTGGCCGCCTTGCCCGCCGCCATTCTCTGAAACGGCGCGGCTTCTTCTTTCAGCGCGAAGCAAATGAGCATTCCGCTGTTTTCATTCTGCATTCTGCATTCTACATTCTGCATTTACTTGATTCCCGCCAGCCTTTCCTTCCAGATTTTGTAAAGCTCCACCGTGGCACGGACGTCGCGCAGGCAGTATTCGGCAATCTCGCGGAATTTCTTTTCGGCCAGCAGCGCGCTTACATCTGTGCCGGTGACACCGTGGCTTTTGGGCGATTCGATGCCGAACGCCTTGCAGTAAAAGTCCAGATTGAACCGCCGCGCCGCGCCATCGCGACCGCTCACGTTGTAAAATGTGAATTGCTCCGCGAGGTCGCAATGTGGCTCGGTGGCAAAACGGTAGCCGAGCCAGTTCTTTTTCGAGATCGGCACATTCAACAACGCCGAGCGTAGATAAATGAACGGCACATCGAAGCCGCGCCCGTTGAAGGTGACGATGTTGTCATAATGCTTGGCCGCGTCCCAAAATTGCGCGAGCAATTCCATTTCGTCCGCGCACGGAATGAATTTTACTGCGGCGTTTTCTTCTTCGACTTCCTCAAAATCTTCCGCGACGAACAAGGTCTGGCCGTGCTGCGTCTCGGCGTTGAGCATGGCGATGCAAACAACCTGCGACGTGAACGGCCACAGACTCATGAACTTGGTGATTTCTTCGCGCTTGGCCTGTTTGGCGATGGCATCGGCGATTTTCTCCGTCTCGCGGAAAAGGTATTCCTGCTGCGCCTCGTCAAAATTCTCCAGCGGCAGCGCGGAGGTCTCGATGTCAAAAACGAGCGTGGCCATCCGTGGCCTTTGTAGAACAATTAAGCTTGTTCAGCAATCAAATCGTAGTCCGTGTGACCGACGATTTTGACCCGGGCGAATTCGCCCACCGGCAGTTTGCCACGCACGTAAACCCGTCCGTCAATGTCCGGCGCGTCGGCTTCTCCTCGTCCAACGAAATAATTTTGAGTTTTGAGTTTTGAGTTTTGAGTTTTAAACTCACGAATCAAACCATGCTCCCAAGAGAATACATTGGCTTGACGGAGTTGGTCGTCATTGGCTTTGCCTTCGACGAGTACTTTGATTTCGCGGCCAACGAAGGATGCCGAAATTTGTCGGGCGATTTTGTGCTGCGCTGCCATGGCGAGTTCGCGCCGGCGTTTTTTGATTTTATCGGGGATTTGCCCGGCCATTTTGCCCGCAAGCGTGCCGTCTTCCTGCGAATAAGTGAATACGCCGAGCCGTTCGAATTTTGTTTCGTGGATAAAATCGAGCAGCGCGTTGAAACTCGCCCCGGTTTCACCCGGAAAGCCGACGATGAAAGTCGTCCGCAGCGTAATGCCCGGCACGCCCGCGCGGATGCGTTTGATGAGGTCAACGATGTATTGCTGCGAGGTTTCGCGCCGCATTCGCTGGAGCATGTTTTCGTGGATGTGCTGGATAGGAATGTCCACGTAGCGCGCCACTTTCGGGCATTCGGCAAGAGTCTGGATAAGTTCGTCCGTCCAATGCGCCGGATGTGTGTAAAGCAGGCGAATCCAGAAATCGCCTTTGAGGGAGTTTAATTCGCGCAGCAGCGAGCAAATCGTTGTGGAATGGGCCGGAAGCGACTGGATCACCGCCGAGAATTTTTCCGGCGATGAAACCGCGCGGCCGGTGGCCGTCTGCAAAGACTTCGGGCGCAAATCAAGGCCGTAGTAAGTCGAGTCCTGCGAAATTAAATTAATTTCCTTCACGCCATCGGCAATCAGCGCCTTCGTTTCGGCTACGATGTCTGCCTGCTGGCGGCTACGGTGCGAACCGCGCATCCGCGGAATGATGCAAAAACTGCACGGATGATTGCAGCCCTCGGCAATTTTGACGTAAGCAAAATGACGCGGTGTCAAACGGAAGCGTGGTGTGGCGAAGTCAGGGATGAAGGTCGGACGTGCGCTTACGTCCAAAAGTGGAGCAAAATCAGTTTTAAGTTTTGAATTTTGAATTTTGAGTTTGGCGGGAATACGACTTTTGTTCAGTTGCGCCAACCGCTTGACAATTTTGGGCTTTTGGCTTTGGGCTTTGGACTTGGAGGCTGTGGAAAGTTTTTCCGCGCGCCGGGCAATGGCTTGTCTGACGATTTCCGAGACTTGCGCGACCTGGTCAATGCCCATGAAGGCGTCCACTTCGGGCAGCAGTTTGGGTAATTCATCGCGGAAACGCTGCGACAGGCAGCCGGAAACGATGAGGCTCTGGCTGCGATTTTTTGCTGCGCGGACTTCAGCAAATTCGAGAATCGTGTCCACGCTTTCCTCCTGCGCGGAATCAATGAACGAGCAGGTGTTGATAATGACGGCGTCAGCTTGCGCGTCGTCGTTGGTGATCTCGATGCCGTCTTTGAGCAGCGCACCGAGCATGATTTCAGCGTCCACGAGATTTTTGGCGCAGCCGAGTGAAATGATGCCGACGCGGAGCGGGCGGTCATTGGATTTTTTCTTGTTCACAGACGGGTCAAATTACGCAACACAGCTGCTTGTAGCAATCCCGTGAACCGGCTCGCGAGGATGCCCGTCCCACCGGATGAACGGTGTCGGAAATTATTCGCCCGCGGAGGTCGTGCTGTTTGTGCCGGTTAAAACGACCGGTGCAGGCGTGTTGGTCGAAATGGGTGCGGCAGACGGTACGTTGGTTTCCGCCGGCAAACCGAGACGAGTGCGAATCACGGCGCGCATGGCGAAGGGCATTCCTTGTTTTGGATCGAGCAATCGATTCAGCACAGTGCGATTGATGTCGGCAAATGGCGGCAGTCCAACGCGTTGTTGCCCTCCCTGATAGGAGGAGGTTGCTGTTTGATAATGCTCGTAAATTTTGCCGGCGAGCAACTTGAACCCGGCGTAGCGGTCGTCTTCTCCGATGGCCAATTCATAATATGCACGTGTGAGCAATCCCTGGACAGCTGATGTTGTGCGATCCTGCGCTGGTGTTTTGCTGCCGACGTCTTCCTGCACAAGGGCAATGACAAATTCGTCGAGGGTCATTTGTGACGGCATGGAATTGAGATTGCCGATAATCAAAGGCTTGTCGGGATATTCCCGGGCGAGATAACGATACCATTTTGCCGCTTCGGCGACGCGATTGTTTTCGTAGAGAAAATAAACGGCGATGACCAGGAAATTCCTTTGAGCCGTTCGAATGCCGTCCTTCTGGCCGGGATTGGGTTCTTCGGCATACATTGTTTCGTAGGTGTCGAAGAGTTTGGAAACAAGGTCGAGATCCGGATAAAGGTCATATGTTTTATCAAACGGATTGACGACGAGCCGCCCCTGGCGAAACGCTTGAAGCATGGATTGATAAATGGAGCGGCGAAGTATGGTCAATTCGGACTGCCTCACTTTTGCCGGATTTTCTTTCGCCTTTTCCAAACCGAGCGCGGCCCAGTAAATCGCATGCGCTTCAGGCAACCGCCAGTCGAGCGGGCCCCATTTCTCGTCCACTTTTTTCGCGAACACCGGATCGATTTTATATTTTTCGCGAAGTAAATTGGCACGTGCTTTTGCCTCGGCTGTTTGCGGGTGAATCAACTCGTCGAAATTCGTTCCGTTTGGGCCGAAGAACGGCATCATCTCATCGGCCCATTGTCTCTTATAATACTGATTTGCGTCGTCGAGGTTTTGCCCCATTTTGCTTTGAAAGATCCAGCTCAACTGCTGGTAAAGAAGTGTATTATCGGGATTATAACGCAGGCCATCGTCACGCAACAATTCCATACCTCGCTGCACCCAGCGCCAGCGGTCGGCAAAATCCTTGAACTTGACCGAGATATTCCAAGCCATGTTCCAGGCTTCATACGACCAGACCTGTGCGAAATGCGGCTCCAAATCCGTGATCCAGTCGGACAGTTGCACCATCTCAAAAAACTTGTCCTCCTGCTGTAAATCAGTGGCTCGAATCCAGAGAAAATTGGAAATCAATCCGCGAAAACCGCCCAACGCCACCGTCGTGAACGCCAGCAACGGCGGCGCATTATTAAGCGGCTCCATGCGCGTCAAATCAAGCTCTTGACGGTCGCGATTCAACGACTTTTGAACCTGAGCGGCACCGACAAGCAACGCCGCCGCCAGCAACAACAAAAGGATTTTTTTGGCGTGATTACTCATTGATTTCCCTGCGCGGTGGCCAGTTCACGCCGGCTGAACAGGCCGATGCCAATCAATCCAATGATTCCGCCGAGCAACAACACGATTTGCACGAACGCCATGCCAAGTTCAGTCCACGAAATGCTTCGCCCGCCGCTCAAGGAATCAATCGGCGAAAAACTTTTAACCAGGTTGATGACCACCAGAAAGCCCTTGAATAGCGGGATCAACACCATGTCCGCAACCGAATGTCCCATCACGCCCGTTTCCCCGTTGCCGCCCACGACTGTGCCGGATTCCACGACATCGGCCAGTGTCCCGCTGGAGAACACAACCACCAACATCGCCAGCGAAAAAAATGCGGCAACCGGAAACGACAAAAAACTGGCTGCGGCCAGGCCCAAGGCCGCCAGGAATGCCATCCAGCAGAAAATGATTCCCAGCCCGCGTGCGAAATTCAGGGCGAAGCCGCCTTTGGGGTACAATACTTCCATCCCGTCCTCGAGCGGGAACAAAAGCGACGTATTGTTGGCGTTCAGAAAATCAATTGTCAGAATACCTTTACTGTCGAAAAGGTCCGGGGGAATTTCAAACTCGTGAAAGGTGTCCGGTGACAAACTCATCGGCGCACTGCTCCACAATTTGGTCGTTCCTGGCACGCCGACCCGCCACAGCCCGATAAACGTGCTGGACGGACTGCTGTACTGCGCCGTATTGAATTTCACGCGCAACTGCAATGGCCGGTCGTGCAGAAAATTTTTGGCGAAACCCAGATCAATCCGCCATTCGCGCGAATAGGCCGGCGGCACGAGCTGATACTGGGCTTTGATCTGCTCGCGGATTTGCCGGCGCACCTCTGCCACATCCGCCTTGCCCACGGGAGTGGTCTTCAGACGCTCCTGCAAAATCTGCTCCGTTTGCGCATCAATCTCCGTGTCGAAATTTTGCGGCTTCGCCGAGCCGCGCGCCACCAGCACCTGCTCGCGCAAAATTTTCTGTTCTGCCGCGGGCAATCCCGCCGCGCGCCAGTATAACAACCCCAAAACACAGCCGCCCGACAACGCCAGCAGCGCCGCGTTCAGCGACATGATGCCGATCCATTTTCCAAACCAGATTTGCCAGCGCGCAATGGGCTTCGTCGCGACGACTTGTATCTGACATTCCTCAATATCGCGCGCCAGCGTGCCGCAGGAAAGCCAAAGTGTCGAAAGCCCTAGCAACGCGGTGATAACACTTAATGTGTAAGTGATCAAAATCTGCGTGAACCCGCGCGCCGTGCCGTCGTCCTTGAGCAAAAGCGGCAGCCCAACCACCGCCGCCAGCAACAACACGGCAACGACGAGGAAAAGCCGGAACCGAAACGCGGCTTTCCACGTCAACCAGGCGATGGCAAGCAGTCTTTGCATTCTTTGCGGGAGGGCGAGCGTCCTCGCGAGCCCTGACTATTTTGGCTTTCCCAGCAGCGACGACAACTTCTCATCTGCTTTGGACAGGTCCACCGGCTGTGCCCGTTCAGCTGCGGGCGCGGGTTTGGCTGGTGGCGGAGCCGGCTCCGCGGCTTTCGTCAAGGCTTCGAGTTTTTTATCGTCCGCTTTTAGTTCCGCTTGAGACACGGGCCGCAGCGCGGCAGTGGGGCGCGCCGTTTCCGGCAAGGCAAGGCGTTCCAGAATTTTTTCCGTGGCTGATTTTTCTTCGATGCCGCCGCGCAAATACTCCGCCACGCGCGCGCCGGAAGTCGAGCCGCTCGTTTCGGCGGCGGCTTGACGCGCCTTTTGCACCACGTCGAGAAAATAGCTTTCCAGATTTTGCGTCGGATTGTCCACGCACACCCTGTCAGTGGCTGTGTCGTGGCGGATGATTTCCAGCACGCGCTCCAACGTTTCGCGCGGCAGCACCGGTGTCGTGATGCGCAACGTGTCGGGCGTGGCGAGCAATTCCTTCAACGTGCCCATCGCCTGCACTTTGCCGCCGTAATAAATCACCACACGGTCGCAAACGTCCTCCACATCTGCAAGCAAATGGCTGCTCAAAATCACCGTCTTGCCGCGCCGCGCCAGTGCAAGAATCAAATCCTTCACTTCGCGGCAGCCAATCGGATCGAGGCCGGAAGTAGGTTCATCCAAAATGACAAGGTCGGGATCATTGATGAGCGCCTGCGCCAGACCGATGCGACGCTGCATTCCCTTTGAAAACTCGCCGACCACGCGCGTCATGGTTTTTCCCAAGCCGACCATTTCGAGCAATTGCTCCGCGCGATTATTGCGTTCGCTTTTGGATAGATGAAAAAGGTTTCCGAAAAAATCCAGCGTCTCGCGCGAGTTGAGGTAGCGGTAGAGATACGATTCCTCCGGCAGATAACCGATGCGCGATTTGGTCTGCACATGCCGCGGCGAATGGCCGAAGACTTCGATATGTCCTTTGGTCGGGTAAAGCAAACCGAGCAGCAGCTTTACGGTGGTGGATTTGCCGGAACCGTTCGGCCCGAGCAGGCCGAAAACTTCACCGCGCCGCACGTCGAAGTCCACGTTGTCCACCGCACGCGCCTTGGGCCGATTCCAGAAATCTTTAAAGACCTTGGTCAGCCCGCGCACGGAGACGACAACCTCACTGCTGGATTGCGGGTCGCGGACACCGACTTTCGTCGCGTGCTCGCGATTTATCGGAGTTGCAGATTGCGGATTTAATTCGGCGACGGGCATAAGCCAGATGAATGCTACGACGTTTACGCCATTTTCGGTGTCAATTGCCCGGACGCTGCGCGCGGCGGCTCGACTGGTTCGGGATGAAAATGTTCCAGTTCCTCGCCTTTGCGCACGAGGCGGGCGCTGTTGAAGACGACGACCAGTGAACCCGTCACGTGCAAAACCGCGGCCATAATCGGAGGCAAGTAACCGAACGACGCAAGCATCAACCCGCCGATGATGAAACAGACGCCGAATGAAAAGTTTTGGTTGATGACCGCGCGCGTGCTGCGCGAGAGCTTCACCAGGAACGGCAAGCGGCGCAGGTCGTTGTTCATCAGCGCTATCGTCGCGCTGTGGATGGCCACTTCGCTGCCCGCTGCGCCCATCGCGATGCCAATGTCGCCCGCTGCCAGCGCCGGCGCGTCGTTCACACCGTCACCGACAACGGCGACGCGATAGCCTTTGGCTTTTACCGACCGGACAAACTCAACTTTGTTTTGCGGCAAACAATCGCCCTTCGCCTCTTCGCAACCAATTTCAGCCGCGATACGTGTTGTCACTGGCTGGCGGTCGCCGGAAATCATCGCGATGCGGCGAACGCCTGCTTCCTTCAATTCGGCAAGCGCTTCCTTCGCCTCGGCACGGGTCTGATCCTGCAAGCCAACCCAGCCGATGCACTTGCCGTCGCGCGCGACAAAAATCAAACTCCAGCCTTCAGTTTCGTTGAGGTCAACGGATTTCATAAAATCTTCCGTGACGCCGTTGTCCTTGAGCCATTGCGCGCGGCCAACCAAAATTTTCGCGCCGTTCACGTTGGCCTTCACACCGCGGCCGGCGGTTTCCGCGAAGTTCTGAGGTTCAGCCAGTGGCACACCGGCTTCATTTGCAATTTGCGCGAGCGCCTTGGCCGTCGGATGGTTGCTGTATTTCTCGGCGGACGCGGCAAATCGCAAAAGCTCGGCGGGTTTCATTTCGCCGAGCGGCGCGAGGCGGCTGACGGCAAGCTGACCGGTCGTGAGCGTGCCGGTTTTGTCGAAGACGAAGGCATTGATCCGCGCCGCAGCTTCAATATCGGCGACGTTCTTGATCAAAATGCCGAGGCGTGCGGCGGCGGAAAGCGCGGCGACCATTGCAGTCGGAGTCGCCAAAATAAATGCACACGGGCACGACACAATGAATACAGCAATAACGCGGTTCAAGTCGTGCGTAAACGCCCAGACGAGCGCGCCGATGACCAGCACGAGCGGCGTGTAAAAACCCATGTATTGATCCACGATCTTCATGATCGGGAGCTTGGTTTTCTCAGCAGCCAGAATAAGTTCGCGCACGCGGCCAATTGTCGTGTCAGTGCCGGCGCGGCTGACTTTGATTTCCAAAACACCGGTAAGATTTTGTGTGCCGGCAAAAACTTCGTCGCCGGACTTTTTATCTACCGGCAGAGATTCGCCGGTAATGGTGGCCTGATTGAACGAGCCCTGGCCGCTGACGATGATGCCGTCCGCCGCGATGTTATCGCCGGGGCGGATGCGAATCACGTCACCGACAGCCAGCTCGCTCGCAGCGATTTCCTCTTCGCCGCCGTCCTTTTTGATGCGGCGCGCTTTCGTGGGCGTGAGTTTGATAAGCGACTCGATGGAAGCGCGCGCGCCTTCGGCGGTGCGGGTTTCGATGAGTTCACCAGTGAGCATGAAAAACGCGACGACCCCGGCGGTCTTGTAATTGCTGGACGAGAATGCCGCGAGCACGGCGATAGCGACGAGTTCGTTGATGCTGACGCGGCCGATGCGCAAATCCTTGATGGCTGTAACAACAATGGGATAGATGAGAATAATCGAGCCGAGGAACGCGCTGGCGCTGGCCATGGTGTTACCCCGCACGAACAGCCAATCCACGATGAAGGCGTTGAGGACGAAGACAACACCCGCGACGGCCTGCCACAAATGCACGGGCGAATGCTCGTGGTCATGGCCACAGCCGCATTCCGTCCCGTGCTCATGTTCGTGACGGCTCAAAAGTGATGTGACTTGCATACAATTACGGATTCGGCGCCGTGGTTTTTGACCCCGGCGGCTCGCGATTTAATAGTAGCCGAAGTTCGATGGGTTCGCCACCCGGGGTCGTCGGCAGATAAGATTTGAAATCTGCGTTGGTCAGCGTCTGGCCCATCACCTGCACCAGCTTTTGTTGTTCAAACAAACCGGGATTGATCAGGTAATTCGGCAGCAGGGCGCCGAATGCCTTCGCATCGGCCTGGAGGGACTGGACGTACCGCGCCCGCGCACTCACGGCCTCATTGGTGATGGTGGAAGCCTGCGCGCCCGCGCCGCTCAGGATTTGATTCTCGTAGCTGCGAGCGTCGCTGAGAAGCTTGTTGCGGTTTTCGCGGGCGGTGGTGACCTGGTCAAAAACGGCCTTCAATTGCCGCGGCGGTATGCTTTGCACGTTGCAATGGTTGATGACAATACCGAACTGTTCCTCGTCAGCAAGCTGGCTGACCCGCTGCTCCACGGCGTCCTGAAAGCCGGCGACGTCGCTGTACAGCACGTCATCCACCTTGAAATGCGCGGCGGTGAAGAGCAGGGCGTTGTTCAGCGCGTTCTGAACGGTGTTGGAAGCCGACGCAAAGCCGAACACATAACGGATCGGGTCGTCCACCTGGTAATAAAGTGTGGCCCGGGTGTGAATGATGTTGCGGTCCGCCGTGATGGCATAGCCGTCCACGCCGGGCACCAGGGACGCACCCGGCGGCGGCTCCTGGCCGCTCAATTCGTGTTCCGGCGTGGTCGCGTACCAGCCGACGGTGGAGGAAACCTGCTGGATTTCCGTGATCGGAATCTTGACGACCTCATCAATGGGATAAGGAAAAGACCAATGTAAACCCGCGCCGAGCAAAATCTTCTGTCCTTCGCGGACGGGTTTGCCAAAACGCAAAATCACCGCTTTTTCCTGCGGGCCGACCGTGAAAAAACCGGAGCAAAAAAACACCACCACCAGCAGCAGCATGACGAATTTGACAATCGCAAAGCTGCTGCGCAACGCCTCGGTCAGCGCCTGCGAACCGGCGTCGTCCGGCGTCACCGGCGCGGGATGCCCGTACGCACGGTCATGGTCGTGTTCGTCACTCATGGTCAACGGCCCGGGGAGTTGGTTGAAATGCCACCGAACAAATCAAACGGTGGCGTGCGCTGATCGAAAATCAGCGTCGCCTTTTGGTTGAGCGATTGCTGCAGCGCGGTGACCCGCAACAGGAAATTGGCCAGTTCGGGATTTTCCTGGAAAATGGGCAGCGTCTTGGCGGCCTCGGCTTCGCCTTCGCCCTGGATCCGCGTGGCTTCGGCCCGGGCGTTGGCTAGGGTCTCGTTGGCCTGACGGTCGGCGTTGGCACGGATTTTTTGCGCCTCGGCCTCGCCTTCGTATTGCGCCTTGCTGATGAGGACCTGGCGTTCCGATTTCATACGGTCGAAGACGGTTTGCGTGACACTTTCGGGCAGACCGAGCTGCTTGATACCGAGGAACGCGATGTGAATGCCGCAGTTATTCGTCAACAGCTCGCCTTGAACGGTCTGTTCGATTTCATTTTCAATCTGTTTGAACTGCAGCTTTTGGGGATCCGTATTCACGAAATCGGACAACGGATGTTTGCCGACGACGGCGCTCTTGGCGCTGCGCAGCATGCTTTCGAGCATCGTCTGGGCGGCCGGCACGGAGCCGCCGGTGAATTCCCGCAGAAACTGTCCGGCATCGGAAATCTTCCAGCCGACATAGACGCTGGTCAGCAGGGTGATGCTGTCCGCAGTGTAATTTTCGCTGAATTTGTCCTGGAAATCCTGAATGCGCTGGTCGAATTTGTAAACCTTCTGGATCGGCCATGGCCATTTCAAATACGCGCCGGGCTTGTCGTACGTGCCGGTCGGCTTGCCGAACGTGGTGACCACGGCGACCTCGGATTGGCGCACCTGAAAGATGAAAAGCAGCAGCGCGAAAATCACGACCAGCACTGCGCCGACGATGATGGTTAGTAGATTTCTTTTCATGGTGAATTGGTTACGTTCAAGTTCAAAAGGTCTTCGCGGATTTTGTCCTCCAGATCGAAAATGATCACGTCCTTCGTATTCTTGACGAGCAAAATGTATTTGCGCGCGTTGGCCGTGGTCTCGGGGAACATCTGAAAATAGGCGCGCTGCCGATAAACCGACGGCGCGGCCTCGTACGCAGCAATCTGGTTGGTGAATAGAGCAGCCCGCGCGAACGCCGAAAGTTCGATCTGTTGACGCGCCGCCTGGGACCGGGCCACATCGGTGAACGCCTGCGCCCCGGCCAGTGCGTTCGTGCGGATGGCTTCGGCGACGGCGTTGTTGGTGGCTGCAATCCTCTCCTGGGTGGCGGCGACAACATTTTCATAGTCGCCCGCCACTTTCACCGGCGGATGAATGTCCTGCAACCCAACGAAAATGATCTTGGCGCCGAGCTGGTGTTCGTTCGCGGCAGCCTGAATTTGCGCGCCCAGTTCCAGCGCCGCCGCCTGGCGATTGCTCGACATCACATCGTTCAAATCCACGCCCGCCATATATTGGGCGACCTTGCGCGCCGCAAGGTCCTGGAGCAGATTCGTGGGGTCGGCATTCTGGTAGGCCCAATCGAACACGTTGGTGATTTGAAATTGCACCGGGATGCTGATAGTAATGAGGCTCACCGGCGGCGCCTTGAACGTGTCGTTGGTGTCGGTATTCCCGTCCTGCACCAGGACCGGGCGGCGGTTGCCGACGAGAAAATTCTGTTCCTTGGTGTGGGCGACACTCCATAAAATCGTCTTGGCCTGCGCGCTTTGCGCATTGGGTGTGAAACCGACGTCGAACGTCTGGATCTGGTCCGTGCGATAGCGGTAAATCTTGTCCACCGGCCACGGCAGGATCAGATGCGCGCCCGGCTGCAGCACTCCGACCGGCCGGCCGAACTGCTCGAGCACGGCCTGTTCGCCGGCGTCAATGAACACAACCCCGGTGGACAGGAACAACACCAGCAATTGGGCCATCAGCAACGCGGGAAGGTTTTTCTGGAGCAACTGGAAAAACCACGTCTCCGAAACCTTGAAGCCAAATTGATAGTCCAGCGCCTGCGCCGCCGTTGTGAACAGCCCTTCCGGTTGCGCGAGCAGGCCGACGAGCCGGCTGTCGTAAAGTGGCCGGGCGATTTCACCCTTCACGCGCGGCCGGTAAATTTCCAGCAGCAGCGTGATGAGCATTTCCGCCGCCATTAAACCCAGCAGCACGCACAGCACATGCGTGATGTAGAAATCAACTTTCGGAAACCCCGCTTTGACTCCGGCGATGCCCAGCGCGGTGACAAAACAAATATACGCGCCCGCCAGCAGAAAACTGGCGCTGGGCCGCAACAAGCGCTGATTTTCAAGCCGCGCGACGGTCACGGAAAACCGGCCAATCAAAAACAGCAACAATGCAAAAACACCAAACAGCGTGAGCGCCGGCATGACGCGA
>Ga0187873_1000863_pt1 | contig 27831 bp, 33 predicted proteins | sample June2016WEW_16_1_2_FD_133012 | JGI IMG/M metagenome (GOLD analysis project Ga0187873, IMG submission 133012) | Peatland microbial communities from SPRUCE experiment site at the Marcell Experimental Forest, Minnesota, USA - June2016WEW_16_100 | ecosystem: Environmental > Terrestrial > Soil >...
GCTGCCCCGCTGGGCGCGCTTTCGCCCACGGTATTGTACGCCGTCACGTAGTAGCAGTAGTTCACGCCGCTCGCCACATGGGTGTCGTTGTACGTCTTGGCAACGACTCCCGAAACGATGGGCGCAAACGACGGTGATCCGGTGCAATCGCTCGCGTCGGCCCGGTAGGCCCGGTACAGGGTTGCGGGTGGCGCGGGGTTTACGCTGTCGGTCCAGGCGAGCGTGACGTAGTGAGCGGACGCTACTGCTTTGACGCCATACAACTGGAGCCATGCAATCGAAGTGTAGGTAGGGTCGCCGTTGTTGGCCGTGATGTCGATACGCCAGTAGCGGTACCCAACTGCGCCAGGTGAGCCGACTACGTAGGTCCGTGCGCTGCCGTTAGTCCCGCTTCCGATGGCTGGTCCGTTTGTTTGCGTGTCCACCGTATTCCAGGTAGAGTTGTCGTTCGATCCCTGAAGCGTCCAGTTTTTCGGAGCGCGGGCATTTGCATCGGCGCTCCAGATGGAATAGGCGGAAACCACGATTCCGTTTCCGGCGCCAAGGTCGATTTCCAGCCAGTCCGTTCCCGCTTCCGTTCCTACCCAAGCGGTAGCCCATGTGTTGTCAAAAGCCTGCCACGGAGGGTCTGTACTGTAGCTCGAAGACGCGCTCGCGACGAATGGCGGCGGCGCCGTGTCGCTCGTCATGCTTCCCGATGCGCGATTCAGGACCGGGTTTACGATGACGCCATTGAGCGCGAGATTCGAAATATCGATATAAGAATCGCCGTTGTTGGCGGTGATGTTCAGGCGAAAGTGGCGATACGCCGTGGTCTGAGTGGCCGCCGTGTAAGTTTTGGTGGTTCCGCCGGAACTCCAGGTGATGCCGCTTCGCGTGTCAACGGTAGTCCAGATGGAGTTGTCGTTCGAGCCTTGCATCTGCCATGTGTTTGGCGCGCGGGATACGCTGTCGGGAGCGTCAATCGTAATCGCATAGGTTCCCAGCACGCCGCTGAAGCCTGGGCCGCAATCGTAGGAAATCCAGCCGGTGTTCGCATCGGCGATCCAGTAATCGGTCGTCCCATGCCCGCTAAAAGCGTTGAACGGCAAAAAGCCGGGGTAACTGCTCGATGCCGCTGCGGTCTGCGGGGGAGGCGTCGTGTTGTCGGTAAGAGGGGCCGCGATGAAGTTGCTCACAGGGGGCGGTGGGGAAGCGTTTCCGGGGCCGGGGAAGGGAAGGGATTGCGCGAACGCAAGCACGGCGAAAAGGGCAAACAGGGGCGCTTTCATCCTCAGCGTACGACCTCCCAGTTGACCGATATAGAACCCGGCGTGATCGGCAGGGCGGTATTGTTGCAGACCTTGAAGTCCACCAGGTCGCCGCCGGCGTCCGGATAGGCTATGACCGCGAGCATCCCGGTTACGAGCGGCAAAAACCCAACGGTGCCGGTTGGATCGCCCGCGAAACTGGCGATAATCGAATCTGCGGTGGTGACGCCGGTCGCTGTGTTGGTGAGTGCTGATGAACACGCGCCCGACAGGATGGCTCCGGCGGCGCTCAAGTCCTGCGATCCGCTGGCTATTACCGACGTTCCCGCTGGCCCTGGCCCAGCCGCCATAATCTCGATAGTCCCGGTGAACGCTGGGTTCCATGCGAACACGACGTTTCCGCTCGAATCGACTGAATAACCACAGGTGACATAGTTGTGCGGCGTGGCGCTATCGAAGCAGAAAGCGACCGGATTTGCGCCTTGACCGTGCGTACTGGCGGCGACCGTGGTGGTCGTCTGAGAGACTATGCTGACCGTGTAGGGAGAGGGGGCGGCGGCGCCGGCGGCCACTACCTGCCAATAGGCCGGAGCGATGCCTGGTGTTTGAGCACAGGTTGGACAATTCTGGAGGGCGACGTATGATGATCCGTTGTAGCTTACCCCGTCATTGGTGACGTAAGACGTTCCGCCAGCGTACGCCCCACGCCAGTTGACCGCCACTACGGTAGTCGCAGAAGCACATGATGTTATCTGCCCCAAGATCGGGTCGAACCCCGGCTTGCACTGGCCGAACGCAGCAGCGGATAAAATGAAAAATAGAATCAATCGTCTCATGTCAGTAGTTCCCCTGATTCGTGCAGGCGAGATTCATCAATCCGCTGCCCGCGTAGTACGATCCTACCCACCGGTTCGAACCATCGTAGACAAGTACCTGAATCGTCCACACAGGGGATGATAGAATCGGATCGATGGTGGTGATGGTCGGGTCCGTGTACGTTCCGTTACCGGCGGTCGTAGTGAACGTGAACGTGTTCGTGGTGACGGCGGTGACCGCGTAGGAGTTGTTCAGGGCGGTAGTCGCTGAGCCGGTGACGGTGATGTGAGAACCGACCCAGAGACCGTGTGCTGGAGCCGTAGCCACCGCGCTACCTCCGGTCACTACAACGTTTGTCAGCGTAGCGTTGCTATGGACGAACGTGGCCGTGATCGGAACCGGCGCCGGAAGCGCGTACGGTTCGGTCGCGGAGCAAATATACTGCAAGTTTCCAGCACTATTCCAGGTCCCCACTTTGACCTGCGAAAGCTGCGCGGACAGAAGCGCGGCTGTTACGAGTGCGATGAAAATGGACCCGAACAATCTTTTCATGTCTTTAATCTCCTATCTAAAGCAGTTCGGTCTGGTCATGGCGTATCGAATGGCCTGCGGCGTCACCGACGATCCCGCCGTTTTACGACGCAAGATGTCTGCCGCGTCCCAACCCATCTTTCCGAGTTGAGGACCGGTGTAGAGCTGCCTGAATGTGACCTTGTGGTGATGGAATATCGTCAAGTCGCCCAGATAGCAGAGATCGAATCCGGCCTGCTGCGCACGCCAGCAATACTCGTCGTCATCTCCGAGTCCAACTCCGAACTGCTCGTCGAGTATGCCGATGCGCTCTATCACCGCCCTCGATATCATCGCGCAGAAGAACACCAGCATGTCGCCCTGCGCCAGGATAGTGGCCGTCTTGTGCGGCAGGCTGCCGGATATCGTGCCGTTCGGCTGGCTCCGCGGCCCTACGATGCCCACGTTTCCGGTAAACGCCCCGCGCATCCGTTCAAGCCAGTGCGGGGCGACCTCTGTGTCGTTGTTCAGTAGCACAACGTAATCGGCGGTCGATGCCCGGAGCCCCTGATTCACGGCCTTGACGAATCCGAGGTTGGACGGATTCAGAATCCTGACCGCGCCCGCGTGCATGTTCAGCTCCGGCAGAACCGCATCGAGCGCCGGTGAACCGTTATCCACGAATATCAGGCGGGCGTCCGGTTCCGAGAACTGACGCACAGAGTACAGGCAGCGCAGCACGATGGCGAGAGACTGCTCAGTGACGTAGTTGGGAACTACAACGTCGATCATCTAGTCCCTTTGTATGCATAGCGCCGATACAGCGCCTCGATCTGGTCAACCACCTTTACCGAATCAAACGGCGTCATATCCGCCGGAGGCTGGTGAAGAGCACGGGAGCGGATATTCCCTTGGAGGTCGATATCGAAGATCCACCCAGGCTTTCCGCACGCCCATCCTTCAATTGTGGTCCGTCCCAACAGAATACCGGCGGTTTCATCGCACTCATTGATGAACCGCTCGGTGTTCCAGTCCTGGTCAAACCATCTTACGTTCGGCGGCAACGTGTTGATATAACCGCCAGCCGCAGCGTAGTTATCGGCCTTCAGCCCGAGAATCCATAATTCGAACGTTCCGCGCTCGGCTTGGCGCATCAACTCGACGATAGTTTGACGCCGTAGAAGATCGACGGTTCCGCAGAACAGAATCCGCTTCCCGGCATGAGGCTGTGCGGGCGGTATTGGCCGGAACCTCTGGAAGTTGACGGGATTAAATATAATGCTCGTCTTCGCTGCCGGAATATGATCTATATTGACTACTTTCTGCTGAACCTCGGGGCGGATACAAACGTAGTGTAAAATCCGTGGATTGATAACCGGCTGCTCGCACGGATACTGTGAATGGATCGTGCAGATCAACGGATCGAACGGATGGGCGGATAGCGCCCAGTTCGTCGGAATTGGCTCGGAAGCGTGGATCATATCGAAGTTTCCAGCCGCGCGTTGGTCCCCAAACGCGCAGACACGAATACCGGCATCTCTTGACGGTCCCTCCAGCGCACCGCCGATTCTCATCGCCACAACCGTAACTTCATGTCCGCGTCGAATCAATTCGCTGGCCAGTTCGAAAACGTATAGTTCCGCGCCGGTCAGGTAATAATAACTGATGACTGGAAGGAGAATCTTCATTGCGCCAACTTGAACTTGTACTGGATGAACTGATGCGCGTCGATCACGTTGGAGAAGTCCATAGCGTCCAAGTCGATGCGCTCACCCGTTAAGTACCGTTCGTTCAGTTCTGCTGCGCTGCCGCCCATGGACGGGTTCTCTGGAAAATCGGTCTGGACTTTGTTATGTGGGATGCTTACCAAACATCGTTCGAATCCGAAGCGTTCTCTTACGGGAACTGCTTTGCCGGACCAGTTCAACGCTTCTTCGAGTTTCGATGGATTCGTGAACTCGACAGACCGAATTGCTTCTCGGTATTCCTGCGTGCGATGAACGTTTCCCTCGACGCAGTAACCGCCCATCCCCGTGTAGGAAGGCGTGATGCAATAGCCTGTCTGCTTCTCGAATCTCATCGAATAGCAGGTATTTGGTGGTACGCTCAACCACTGCGGGAGGCGTCGATAGAACACACTGTCATCGCATAGAAGGGCCGTAAGAGGGCGCCCTGAGTCGATCTGCCTCAATAAATCATTCTTGAAGTCGGCTTGCCCTGTCCATGTTACGTCCGCAAAATCGCCCTTCAGCTTGCTATAGGCAATTTCAGATTCGGGATACGTGGTCCTCACCATCACCGTAGGAGGATAGAGATGCGGGGCGAACTTCTTCATGCTCCGCAGATGCGCGTCTAGCTGCATTGCGCGGTCCATCGTGAAGACAATGGCGTTGACTTTTGGAGCAAACTCGGAATACAACGGTTCCAATTCCCACTGGTGGATCTGCCCGGTCCGGGTAGTGGTATACAGCAGGGCGTCGAAAGAAGAACCGGCATCGATGCAAGTCGCTTGTGGAAAACTGCGCAGAACATCGGCTATCCAAACCTTGGCCGGCATTCCTGCGCACAATACCACAAGGCAGTCAGGAGCGCAATTGGCCAGTAGATTATCCCGGATCGAAGCGTATCGGGAAAAAGCGTTTAGTTCCGGAATCTCGATCCAAACAGCCGCTCGGAGCAAATCCACCGCGCCATAGAGCCGCGATGGCCCGACGAAAATCTTGTGGCGGTTGTCTTCTCGCGCAGCCTGCCAGAGTGCTTTTAATTGCGGTAGTGGAGCATTGTGATGATGCAGCAGCGTTTGGTACGTGTCTTGCATATTCCAAAGAAGCGTCGTGGCGTTCGGCAGAGATTCCAGGAACGGAACCGCTTGACGCAATGCCGATCCCACCGGCTCGAATGGATGGCCGTCGCAATTCTCGCCGGGTTCACCAGCCAATGCCATGCACTCCCCGTCTCCTTTTTTCCATACGACGAATGGACTGCCGGACCTCAGCATAGAAGTCCACGTCTGAAGCAGATCAGCGGCTTCCAAGCCAGCAATAGTTGTGAACGTACTCACAGAGGCATTCTCTCCAGTCTCGGGTTAATTGCGGAGCAAGTCTTTTCAACTTGGTATTGGTCAAACATTCTGAATGGGGCCGTGGCGCGAAATAGGTTTCCGAGAAAACGTTGGAATCGACTTCTCGAACATCTACGTCTGAAACCTTCAAGCACGCCAAGAGATGACGAGCGACGTCAGCTCGGCTTCCAGATCCATCGCAGGCGCCGTGGTAGATTCCGTATGCTTCACGCTCGACTAGGAACTTAATACAACGCGCCAGGTCGTTCGTATAACATGGTGATCCGAATTTATCGTTGACAACGAGGATCTCCCGCGACCCGTTTTGGATTTGCCGGGCCACTTTGTTGATGAACTTCTTGTCCTTACTGGGGCCACCGCCCATCATCCATCCGGCGCGGATCACTATCGCTTTGGGGACGGTCTTGGCGAGCAACTCGCCGGCATACTTGGAAGCCGCGTACACGCTCATTGGATTTGGTACATCAGCCTCGTCGTAGGAGTCTTTCTTCCCGTCGAAGACGCCGGCCGTTGAAATGTATACGAACGGAATATCCCGATTGCGCGCATAGCGCGCTGCGTTCTCGACGCCGCCCGTATTCGCGGCATAGGCTTCGCCCGGATGATCCTCGCAGAACTCCATGTCCGTGAGCGCCGCCAAGTGAATGATGCAGTCGGGTTCAACTGCGCTCAGGTACTTGTGAACGTGCCCGCTTGAGGAAACGTCTAGGCGATCAAGCCAGGATTCATTCAAATTCACGTCGCTCGCGTGAATTGTACCTTTCTGGAATACGGCGGCCACTGCTTCGCCAAGCATTCCACCGCAGCCGGTGATCGCTATTTTTTGAGGCCGGAGCACCATAGGTAGATCTCATCGCGCCGCCCCGCCTCGACTATCTCGAACCCGCAGGACGCGAACTCCGCGGCGAAGTCGTCCAACGAGGGATAGAAGTATCCATGCATCCCGCCGAATCCGTCGCGGTGCGGTTCCCCCGTGTGCGTCTGGACGCGGATCAGGCCGCCGCGCTTCAGGACACGGAACGACTCGGATAGATAGCGGATGACCGTCTCGCGCGTTGGGATGTGCTGGAAGCAGATCACCGAGTACACGAAGTCGGCCATCCCCGGAGGCAGCGGAAAGCTGAAACCGTCGCAGAGCAGAACTTCCAAGCCGGCGCATCCCGCGATCTGCTGCCGGGCGAACCCAATCATGGATTCGCTGATGTCGAGTCCGATCACGCTGGCGAAGCGGGGCTTGACGGCCCGCATCAACCGACCGATTCCGCATCCGATCTCCACGGCGGTGGCCCGCAGCGGCAGGTGCTTGTCCACGAACGGCGTGAGGATCTGCGGAATCACCCATGTCGTCCGCTCGTCCCAGTCGGTTCCGCTCGGCAAGATCATCTCGCGAGCCTCCGCCAACGTGGGCTTGTTCCAGAAGTCGCGCAATGTCGCCGCTTCGCTCATGCCGCAATCCTCATCCACGGTTCCAGCACTCCTTGAAAATGCGTCGGCATCGGAACTGAGACGTACCGGGAACCAGTGGTGCATTTGGGGCTGGTGTTGTCCCGGTGAACCCGCGCGACCATCATCTCCCCTGCCGGCGATCCGATGAACCTTCCCGCCATCATCGCGCTCCGTATAAAGGGATTGTCTTCGCTGTCCGTCCGATTCTTCGGCCCGTCGATGAACTGGTGCACCGCCCACCAGTCGCGGCGGTAGACGAGCGAAGTGCCGAACGCACCGTAGCAGTCCTTGAAGACCGGCCCGTCGTATCTCCACCATTGTCCACCGTCGGTGAAGAGCATCGAGTGGTAGCCCGTCACCACTGCCGTCCCGCCGTTCGTTAGCCGGTTGTACTGATCCTCCAGCCTGTCGGAAGCAGAATAATCATCCGAGTCGAAGTGTGCCACGAACTCACCGTGCGCCAGGCAGCATCCCAGGTTCCGCTTCGCTCCTACCGTGAGGCGCTTCGGAAGACAGAAATAAGCGATTTTCCGGCCATTAGAGCCATCGCCTGCCGGACAGGTGCTATCAGGCCAGTTCGATGCCAAAAGCGCACCTTGGCCTGCCGTAGCGCCGAGAATGGCCGTTTCTGCGGCTTCCCAGCGGTTCCCAGGGCAGAATTTCGCCGCCTTGGCCGCTTCCGCCGGAAAAGCAGGGCAATCCGCGTCGTCCAGGATCAGTAGTTCACTGTTCGGCCAGGTTTGGGACTTCCAGCAGTCCACGGCGGCAGCGGTCATTTCTGGACGGCCACGGGCGGGCATGATGGCGCTGATCAGCGGTTCGCTCATTGCCATTCCACCCACGTTGACAACGACGGCGAACCGGCGTGCTGCACCACGGTATAGTAGTTCCCCGCCAACACGATGAAGGACAGCGTATAACTTCCTCCGAGGCTCCCGGCCACGGTTCCGGCCGCCGCAACCACCGTGCTCGGGCTCGGATCGGCGTCGGTCTGAGCATATGCGTAGGCTCCCGCCGGGCAGTTGACGACAACATTTACGAACAGAGGCTTCACCGATGCGTTCTGATAAACCTCCCCAATGTTTCTCCCCGCAACAGGACCGGCCTGGGTGGTAACCCCCGACGCCTCCGGGAACAGGGGCTGAACCGAGCTATCCTGCGCGACGATGAAGGCTTCGACGGTGACGGCATTGGCCGTAGCCGTGACGGGCGCGGTCCCCGTGATCTGCGGCGGCCAGGAGAACGCATGCCCTCCGGCGCCGTCTTGCGCGATGATGAACACGAGAATCTGTCCCGGCGCGAAGTTGACGAGAGAGGAAGCCGAAACGTCGCCGCTCAAGACCAAGTCGAATCCCGTTGACAGGCTCACGTCGAAGACCAGCGACGTAGCATAGGCTACGCTGATCATCGCCGGCAGCACGTCGGCCTGCGTCCTGATGGCCGCCATCGCCGCGACGAGGTTCGTGTAGTTCGCGTCGGAGATCGTGTAACCCTTGTTCGCGAGGCTCTGGCACAAGGCGGCAGACACCATAGAGGTTTGCCCCATGAGCTTGTTGAACAAGGCGGAAGGCAGAAGGGAATCGACCGCCGCCCCGCCCGTGCGCGAAGCGTCGGCCGTGTACTCGGCATCGGACTCCGCATTAATGAGCGACTGATTGTAGGTGAGAATGTTGGAAGATCCCATTATTGGTCCCTCTTGAGACGTGCAGGAGCCGTTTTCATTATAGCAGTTCGCTATGCGAAATGGCCCTGATCTAAACCGCTTACATACGCATCTGACCGATCAAACCCCAAGATTGGCAAATTAGTTACAGCACTAGCATAAACGTAACCAACTCCCTGTGGACGAGGAAGAATTTCCCCTCGAAGTATTAAATCAGAAATTATGCTGGTGAACGATCCGGCCACCGTTAGGCTGACGGTCATGTTCTGATGGTCGTTGACCACGATGGTGCCGCCGGGAAACAGCGTCTTCCACATCGCTATCAGGCTGTCGATCTGCCCGTTCCAGTGATTCTGCGCTATGCGCGCCTGAAGCAGCAGCCGGTACGTGGCGTCGTCGAGTATCGGACTCACCGAGTTGCTCGGCTGAAACCCAACCTGGCGCGGCTGGCCTATGATGACTCCGAGAACGTCGAGCTGCGCCCCCACCGCCGTGGTGATGTCGAACGCTGCCGCGAAGGACTGCGCGCAGACCATCACGTCCTGAAACAGCTGGAGGTTGACCGTCAGCCAGGCGTTCAGGTTCGGGGCGGGGCGCCACTGACTGGTCAGCAGATCCAGGTAGTACTCGATCAGGTTCGCCATGGCGTTAAACGATGTTGATCACCACGTCGTCGGCGTTGCCGCTTGCGGCCGCATTGTAGTTTATCGGAACGTCGGTCGTCCCTTCCGCGTTCGGAGGCGAAGCGATGGCCCCGAAGGTGATGGACCGAATGGAGAACAGCGGTTGGTCTGGGTTGGGCCGCGCGGTCAAGGCGGCGCCGAACAACTCGCTGTAGACCACGCTTTCCCCGATTCCAAGACTGTTCAGGTAGTCCACCACGCCGGACACGATGGCCGCCTGAACCGCAGATGTGTAGCCGGTCAACGGGTGAATGTCAAGCGTAACGCTGATCGGTGCGTAGACCAGCACGTCGAACCGGATCGTCATGCTGATGCTGGCGTTGCTCGGATCTATAACAACGGCGCTCGTACCGCCGTTCGTGTAGCACCCGATTCCCCGGTTGTTATAGATCGCCTCCGCGATGGCCGTAGAGGCTCCCCCCTCAACCACGCAGGTGATCGAGTGCGGCGGCCCCAGCGACAAGCCGTCCCCGATATAGAAACCGACGCTCGTGTTCGTGCCGGGTGCCGTCGTCAGCGTGAGTTCATCCGCGTCGATCACGGAGGCCACGGTCAGATACTCGTTCGGAGGCGAGGAACTTTCCTCCTCTATCACCAACTGCTTGCCTTCCTGGGAGCTGTCGAACGGGTAACCCGTGAGCAGCACCACCACGTTGGTCTCCGGCGGTGATCCTCCAGAATCTGCCGTGTCGCAGAAGCCGAACGTGGCCGTGTAGTCAAAAGGATTCTCATAGACCACTGATCTGGTGACGCCTGGAACGGCGGCGATGGCAGCAGCGGTTCCGGCACGGAGAGACAAAGATGGTTTGGCTTGCGAGATCAGCAGCCTTGCCCGGTAGTTGGCGTCTGATTCTACCGGCAATCCGGTCGAAGCCGCGGTTGCGTTCGTCACCTGGGTCCATCCGGCGGTCGGCGTGATGATCAGCGATATGTCACCGGGGTTCGCCGTGATGTTCCCGGTCTGCTGTGCGGTGGCTTGGATGATCACCGTTCCACCGGAACCGATGGTGGCCGGCGAGCCGAGATTCCAATAGTTCCCATTGACGTCGCGCACAGTCCCGTTTGTGATGATCGTCCCCGGAGTTCCGGTGAGCGTTACCAAGGCGGTTGAGTAGGTTGCTGCCTCACGGGCCGTACCGATCAACCGTCCGCAGAGGTCCAGGGCCGTTCCGAGCGCCGTCTGCGGATTGAAGGATAAGTACACCAGCTGGAGGGCCTGGTTGACGTCGGATGCCTGGAGTCCACGGATGGAGAGGTCCTGGTAGTCAGGGCTTTCTGCCGCGAGGTAGGTCGAGGAACCGTAGATCAGCTGAAACTGCGCGATCAGATAGGCAAGGATGTCGGGATAGTCCGGGATGACCAGCCCGCTGCTTCCGATTGCTGCCGGTAAATAGGCCATGCGCTTCCTTGTCTCAGTGGGTCAGCCAGGAATAGGTCGATCCGCTGTAGCTGCAAATCACCGCTGCCGTGACTGTTCCACCGCTCGAATAGGCTCCCATGTACGACGGCGAGCCAGCATCGCTCACGATGGCCGTGGCGCCGTTGAGGGATGCCGCGCAGGATGGGAGCGGCGTGCCCGCCGCGCTGTAGAGTACACTCGGTAGCACGGCATCAACAGCGATTGCATTCAACACAACTCCCGGCCCTTTGATGACGGTCGTTCCATCCAGGTTCAGATTGCCGGAACCATCGACCGTTCCACGCTGATACGTGCAGGTGTTGAGGGCGGAACCAATCGTCCCCCCATTCAAAACGTTCGCTGGATAGACATAGGTGACCGGCGTCCCGGTCGTTGGCTGACAAACCGTCCAGGTGTCGATTTCTCCGGCCTGAACCGACGTGAAGGTCCCTCCGGTGACGTTCTCCGCGCTCACCGTCTGAAGAACGAATGTGTTGGCCGTGTTCGTCGTGCTTGTATAGGTGGGGCTCACGCCGTGGGTCACAGAAATCAAATCCGCTGCGTTGCCAGTGCCGCCCCCGCCTGCTCCGCAGTCCGCAGCCGCCTCCGTGATCAGTCCGGTAGTACCGCTGGAGTGCAGGCACTTCGATCCGGCAGGAGCGCTCCCAAAGAACCCCGGAAGATTGCCGGTCGGAGGCGTGTTGACCGCTATCACCTCTCCGCTGCTGTTTCTCTGAACCACGGTCGAAGCGGTCGCGGTGGCAGACACCGCCAGTCCGTCCTTCAACGCCTTGCCGCTCGTGTCCGAAAACTGCGGGATATGGTTGGCCACCGCCGATCCCGGCCCGGTGATCTTGTTCAAGTTGAGCCACGAGAAGTTGCTGTTGATGACCGGATACGACGCGCCGATGTCGTTCGGAAGAGTCTGCACCTGCGCCACGAGCGCCGATGCGGAGAATAGCAAGATGAGCGTTCGCAAGTTCATTGATGGCCTCCTACTGCCATTGGGTTCCCGAATAAGACGACCAGGTCGATCCGGTGAGTGATTGCCAAGTCACGTCCGATCCAATCACGTTCGATCCGCCGCCGGAAGGACTTGGAGCGTTCGTCAGTGTGATCGTTCCGAACGCCGTGTTGACCGTGGCGATAAACGCATAAACCCTGCCGGTTGGGTTGTAGGTCACGCTCATCGACTGAATCGACGCGACGTAAGGGGACCCTAAAATTCGCTGCCGCAGGATCAGCGCCACGGCCTGCATCGTGGTGGATTGACCGAGCAGGGATTGCAGCAACGGCAAGCCTTCGGAAGTGTTTTCCCACCAGGACCCTTGCAATAGTTGCAGCCGCTCGCTGATCGTGATTGCCACGGCTTCGGCATCGGCGGAGAAGTTGCTGAGACCGTTGCCGCGCTGGGGATCTCCGTTCAGAAGCTTGCGCACCAGAATCGTCGCCATCAGAAGCCCTCATTATAGTAGATCCTGAGACTCAGCGTGATCGATCCACCGTTGATCGGCAGCGCAACCACCACGGACTGATTCGGAGAGTTGGTCAGCAATTTTACGCGCCCGAAGATCGTCGCCATAACTTCTCACATAAAAATCCGCGATGTCCGTTGGTCTTTTGGCCATGCGCTATACGTTTAGCTACTACTGACATACAGCCGAAACTGAGCATTTTCTGCCTACAGAACTCAGCCAGTCCAACGATGCGAAGCGTTTGTTTCTCTGGAGTCGTGATTAACCATTCCATCGAGGTAGAACTTTTTATACCGGCCCGCTTACGATTTGATTCCGATACTTCTGGACGTGGTTTTCCGAGCTTTGATAAACTCAGATGAAGCCGATGATCGGCACTTTTTGGTAGCCCAATCATCGCCAGAGACCTTTTACGAATGCGCTCGTCGGTATCTTTCGTCAATCCTATCGACCAATGTGGAACGCTTTTGGGTTTACAAGAAGCTATCCGCATTTTCTCTCTTAACTCTGGTCGGATGAACGTCGGTATTCCGCGCCGCGAAGCATGCCACGCTTTCTGAGCCTCTGATAACGGCCTGCCCCGTAAGGCATCGGATAGATGCTGCTTATGCTCCTCGCTACGAACCCTTCCAGAAAGAGATTCGGAGATTCTCTTTTTTGTCTCTTCACTAAAGTGACCACCGAAGCCAGCCTGACCGCCATCTTTCAGATTATATCCATACGGACTTAGCGTGTTTCTTTGCACGATATATTGTCGTTCGAGTAAATCCAATGACACTTGGTCGGCGGCGCTATCTAGTATGGACACTACGAATCCAGATATCCCATACTTCGCTAACGCTCGCCCCACTAGGCGGCATCTGCATTTCCTGCGTGAGGCCAGTACATGATCCTTGATCCTCTGTGCAAGCAGACGCTTAGTTTGGCCGATGTACTCTTTACCGTTAACTTTATTCGTGAAGCAGTAGATGATGCCATACGACTTCGGCTCTGGCGTTATACTGGTTTCAGGCATCCTGGTCTTCCTCCAAGATCAGAGTGTTTAGGCTCCGGCGGACGCTTCAACGTCTCCCGGAGCCATATTATTATTATAGCTTAAAATCCCTCATTATAATAAATCCTCAGAGTCAAAGCTACAGAACCGCCGTTGATTGGTAAAGATACCGCAACTCGCTGGTTTGGAGCATTAGTTAAGGGAACGATCCAAGGACTTGATACATTACCCGGATTTGAATCAAAAAGAAGCTGAAACTGCGTTCCAAGATTTGTGCTGTCCGGAATATTGACGGCTGATCCGCTCTGATTGATGATGAACGCCGAGCCGATGCCCAGGTAGTCATACGGCGCCAGGATATTCGCAGCCGGCCACACTCCGGTGATCAGCGGAACGGAAGACACCAACGGGTTACCAAACTGATCGGCGATGTCCATCATCCAGCAGGGCGAAAAGATCGGAACGGCCGGTGGCTCAATGGGAGGATTCGGACCCGGCGTGCAAGACGGACTCACCAGAGCGGTCGAACCAGTCAAGATCAATCGCTCTCGTACTGGCGGGCCTTCAATCAGCGCCGGAACCGGAGGATTCGGGCCGGGAGTGCATCCCGTTTCCGACGGGACTCCCAGAAAGAATGCCTGAAACAGCGATCCTTCCTGGATCGACGTTATGATTCCAACCTGAAGTCCCTTGTTTGATACTTCAAGCACCGGCATCGCCATTCCGTTTCCAGCGAACCAGAACGACGTTGCGGTCAAATCAAGCAGTGTTTCTCCGCTCCACGACGAGAATGCTGTCAAGTCATCCGTCCAGAGATGACGCAGCGCCGAATACGCGGCGCCCACGAGCTGAACGTAGACCGCATGGAGCCTGTTCATGCTAGCGTCGAACGCGAACACCGGAGGCATCCCATACGCTCCGGTCAGCGGATCGATGGAAATTTGCGGGAACGTCCACGTCGGACTATATATGATTCCAGGGAATCCCTGCACAAACAGATACGCCGGGTTCCCGCCCACCGGGGTGCAAACCGGCAAGACAAACGTACCATCCACATCGATCTCGCCGTTATACGCCGACGTCGGCGGACTGCCATCTGTGGACGCCGGGGAAAGCACGACGGAGAAATTGACCAGCGCGTCGCTCTCGTCGATCTCCTGGTGACAGAGCGAGATGCCTGTGTAGCCTGAGTAATGGTAGGAGGTGTAATCGACCTTCAGAACCCCGCTCGCCAGGCAGACTCTCGGACATTCCGCGTAATTGGCCCCCTCGGGCATGTTCGCATCTACCGAGAAGGCAGTCCCCCAAGATCCGCTGAACACCGCCGCAAAGATGCGATATGGAATGCCAGGAGTGGCGACTGAGTAGACTACAATTTTTGATCCACCAGGCCGAAACAGAACGTAGGGCCATGTCGTTCCTGTCTGCGCCACCGGACCACCTGCTCCATAAGCGGCACCCCACTTACCGGTCGATACGGTGAAATCTCGGAAGGACATCGCCCCGGAACTGGGATTAGTACCATCCACCACGAGTACCGTGATTGTATCCGCACCGTTCCAATCGGCGCTCCACGCAAAGTATGGAGTCTGATTGGGTCCATTCGTGGCATCGAGCGGCGTCCATGTATTTCCTCCGTCTAGAGAACGGAACATAACGACGTAGTACGGAGGCCCGGTCTGCTGAAAGAGCGGCCAATAGATCGCCGAGCCGATGTTAAAGAACCGCCCGCTTTGACCCAGGTTGCCGGCGTTCAGGTCCGCTGGCACACCAAAGCCTCCGGTGGTATCGACTGGATACGGAACGATCATTTGCGCTTGCTCCCCAGTGGCATCAGCTTGTTCAGTGCTTCCCGACGCTTCCGGCACGCATCGCAAGGTTGAACTCCGACCGTCAATGCCGCTCTGGCGATCAGATCTCCCAGGCCGCTTTGAGCCAACGGTGGTAGTGCCTTTCGCGGGGCCTGGAGCGGAGGCTTTACCGTCATGGTTGCGGCACCACCATCCCGGTCACCGGCCCGGCCACGTTGTAGTGCTCGTGGAGCATGAAATCCGCGTGGCTGGCTGCGGAACCCAGCACGACGGACGGCGCCGTAACCTGCGCGCTGCCGGAGCAATCCGCCGTCAAGGTCGTACAATTGACAGATACAGTCGGAGCCGTGATGGTAACCTGATCGTCGGCCAGGTCGATGACGACGCTGCCATCTTTGTTTCGTAACTGCATCGAGTCGAGCGAGTAATCCGAGAGGCCGTTCGGAGTCGAGCGCAGCCCGAAGATAGCAATGGCATCGGACAGATTGTGCCGCCGTGGACTCATCGGAACCTGCGACTGGACCAGCCCGTCGCTGCCTATCGCTGCTCCGTTCTGAAGCCAGGCGTCCAGGCAGGAGTCGGAAAACACTGCGAGGCACTCATCTCCGGGCTGAATTGGAATCGTCACGCTCCAGCCCCCGGCGCCGTAAACGACCACCGGTACGTCATCCATCACCGGCAGCGTCCTGAAGTCGGTCACGGGAGACAACGGACCGCTGATCGGCACGCTGTGCTGAACGCGGTCCCTGATGGCTACGGCCAGTTTCACGGTCGCCGGAGGCCCGGCATCGAAGGACAGCACCACGGCGGGAACCGCCACGCGGAGCTGCTGAAAGACCAGTTCTTTCAGGATGCGGAACAGTTCGATGTCCGGCAGGAGTCTCTGCTCGATAGTGGTTCCGAAGTTGTTGGACGAGGAAGCCATCTATATCACTGCCGACGAGGCGCCTATAAAGGAAGGAAAGAAGTCCCACAGCACGCCGGTCACCTCGGTGTACCAGTCATCTCCACGGCCACGCGAATCTCCCACGTAGCGGATGCCGGCCACAATGTACAGTCCGTTGCGGCTCGGCACGGGCGGATAGTTTGACATCGGCGTGAACTCGTAGGGATTGATGATCGTTCCTGGAGCCAACTGAACCACCTTTCCGATCCGCACGTCTGAGTCCATCAGCACCTTGAACGTCACCCCGTTCTGCGTCTGCTCGGGAACCCCGATGATCGTAGGTTTCACTAATCCGGACGTGGTGCCCCCCGTCGTGTACGGGCCGGCCAAGCCTGGAGGCCCGTAGCTGATGTCCGGCACCTCGGGCGCTTCCTCGAAGTTCCTCACGCTGATCGTAGGCGGTTTGCCGGAACCGGGAGCCGCAGGCGTCATCCAGGAAAACAGCGTGCTCTGCCTCATGATGTCCTGCATCAGATCAAACGGCTTGCCGTGCAACGCCTGCGCGCGACTATATCTACTCTGCTTTAGTTTATCGATTGATCCGGAATCGGCGTCCAGAGAGAAGCTGAGCCCGAAGGCGTGCGTGCCGATTTCGTTCAGCGTGTCATAGTACGTCGCCCCGCCGGCCATCGGGAAGCTGATAAGGTTCAGGCTGTCTTCCATCAGCCCGCAGATGCAGCGCAGTTTTACCAAGCTATCCACCACGTTCACGCGCGTCCACACGGGCTGAAACACGCGGCCCGCGAACAGCAGGCAAGCATCAGCCGAGAAGGCTCCCGCCAATCCGTTCTCGTATCCGGCACTCAGCGCAACGGCATCACCAGCGATGATCCTTTGATTGAAGGCGAGAGATTGTCCGCCGGACTGATTGCTGCCGTTCGGTTGCTGTCCCTGGCCGGACTTGAGAGGCTGGCCCTGCGGCGCCAGGTTGTAGAGCGTGATCTCCGCCCTCCAGTACGCCAGCAGCATGTACGTGTCAACGGTGAACGCGATGCGCAGCGGCGATTCATCCTGCGCCACCAACGAGCGGGCAACGTAATGGTTGGAGTCCTGCGTGTCAACCGACAACTGCCAAGCGCGACCAAAAAACGGAATCGTCGCCATCACTTGACCATCACGGCAAACCCGGAATGCTGGTCCACGAACCGGCTCCGGGAACGCTTGCCGCCCGATAGACCGTGTTCGGCGTCTCACCGGCCTTTGCCGCCAGGTACGGTATCTGAACGGTGTTCTGCGACTGAACGGCCACAGGAACCGGATTGGGTTGAATCTGCCCCGCCGTCGTTTCCACGGTCGTCTGCGGCCTCTCTGAGTCGGTCACGGGATTGAACGTCGAAGAGGTCGCCTCGATTGCCGCCGTCAGGATCTGCACAAAGACCACCGTGAACCGCCCTGCGTATCTGGTGTCGGTCGTCTCTGACGCCCGCACCTCCGAGATCAGCATCTTGTCGTACTGGTCCATGCGGGTCGCCACGGAGCACAGGTTCCGCTTGCTCTGGATGTCCTTCAGCGTCTTGAACGCCGACACGCTCCTTGACGGCCCATCGGTCCATTGACCCACGGTGAAAGACTGCATGGCGTCGCTCATCACCAACTCGACGGTGAGCCTGGGCGGAACGACGTAGGCGTGATCCGTGATCGGGGCGCCCGTCTGGATCGGATTCAGCGTGATGACCGCCTGCTGCTCGTGATCCGCACGCATGGCTCCGTCGAACACGTAGGCCGTCTGCCGGGTGGTTGGCTGTCCGGTATCCGGATCTGGAATACTGTCGGTAACGGTCAAGGTGAGCGCCGGACCGCGGACCCACTGCGGCGGACGCCAAGCCAGAGCGTCCAGAACGGAGTTGCCGCTGCCACCGAGGGAGTAGTACACCCGGCTGACGACGGACGCGACTGTTGGTATGGTAGGAGTCATCCGCTATCCCCAGGCTGGCTGAAGTTGCGCCAAGCTGGTTCTCGTCTTCTCATTCAGTCCGTCCCTTACGCCGTCCGCCACGGCGCGCTGGATCGTTTGGGCGTCGGCGCCCGGCTGCGTGATGTAGATTCCCCCCAGGCCGATGTGAACGTCCTGCCGGATCGAACTGCTCTGCGTCGCCGTGGCTGCCGTCGTCCGGTTCATGTAGCTCGAAGCGATCTGATTCAGCGGCGTGTTGGGGTCGATGCCCAACTGCTTGGCAACCCACGCCGCGTAGGCCGCCGGATTGTTCTTGTCGCCGGACGGCGCGTATCCCCCATATCCCTTGCCACCGCCGAAGAACTCGTTGAGGGACAATCCGCGGTTGATGTTCTTCGTTATCTGCGCCTGAAGCGCGGCGGCTCCAGCTTCAGGGCTGGAAAATTGGGCGAACCCTCCAACCACGGGAGTGCTTCCCCAGGACCGAAGGTTGCCGGGATTGTTGTTACGGAAGTTGAGCGCGTTCGGGTTTCCGCCGGACTCGTAGCGCGCGATGGCGGCGGCGAGGCCACCGACCAACGATCCGCCGCCTGTTTCCGAAGGGGCTCCGCCGCGCATGGCTTCGTTCAGCTTTCCGGCACCGTAGCCAACCGCCCCACCGATCACCGGGCCGGCGATGGCTCCTCCGGCCGCGGACCCGAGAAAGGCTCCGACCGGACCTCCAACCATGCCGCCAAGTATGCCGCCGGCAACTCCGGCCAGGCCGCTTCCCCCAACTGCTCCCAGGAGAGCGCCGCTGCCGCCCGTCAAAGAACCCATGCCGGCACCGAACGCGGCGCCAGCTCCGGCGAAGTTTCCGGAGAGAAGCAGGCCGACTCCGGTAGCGAAGTTGGCCAGCAGTTTCTCGGCGTTGGTGATCCACCCAAAGAACCGCACCATGCCGTGCTCTATGTGAACGATGGACTTCAGCAGGTTCTCGAAGCTGAACGTCGCGCTCTGAATAGCCGTGTCGCCGGACAGAAGACCGACGAAGGTCGAGAATGCCGCGCCCGCCGCCTTGAGAACCTCTCCGATCCCCTTGATCATCCCCCAGGTTTCCTTGAGGATTGGAACCGCCCGCGTGGCCAGCGTTTCGGCGATATTGGGGATCTTACTCTCGAACCAGTCCACGAACCGCTTGATCCTGTCCCCTGCCTCGCCAGGCATCAGCTTTTCGAACAGCTTCTCGGCGAAGGACATGCCCAGGAACTTCAGCGCCACGCCCAGTCGCGAGAACTCGAACCGGATATTGCGGATGCCGAGCATCTTCTGCTCGAAGTCCGGTCCTAACGCCTTCGTCATGTTGCTGATGTCTTGGGCCATCAGGACGGCGCGGCCGTGAAGCTCCGGGTCCCAGACGATCTGGTCAAGGTCGGCCCCGAGCGCCTTGGTGATCATGTCCATCTTGCGCGCGGAATCGGTCGTCATCATCATGCGAAGACCGAGCAGGCGGTAGCTCTGATCGGCCATCGCCGTCTTGTCCACCAGTCCGATGATCGCCGTAGAGATTCCGGTGAACGCTCCGACAATGGCCCCTTGCGCTTCCAGGACCTTCTTGGTCATTCCACCGACGTGCCGCGTGACGGTAGCCTCGGCCTGAACCAGGATGTTGTTGAACTGGGACAGCGACGGCGAGTCGGTTTGAAAACCGAGCTTGACGAGGTATTCCTGAAGGACGTTAGGCATAAAGTAGTATACTTATATTGTTCAGGAGGACCAAATGTCCTTTCTCCGCACGCCGATAAGCAACAGCGGAACAGCAGAGTCGAGACTAGGTGAAAAATGCATAAGATGCGGCCAAACTGGATACATCGATGATCCCTATGGTTCGAGCGGCATCGGGGCCATTGTTCACGACCGCCCTAATTCAGCGCCGGAGCGGATTCCTTGTGGATGCATCTACAATGCTAGAACTGGGAAACGGCATAGGCCACTATACTAGCCTTTACGCATCATCTCTGCCGCCGCCAGGTTGGCCCGCCGCTGGTTCTCGTCGCGCACGTCGAGCGCCCGGTTGATGTCCACGAGATCCTGAAAGTCATACGTTCCATCGCTCATCTCACGCTGCCGCCAAAAGCCCGCCAGGATCGGACGCCACAGGAAAGAATTTAGGTCGTCGGGAAGCGGGACCGGCTCGAAACCTGGGCCATCGCCGCCTCCAAATCTTTCTCTTCCTTCCTGGACCGTACGAAAAAATCGTTGAAGTTGAAGGCCAGGGCTTCAGTGTACAGCATGTTCACCGTATCCAGGTCATATTCAAGATCGAGTTCCTTCACCAGCCAGCTTCCCTCGTCGTAGATACGCATAGGTATGCGCTTACCGTCCACATCTTTGTAGACGGACATGATGTTGAAGAGGTAATTCTGGATCTTGGTGAAAATGGTTTCATCAGTCGCCCTGCCACCTAGCAACTGAAGAACGATCCAATTTCCGTTGTTGGCCGTCACTCGGCCAATCTGGAAATCACGACCGCAGGAGGGATTGAAGATGGGCCAAACGTCTTCCGGAGGAAGGTTGCCATCTTTGTCTGGGGAAACAGAGAGCCGGGTCTTGCCGGCGATGAGGTCCTTGAATCGCTCTTTTGGCATCGTCAGATCCTCGCGTATCCTTCCTCGAAGGCTCTGGATGGAGAGAACGACTTGTATCCGTCGTCATACTGAATCCAGTAGCCCCCGACCTGGGGACGATGCTTGCGGAGATACTCGGCGCTCACGCGGATCGGCGCGAAGCCGGATTCTTCGGGAATGATGATCGCGCCTGCCGCGTCCGGGTCTTCACCGTCGCGGGCCTTCACCCGCTCGATGGACTTGATGCGGAGGGCGCAGACTTCTTTATGGCATTTGTACCGCGGCAACGGAGTGCCGCCGCTGTCCTGTTCCATATTACTATCCTTTCGCTAAAGATCGACTGCATTACGAAAATCATTCGTTCGTGATGTTACATGCGCGGAGTTGCCAACTGACCGGCTGCGCCTGCTCCTGATACGGCTTGTCCGGAATTTTTGCAGGCGCCACGCCCGTGCAGGTGTGCGAGCTGCCGTCCACGATGCTGGCCACGAGCAACGTCGCCGAGAACCACTGCTGCACGTCGCCGGCGTCGCGTGCGGACTTGACCGCGTTGTACCAGGCCATCAGATCCTGGTGAAGCGTGCTCGTCTGCCACACCTGAATCTCGATCTCGCCCTGATCGCCGGGAATCACGGATGGCACGACGGCGCCGTCCATGCCGACCTGGATGTTGGACTGATCGACCGCCATGCGGATCGAGACGGACTTGATGCCCTTGGCCGCGACGCCGGATGCCTGAATCGTTCCGATGAGCGGATGAGCCAAGGCGAAGTTGAGGTCCATTCCGCTGTAGGTCGTGAGTTGCTTTGACATTTCCTTGTTCTCCTTTTACTCTTCCCGCCCTTTACTGCTGCACGTATACCGTCACGCTCAGCGAGTGGCCGGACTGAGCTTCAACCAAGGCTACGGTGACCGACGGCATGATGCGCTTGGCCCGCTGCGCCGCCGGCCACTGACTCACAGGGGGCGCGTACAGGAAGTAGCCCTTCGGAAGCGAGTCGCCCGTGGAGAGCTTCCCCGGTCCAGAGCCGATGCTCGGCCCGGTCCAGGTTCCCGACGGCGCGATGAATCCCATATCCTGCGACCGCTGGCAGGCTCCGCCGAGCGCGTTCTTCATCGCCAGAACCCCACCGTCCGTGATCGGTATCGACGGCGAGCCGGCGAGTAGCGCCACGCCGCTGGCCTGCATGTCGGCCACCAGCATGTCGAGGAAGAGTACCTGGTCGAACCACTCGCCAGACGCCATGACCGCCGACTGGCACCAGATGTCGCCGTTCTGATACTCGACGATCACGTTGCCGTTCAGACCGACCTGCGAGCGGTCCACCGCCCCGGCGATCTCGACCACCTGAGCGATGGTAAGCGGCTCCGGCCCGATGCCCAAAACCGACTTGAACATCACGTCGAAGTACGAACCGGGCAGGCTCGTGATACGACCAGAGATGACACCCAAGACTGCTGCCGAGGCGTAGATGTTCGATGGATAGACGCAGTTTTGCGTCGTGGAGTAGACCGAGAACGTCCGCGAGTAGCCCATCGCCTGAAGCAGCGCCAGGATGTTTCCGGCCGGCGATGCGCCCTCGACCAGGATCGAGGCCTCTCCGGTGGTCAGGAAGAAGACCGATGACGGCGTGACCTTCTCGATGTATTCGGCGATGTCCAGCAAGTCCTGATCAGATGCCGTTCCGACGTACATGACGGCGTACCAGGACGTGTTCTGAAGCTGGCAGGCGGTGACGGCCTGAAGCGGAGTCTCTCCCACCGTTATGTCAAGGGTAAGGTTGGTTCCGTGGCCATTTGTGTTGCTCGTGGCGATGCCGGAGGCGTCCGTATAGCCCGTACCGCCGGAGACCAGTTGGATCGCTGAGACGATCCCTCCCGATTCCGCGGTCACCCGGATGGTTCCAAGTGAGCCGTCCACCTGGACGGCAGTGACGATATCGCCCAGTTGGTAACCCGTACCTCCGGAGGCGACCGTCGCGGTCACGATGGCGGTGAGATCCTGCCGGCCGATCCACAGATAGCTCGGCGTTGGCTTCTGCTGAAAATATAGGATGGCGGCCAGGTATTCTGGATCGGTCGGCATGAAGTCAACCGCTACGTCGTCCAGCGACATGTAGAGCCTGGTGCGCGTCGCCGACGGGATTCTGGCGCTGGACCCGACGAACAACTCCTGATTGAAGGTCGGGCCGGCCGCGACCGGCGTGATGACGACCGACACGTTGATGATTTGCGAAAGCGGAAGGGGTGGAACTGTTGACATCTTCGTCTTCCTTTCAGCCGATAGGGCTGTTAGTTATGAAACTTACTCACTGCCACCTGGTTCCATCGTACAGGGACCAGGGCAACCCGGTCAGGGAATCCCAGGTAATGTCGGGACCGATTGCGGTCGTGTCGCTTGCTGCTATCGTGAACGTCCTGGAGTCTCCGGCATCCGTATCGACCGTCACCACTACCTCTTCGGCCGGAGTGACCGGCGCCAGGGACTCGGACACCTGCTCGTTGAAGTACACCTCCACGTCCGTGCGCTCGTACCAGACGCCCCCTGGATCGGGAAACAACTCCGGGGCGTACATCGGGCGCGGGCTTGCTGGAATGCGGTATATCTTGACGGCGGCCAGGGCATCGTGAACCCAATCGAGCGTCATGGCGGACATCATTTGCCGCGCCCAGTTCGCGCTCGATGGACCATAGAAGCTGAAATGCATCTTCCAGACCTGCGTGAAGCCCATCTCGTCCGTCAGAACGTCGGCGGGGCTGCCGGTCATCTGGTAGTTATCGTCGCGGACCCGCGCGAACGGATCGTCTTCCAGCACGGCGGTGATGACGCAGATGTTGTCGGTTACTTCCCAGGCCGGTTGCCCCTCCGTCTGCCAGCCGATGCGCACGGCGAAGTAGGCCGAATCGGGGTTGCCTACTGGATCGAAGCCGAGCATCTGCGCCGCGAGTGGCTGAAAGATGGCTTCAATCTGGCGCGGCGTCAGAGCCGAAGAAACGAGGATGGTCCCATCCGGGAAAACAACAGAAGATCCCACGACTCACCGCTCCAGAATTTCCAGCGTGTAGCGCCGGCCTTCCTTCATCCCGACGGCCTTCAGGATCGTCCGTACCGCGTCCGCGAGGTGCCCCTTCTTACCCACGACCTGCCCGATGTTGGACCGGGCGGTGCTCAGCTCGAAGATGGTGCATTCCTGACCCTGGATTTCGGTTACCCTCACTTGATCCGGCTCGTCCACCAAGGCCCGTGCTATCGACTCCACCAACTCGCGCATCATGATCAGTCTCCTGTGATTCGAACGAGAACCGCGCCCCAGTATCCGAAGTGACCCCAAGGCGCACGGCTAACGACTCGATATGTAGCGCCGTCCCACTCGATCTGATCGGAGGTCAGGCTCTTGGATGCCTTTGTGGGATAGATCGGCTGGTCGGTGTAGATCACCAGCGAACCCTTCACGCGGTCGCCTTCCGGAACCTGAGCCAGCGCCTCGTCGTCCGCGATCCCGATCACGCCGAACACCTGGATGTTCTGCGTGTTCGTCACCTGCCAGCCGCCCGCCGCGAACTGGCCGGTCTGCCGGATGATGGTGAAACACTGGGCGGTTCGTGGATTGGTTACTACCCTACTTAAACTAAATGGCATGGTAGAATAGAAAAGGCCCCGCGATGCGCAAACACCGCAAGGGCCAACACCGCGCGCCAACGGAGGGCGCTACGATGCAAGCCAATTATACCGTAATCGGAAAACCTAAACGCCTCAACTATGGGAGTCATCCCCTCAGATTCTTTCAGTTGCTCGAATTTCTCCAGCATATTCCAGAGAATAATTCCTGCATGGTTTGGCCTTATGGCCATACTGCTGGATATGGCACCCTCTCGATACCGGACTGGATTTCCGTAAGAGGATTTGAAAGCAGGACCAATCGCTACATTTGTGCGCACATACTCGCTTATGCTCTGACGAACGGGCCGATTACTGGTGGGCTTGAAGTTTTGCATAAATGCGATAATCCCCCGTGCTTTCGCCCTAGCCATCTCGCGCTTGGTACGCACGCTGAAAACATGCAGGACTGTCAAAACAAAGGCCGCATGTATAAAGTGACAAGCGATGGGCATCCTAAACTTTTCGAGAATGATGTTGCGAAAATCTGGCATGAACACCTTCAATTAAGAAAAGCCTTAGCCGCCCGCTTCAACATCAGCAAGTCTGACATTGACGCCATCCTTCAAGGGAAAATACGCAGACAGTGTATGCCCAAAGAAATATCCAGAAATCTCCGCGCGATGGAGAACAGTCACCTGCGTTGCTTGCCGGATACATGACCTGACGCGGGCCAGGTTGAACGGCATCAGGAGGCCTCACGAACGACCGACGTAATGCTCCTTCTGAGCGCCCCGGTGTCGATGAGAGGCCGGTCGCTTCCCTTGCGTCGTATCGTTCCTGGAGCGTTCGGCGCCCAGTGGTTTCGCGGATCGGTAAACCACCTCTTTGCAGCGTTGGCCGCGACCGTTCCCGCCAGCTTCAGTTCTCGCTCGGCCCGCATAGAGTCTTTGTCCAGAACCGCTTTCGCCGCCGCTCCGAGGTGCGGAGTGATCAGTGCCTTGTTGGCCGCAATCGCCGGCTCCAGAACCGGACGCGCGGGAATGTGCTTCAACGCGCTTCCCTTTGAGTGGATGAAGAGCAGCGCGGCATTCGTGATAGGCCCCTTTTTGCGCGGCGCTTTGTCCGCCGGAATCCCGACGAGCACCTCGCTCTTACTGATACGCGCAATGTCAGCCTTCAACTGCGCGAGGCCGGGGCCGGATTTCTTGACGGTGACGGGAGCAGGCATTGGGCGTATAATCAAATCATGAACGAACGGAAGATAGAACTCCTGGTTGATAGCATTTGTAAAACAATACGCGAGCGGTTATCTATTCCGGGAGCTGGCGTAGATGATACTTGCATCGCCGTCGGCGGAAGCGTAATCCGTTTCTTTGAAAGCACTAACGGTAAATGCTGTGACTGCGGTTACAGCGTTATGACGGGACACGTGATCTAGTAAATCCATAACATTCCCGCGCCCTGCGTTCTTGCCATCGTAGCAAAAATCTTGCCGTACTGAGTCTCCGTCCACGATGCCCAATTATCCAACCCGGTGGTCGGCTGCATTCCGATGCTCACAGGCCCGGCGCTCTCCGACGTTGCGATACCTTGCGCCAAACCAGCGGCGGCGGCCTTTCCGGGAGTCGAGCATTGATTTCCTTCCGAGAGTAGCCACAGAGTTGCAAAGTGGGCAATGAAAAGCGCCATGCCCATCTGCCAGTCATCCAGCCATCGGGCCTGAACGAGATGAGAAGATGCCAGCGCGATGTAGCAGTTGATGACCGCGAGCGGTAGCAGCGGGGCCTGGTAGTCGTTGAAGCTCAAGCCGATCCCGTCCGCGATGGCCGGCTGGGACAGAACGATGGACGTGTTGGCCGTGAAGCCGGTGATAGTCGAGCCGGGAGCGATGGCCGAGCCGATCACCATCTGACCGATGGCGACGCCGGCCGTGGAAGTCACCGAGACGGTCGAGGAACCGTTCGTAAAGGTTCCCGTCAGCACGGTGGCCGGTCCTATGAACTTCGGGTAGATCGAAGAAAAGTCAACCACGCTGTATGGCGGATTGGTGCCGAGGACGATGTTCGATGCCTGGGAAACAAAGCGAGTGTAAATGAACTCATCGCCCCCGGACCAAAGCTCCGAAAGAAGTAAATTGACGTCGGGAAACACGGGCGGTCTCCTTTACGCGCTGGCTGCTGGTTGCTGTGCCGCTGTTGCCTTCTTGGCCGCCGCCTTGACCTGCGCCTTGGTGAGCTCCACGGTTTCTGGGGCGCCGGAGGTCAGGCCGAGTTCATTGGGATTGATTAGCGGCGCCTTCGGAGGCGGCGGTTCAACGGGTTCGGACGTTGCGAACTGCTCGGACAACTCCTTCTGCCGAGCGATGATCTCGTCGGCCACGTCTGGGGCGTAGCCCTTTTCTATGAGCTGGGCCTTGGTAGGAAGGAAAAATCCTGGAGCCTTCGGGGCGAAGTCGCGGATGCTACCATCCGCGACCCCGGCCCGATAGGTGTTGGTCTCGCGTATCCACTCTGGGGCATCGACTTCGCCCGGATTCAGAGTGACGATGGATTCGGAGGCGCCGCGGCGCCCGCCTGGTTGATGAAACGACTTCGCGCGCGTGAGCAAGAACTTCATTTTGTGCTTTCTCCTTGTTCGTTGAAATCGGATGCTGATATCCGAATCAGATCCCGTCCATATAGATCATGGTCTGGTTGCGCTTGAACATGATCTGTCCGATGTTGCCGTAGAAGATCGTCACCCAGCTGCCGCCGTTCTTGTCGGTCGGCACGGTGAACCCCTTCATCATGACCTGCGGGATGGGCAACTGGAGGCAGTCCTCGTCGTTGCGGTAGACCACGGCGCGGTCCGTGGCCGGCGAGCCGGAACCCTGGCCCGAGATCCACGGGTTCGGCAGCGGGTCGATGACGAACTTCTCGCCGCTGGCGGTCGCGACGCAGTTATCCTCGATGTACTTCTTGATGCTCGTGACCACGCCCACGCCGCCGATTGCCATGGGGTTGGTGATGTATCCCCATTGGGTCCACGGCACCAGCATGTGGTTCGGCATCCCGTGCTCGATGTCGTAGACCGAGTTCGACATGACGGTCTCGATGGCCTGGTTCACGTCGTTGAGGATGGAATCGGGCGAAGACAGCTTCGTGTACCAGGTGCCGCCCGAGACGGTGAACTCCGGCGCGTTGGCGTTGTTCATCAGGCCGTAGGTGCCAAGGATGGCGAACTGGTTGGGGAAGCCGCGGTAGGCGACGTACTCAACGGCCTTGTCCCAGGTGTGGCGCACGCCCTTCTCATAGAGTTGCTGAAGGGAGATGGGTGGCGGGATGCCCATGCGCACGGCGGTTTCGATCCTCTGGAGGTCGAGGAACCGGATCACCATGGCGGTGGCCCAATCGACCGTGCGGAACACGCCCTTCTGGATGTCGGCGGAGACGGCCGCGATTTCCGTGTTGGCCGTGCCTTGCAGCCCGTAGAACTGCGTGGACGGCGAACCGTAGTTGGCCGCGAACGCGCTGATGAACTCCGGGAATCCGCCGCCGATGTCAACCGGCACATCGCGGGGATAGGTGAGCGAAACGAGCGGCTCGATCAGCTTCGGCTTGATGAGTTCAAGTTGGCTTGCGAGGAAAGCCTGACCGGAACCGCCAGCGGCGTCGAA
>Ga0187873_1000883_pt1 | contig 27378 bp, 24 predicted proteins | sample June2016WEW_16_1_2_FD_133012 | JGI IMG/M metagenome (GOLD analysis project Ga0187873, IMG submission 133012) | Peatland microbial communities from SPRUCE experiment site at the Marcell Experimental Forest, Minnesota, USA - June2016WEW_16_100 | ecosystem: Environmental > Terrestrial > Soil >...
TCGGCGATGCGCTTCTGGTTGGCCCAGATATAAACCGGCTCGCGAAGGACGCCGGCGCGCGGCTCGATGAAATAGCCGCTGGGAGTGAGCAGTCGATAGTATTCGGCGGAGAGATCGGTCTTGTAGCCGACGCGGGCGTTGGCGCGCAGTTCGGAGCCGAAACCGCCGAGGTTCTGATCGATCAGGCGGAGGGTCATCTCAGCGCGGCTGATGTTCGATGTGGCAGAGGCTAATTCCGCGCCGAGTAGGAGATAGGGTGGGCCAATAGGATCGTTACTTAGGCGGACCAGGATGCCGGTATCTTGAACGGGTATGCCTGGGGTTGGCAGGCCGGCCGCTGGTGTACCCGCCGCAGGCGGCGCGACAGAGGCGGGCGCTGGGGTAAAGGTCTCCCAGGTGGCGTTGATTCCACCGTTGGATTGAATCCGCTTGAGGGCATCGATCGTTGAATCGGGCGCGATGGGCCGGCCTTCGATAGGCTTCATGTCGCTGAGAACCTCGCGAACAGCCCCTGGCACACTACCTTCCACGCGGACCTGGCGTAAAATGCCGGGCCGCGGGATGCGGCGGCTTTCGCGCGCTTCCAGGTAAGCTTTCCAGCCGTCGGCGTCGAGAGCATAACGCAGCAGGGCGGTGCGGTTCTGTTCAGCGGCCTTGTAGCCGGCGTCGATCAGCAGGGTGGCATGAGCGTAGTCAATTGATTTGAAGTTGCTGACCGGCACGTTGACCACCACATCAGCCAGCAGCTTGGCATCTGCAACATTATGCTGGACGCCGGCATCGAAGGCGCGGTTAAGAATACCTAGGATAGAACTGGTGTCGGGATAGGAAAGAGCTGCAGCGTCAAGGTAGATGGCGATGATGACATCGGCGTGCAGGTCGCGCTTGAGAGTGCGGGTGGGCAGGTTGTCGAGGATGCCGCCATCGACCAGGTAATGGCCGTTGCGGTCCTGGACCGGAGGAAAGACGCCAGGAATGGAGATAGAGGCGCGCACGGCCTGGGGCAAGGGCCCAGAGGAAAAAGTGACCGATGAGAGCGTGTTCAGATCGGTAGCCATGCATCGAAAGGGAATGGGGAGCTGGTTGTAATCCAGCTCTTGGTTGTTGTAATTGGACAGGGTGCTGGTGAGAAACTCATTGACGCCGCGATCGGTGAGCAGAGCGTTGCGCAGGAACAGGTGATGGCGTAGACCGACGGTCAACGAGGCGGTAAGCTCGCGGCGGTCCTGGCGGCGCCGGAAGCTCAGGTCAGAGTAGGGAGTTTGCAGGGTGAAGACACGGGGAAACGTATCGCTGACGGCCAGAGCGCGCATCTGGGCGGGTGTGCCACCCGTGGCATAGATGGCGCCAATCAGCGAACCCATGCTGGTGCCGGAGATGCGGTCCACGGGAATGTGGTGCTCCTCAAGCCATTCGAGAACGCCGATGTGAGCCAGACCCAGGGCGCCACCGCCCTCCAGCGCCAGACCGATGGCCGGACGGCCAGGCGGTTGCACGGCAGGCAGAGCAGAGCCGGCAAAAACAGGGGCGGGATGGGCCGGCTCCTGCGCTGCGGCGGAGGATGCAAACAGAATGGCGGCAAGAAGGGTAACGGCAGATTTCCAACGCACGGGTATACCCCCTGGAGAAAAAACCTGTCCTATAAGTTAACGCTTTTCAGCGGGAATTGCCGTGACGTGTGCTTGTCAGGGTTATTCCAAGGGTGCTTGCAACGGCCGGATCGTCCGAATCAGGCCAAAGGCGCAAAACAGCCTCCCGGGCACAGAAAACCCTTCCGCGTCTCAAGCGCGGAACTGCGGAGAGGTTGGCGCTTTGGCCCTACTTAGGCGGAGGCGGCGTGAAGATTTCGCGTTTCTGCGCGGGTTCCGGCTTGGGCTTTGGCTTGGGCGCCTTCTTGGTTTCTTTTCTGCCTTTGTCTTTACATCCCATGATTGCAAGTGTGCCACAAAGTTGGGCAACTCGGCAAGGGCGTGTCGATTTTGGTTCTGCTTCAAGCTGCGACAGAAGCTCTGCGAGTTCTTGTCTGCTTGGCGCGCACATTTTGCTCCGGCGTAACCGAAAGCCGAAGGCCAACAGTTTTCAATACGACGATCAGCGTCTTCAGCGTCGGATTGCCCTTGGGCGACAGCGCCCGATAGAGCGATTCCCGGCTGATGCCTGCCTGTGCCGCCACCGCGCCCACCCCGCCGTAAGCCTCCGCCACGGCTCGCAGCATGATCAGTCCGCCGGCGCGCTCTTCTGGGTTATCGAGAGCTTCCATGGCCGCTTTCAGATACTCAACAGCAAACTCCCGGTCCTTGCGCAACTCTTTTACTTCCCATTCGTGATAAGAACTGACGCCGACTAGTTTTTTCAACTTTTTTATCATCTACGAGGCTTTGGCGCGGCGTTTGATGGCTTTAGAAACGGCTCTTTCGCTGGGAATTACGGGAACGCCATCCTTCTGAATTATTACCGGATTCGGCCAACCAGACCAGATGGTTGCCTTTTTGAAGTAGGCTTCGGTGGCTGCCTCGTCGTTGGGGTCGTAGGGGCCGTCGTCGGGGTCATTCGGGTCATAAGGGATCGGCTCGTCCGTCTCTATGCTTTTGCGAACGCGCTCCCAATCAGTTCTGCTTGGTTTGCCGGAGATGGTCATAGATTCGCCGCTCCTTTCGCGAAGCCTTGCGGAACGAGATGATACGTATATTGTACCCCCGAATGGTGTAAACGACGGCGAGAACGCTTCTGACAGTTTCAACGAAGGCTAAATCCCGCCACCGCTTCTCCCCGCGGCCACTCTCCGCAAATGTGATTCTCTTCGGGTTCTCAAGCACGATGTCGGCATCATCAAAGTCGAACCCATGCTTCCGCAGGTTCGCTTCGCGCTTGGCTTCGTCCCATTCGTACATCAAGAAATTGTATCTCATATTCCGAGAGATAGTGTATAAACTTTGATACCGAATGTATTTATTTGGGTGGCATGCTGATTTGAAGCCAGATAATCTTACCAGAAACAGCTTTCTCGCCAAGTTCAGAGCGAAGATTCTTGCGGATTGTCATGAGAACATCATCCAAACCAGCTTCTTGTCTGGTCCCCATCTCGTGAGCGAACTTCTGTACCAGTACAATCAATTCTGGCGAACCAAGAAGTTGAATGTCTGCTATAGCTTGTTCCAAATCATCTGCCACTTCATACAATCGTGGGTGATGATTTGCTTTTGCAAATGCGCGATACGCATCAATCAAGTACTGAATCCGCTGCTGCTGGAGTCTGTTCTTCTTTTCTCTACGATATGTTAGCCAATGACCAATATAAGCTCCCGTAATCCCGGCAACAAATGAAGAGGAAAGGATTGAGAGCAGAAGCTGTGTGTTCATCTTTAGTCCCTCTTTGTGTGTCAGTTCAAGAACATCGTCCGATAGAGCGTATCCCGCTGCACCGGCTTGAATCCGGCGTCGCGAATGATGCGGCGCAGCTCTTCTTCCGTGGTGCAGTTCGACGTCCCCGCGGCTTTGACCACATTCTCTTCCAGCATCACCGAACCTACGTCGTTGCCGCCGAAGTGCAGGGCGATCTCCAGCACCTTCAATCCCTGCGTCACCCAGCTTGCCTGCACGTTATCGATGTTATCCAGATAAAGCCGTGAGATGGCCAGTACCTTCAGGTACTCGACCGCTGTCGCCTCTTCCCAACCGCGTCCGCCAAGTGCCGTGTTTTTCGGCTGGAAGCTCCAAGGGATGAAGGCCGTGAATCCGCCGGTCTCCTCCTGCAAGCGGCGCACCACCTCAAAATGGTTGATGCGCTGCTCCAGTGTCTCTCCCACGCCAAACATCATTGTGGCCGTGGTTCTCATGCCCAACTGGTGCGCGGTGCGGTGCACGCTGACCCAATCCTCGGTGTTGCACTTGATACGCGCGATGCGTCGCCGCACATCGTCGTCCAAAATCTCCGCGCCGCCGCCGGGTATGGAATCCAGGCCCGCGTCGCGCAGACGGATGATGGTGTCGCGCAGGCTCAGCTCCGAGTACCTGGCAATGGCCAGAATCTCCGAGGCCGTCAAACAGTGCAGCCAGATCTGCGGGAAACGCTGCTTGATTCCGCTGAAGAGCCGCTCGAACCAATTGATCTTGAGATCGGGATGAATGCCGCCCTGCATCAGCACGCCGGTGCCGCCCATCTCCACGGTCTCGGCAATCTTCTTGTAAATCGTCTCGAAATCGAGGATGTAGCCTTCCTCGGAGCGAGGCCCGGTCAGTGGCCGGTAGAAGGCGCAGAAGGTGCAGTACTCGGTACAGAAGTTGGTGTAGTTGATATTGCGATCGATGATGTAGGTGACCACGCCCTCGGGGTGCAAGCGGCGGCGCACAGCGTCGGCTTCGAAGCCAAGCCCGATCAGATCGGGGGAATGAAAGTAGTCGAGCGCCTGTTGCCGCGTCAATCTCGCCGTCAGGGGCATAGTCTCGATTTTAACAAGCAGTGCAGCGATAGCGGTTGGCTGCACTGCTTGTCTGGGGATTGCGAAACAAAATCGCCGCCAGATGAACGAATCCGTAGCCGTTATCTTTACCGCAGCAGCGCGTCCGCCGCCCACAAAATCGGAGCCTGCCCGTGGAAGTCGCCAGTGCGGCGCGGTCGGGCCAGATAGTAGCTCAAATCGTTCAGCTTGTTGGTGCCCGCGCAGACCTGCGTCACGTCGCTGTTCTGATCAATGTAGCCAATCACGGCGAGCCATCCCTTGCGGGCCGCGGGACCGTACTTCTTACCATCCAGCACGCCCAATTTGACGCCGGTAATCATGGCGAAGGTGAACATGCCGGTGCTGGAGCTCTCCGGCCAGGCCTCCGGGTGGTCGATCAACTGGCGCCACATTCCGTCCTTGCCCTGATACTTCAGGAGCGCGGCCATCATGCGCTTGTAACCGGCCAAAATGCGTGCCCGCTGCGGATGATCCTTGGGCAAATCGCGCAGAATCTCGGCCATTCCCGCGGCGAACCAGCCATTTCCGCGTCCCCAGAAGAAGGGCACGTCCTCGGCATGGTAGAAGAGGCCATTGGGCTGTTGCAGCTTGTCCAGATAAGCAACCATCTCGTTGGCCAGGCGGTCAAGATACTTGCGGTCTCCGGTAGCGCGGTAAGCCTGGAGCTGCAGCATGGTGAGCATGTACATATCGTCGACCCAGAAGCGCGTTTCAGCGGAAAGCCCATTGGGCTGCGGGTTTTCCCACTGGCGGTCCGCCCACCATACACCCTCAGTCAGATACTTCGGATCCTTGGTCTCGATGGCAATCTCCAGCGGAATGACGCCGAAGATCGAGTCGTCCACATGACGACGCACCGGCCTCTGCTTGGCATCGGCGCCGCCCGGCATCAAAGGATCAAAGCGGCTAATCAGCTCCTTCTGCAGCGTCTCGTCTTTCGTCAACTGCGCAAAGTTCAGCGCGCCATACCAGGTGGCGACCTCAGCGTAGTGAATGGTGAATGTGTACTGATGCTGGCTGGTAACAAAACGTTCGGCTACCTTCTTGCCCACTTCCTGGGGCGAGGCGCCTTTTGGCCAGTTGGTGAAGTAATCGCCGCCCTGCGCCAGGGCCGGCGTGATTGAAGCGAGAGCGAACGCTCCTAAAAGAAATGCGAAGTTGAGAATTCTGTTTTGTTTCATCCGGGGTCTCCTATCTGGTGTTAAGTGTTGATTTGCTGACTATCCTTGTTGCGAATAAATTTTGCATGTGTGCCGGCAAGCGGGACGACGACCGGCAAACCCAACTCACGCTACTTTTTCGTCCCTTGGCCAGCCGCCACAGGCGTCATTGGCTCGCCGCGCAGAATCTCCACCGCCGCCGGGGGCAGTTGCTTGTCAGCATGGGCCAGCAGCAGGCTCACCTGCCACATCTGGGTCTCGGTCAGCACGCTCTTGTAGGCCGGCATGCCGGTCAACCGGATGCCGTTGGCCATCTTCCAATAGGTCTCGCCCGGAGGGTCGTCGCTCACCCCAACGACCTCACTGCGGCGGTGCTTTTCCCATAGCGGCGGCGCAACGGGAAACATATGCGCGCCAAACCGCGATGGCTTGCCGTGCAACCCGTGGCAGGCGGCACATTGCTCGCGGTAGATCTCGGCGCCTGTCACCAGGTTGGCCTCATCCGCCTGGATGGGTGGGGTCATCACCATCTCCCGGTCGATGCGTAAATGGAGCGGCATTCCGGTCAACAATCGCTCCTGCGGCATGGGCGGGTCGGCCACTGCCACCGGCACAAGGCCAAACCTGAGCCACCCCAGCAGGGCAACCGGCACAAGCACAATCCCCATCAGAATTCCCAGTAAAACTCGACCCATAAGCGTAGCTCCTCGCTGGCCATTATCCTAGTGCATTTTGTGGCTTATCGTACTGACAATTCGTAGCCCAATCGGCTCCATATTCCTTCGCCGCGCGTCCAATCCAATGCCGGTTCGCGCCCCAAGACTCCCCCAAAGGTGATTTAATACCTAATGGGAGGAGCGCTGTGCAGGCTTGCTTCCGTACTCCCGTGGAGGAAATCCGAAATTGATGCATTTTTCTCGCCGTATTGCCCTTCTGCTGGCACTGAATATCGTCGCAGCCACCGCCGCTCTGACCCAAAGTTCAACTTCGAGCAGTAACCCCGCGGCCCCCAACCAGGCCCAGGCCGAGCAGCCCGCCGTCCAGTCTCACAGCAAGTTGAACGTCCCGGCCCGCATCAAGGCCCACCGTGCGCAACGCCGCGCCACCGCCGCTCAGGCCCAAAGCTCAACTTCGAGCAGCAGCCCCGCGGCCCCCGCCCAGACCCAGGCCGGGCAGCCCGCCGCCCAGTCCCAGGGCCAGTTAAGTGTGCAGGCCCGCATCAAGGCCCGCCGTGCGCAGCGCCGTGCGGCTGCCATTCACGAGGCCTACTCCCACCGCTATGAGGCGTATACCGGCATGGGCTACCTGCGCTTTGAGCCCGGCGCCAAGTTGGAGCGCGCGCACGAGTACGCCTGGAACGTCGGCGTCACCCGCTACTTCGACGAGCGGCTAGGAGTGACGATCGATGGCCGAGGCTATTACGCAACCGCCTACGTGGGCGGTCCCAATAACATAACCAACAACGCCATCACCAACGTGGCCATCAGCCAGTATGCCGTTCTGGCCGGCCCCACGTATCGTTTCTACGTGCAGCCCAAGTATTCGGTCTCCGGCCGCGTCCTGGGCGGGTTTGAAAAAGGGAACTTTTCCGGCGACACCAACCACAGCACCATTCTCTCCACCGGGCTGGGGCTCTGGATGGATGCTTACGTCTTCGCCGCCGGCGCCAGCATTCCCGTGGAGTACAACCTGACTCCGAACATCGGACTGCGTGTTGCTCCCGAGTACTACTTCACCGGCTTCGGCTCAACCATTCAGTCCAGCCGTGGTTTTACCCTCGGCATCGTCTACCGCTTCGGCAAGCAGTAAACGGCCAGGGGAGCAGCCACCCCAGCGAGCAAACACTGCTCGTTGGGGACCCTGGCAGGGAGCAGAAAGCCTCATTCCATGTTCGTCGACGGCGCCTGTCGCTTCCATCTTTGCACTTCCCTGAGGTCCAACCATTCCAGAAATATTCCGTGGTTTGCTGACGGCGTTCGGGGCGTTCGAGGCTTCGCGCATCCTGATATTTGCCCGCAAACACTGTTGGTCTGCTATGCTTTTCATCGAATGGAGTAAACCAACATGGCCAAGAGCGTAAACAAAGTCATCCTTTTAGGCAACGTAGGCAAAGACCCCGATATTCGGACCACCCCCAGCGGCACCCTGGTGGCCAGCTTCGGATTGGCAACCAGCGAACGGCAGAAAGACGTGTCTGGAAACTGGTCCGACAGGACCGAATGGCACAATATCGTCGCCTTCGCCAAGTTGGCCGAGATTGTGAGGGATTACGTAAAGAAAGGCAGCAAGCTGTACGTCGAGGGCCGGCTCAACACGCGCAACTGGGAAGACAAGGACACCAAGAAGAAGATATACCGCACCGAGGTCATCATCAGCGACCTGTCGCTGCTCTCTGCTCGCGAAGAAGGCTCGGGCGGCGGACGTGCGGCAAGTTCGGCGGCCAGCTTTGACCAGCGTCCCCCGGCAGCCGCTGACGCCCCGGATGAGTACAGCCAGCAAGCCGAAATCTCCGACGAAGACATTCCGTTCTGAAACAGGGGTCAGGGATCAGAGATCAGGGGTCAGAGAACAAACGGCGAATAAAGGGCGGGATTTTCAGGCTTCGCGCGCCAAAAAGGGTTCACATATACATGAACACTTTTTGCGCAAAATTGGGCAATTTGGGAAGCGCCAGTTTGCGGCTGTTTCCCTTTTCTTTCGCCTTCTTATACGGCATAGTCAGCAGTAGGGGTCAGGGAAAATGATGCGTTTCAGGTTACCGGTTTTTGAACAATGTGAAGCTATAGCTTACTGATTTTTGGCTGAACGTGAAGCTGTAGCTTGCCGGTTTTAGGGAAAGCGGAAAGCTGAAGCTTTTCGGTTATTCGGACACCGGAGAGGTCGAGCTCACCGGAAATCGGACCAATGGCTGCAAATCTCTCAGTAGTCATTTTGGTAAGTGATAGAAGGAAGAGCGAATATCTCTGACCACCCCTGGTCAAGTGGATTTTTTGGGGAAATTCCTGACTATGGGGGTGGGGTTTCAGGGAACAGCCGCCCCAGCGACGTGGACCTGTCACCGGCTACTGGGAGGCGTAAGGACCGAGAAATCTCTCCCCGTTAAAATGGATCAAGTGTGAAGGAGCATCGGCAACCCAGACTTCAGTTTCCCATGCTATTTCCCCGAGATAACGGCTCATGATGGATCGATTGGGAAATGCGGTAACGTAAACTAGACCCGCCTTGGACCCGGCAAAGAGCTTTGCCAATTCCGCGTGTCGCTTTCCGTTGACGGGGCCGTGGCTGGTAACAGACTCTACCAGCAGAAGCCAATTGCGGTCGGGATAGTGCAACACAACATCGGGCATCTTGCCATGTGTTTCAACTTCTACGCCTAGTTTGTCGAGTAGTGATTTCTCAAAGTATCCCCATACGGTTTGTCCCCAGGCCGCAACATATTACAACGCCGCTCTTTTTGGGTCCGACGTATAAGTCGAAGGGATATGATTGCAGATTCCAGCAATGATCTCTTCCTGCTTCTCAGGCTTTGGTATATCCCCGCCCATTGTCGCGCAGAACGGTACTAGCCGAAGCGACCCTACTTGAAAACCTTCCTGTCTCTCAAATCTACGAATGAGGGCCTTGCCAAATGCAGGACCATCCTGATCGATAAAAATCTTGTCGATGCGAACCACGACATGCTGCGCGTCAGATCCCGTGCGAGAAAGAGCATACAATTCCCCACTCCAACGCTGCTGGATCGCAGCCGCAAGCATCCAACAGCCACCATCGGACCATCCGAAGAACCGTAACTCTCCGGAGGTGGACCAGATGATGTCGAATGAGGCATTGGTGTGGCAGAAGTCCCTCACGGCTCGTCCAAGTACAATTGGGAAAGTACTTTTTCCCAAAACAAACCTCGATTTTGGGCGTTATCGCCTAACTCTCTTGTCCCTCCCATCATATAGCTACTTATCGTCTGCAGACGAGTCCTGCCTAATAGCTCTACAATCTCGCTCAAATGGATCGAATAGTCGCTTTTGGATTACGGATGAGGGCGATAAGGGAGAGTCGTGGATACTCTCAAGAACGGCTCGCGGAATTGGCCAGCCTCCACCGGACCTACATTGGCGGCATTGAACGCGGAGAGCGCAACGTCAGCCTGGTGAACATATGGCAGATTGCGGATGCTCTTAAAGTTAACCCTTCGGTACTTTTTGCAGTTTCCGAGGATGTGCCCATTTCAGCGCTTGCACCATCTGCGAAGTCCAAGGCGAAAAGAGGACGGTAAGTGGTCGAGGGGACAGAGGCGAAAGCGGGAGCGGCACTCGCCGAAGCGAGTCGCAACCAGACCGCGAAGAGGGCGGCACAGATATTGATGCAAAGCGGTACTGGATTTGTCATACCGACCGCCAAACAGAAGCGGCTGCTATTGGTTGAGTTCGCGAAAAAGAATCTCGTGGTTTACGGCAAGGCGTTCGATGTAGTGAAACTTTTGGCGACCGTGAACCTGGATGATCCTGCGGAGATCGCGCGCAATCTAGACAATATAGTTGTTTGCGAGGTGAAGTCGAGCAATCGCAAACTGCCGAAGGACTTCAGGGGCTATTTCTTCGCGCTGACCACCGCTGAATTGCTCGTGGCTCAAAGCCTTAAACTGCGTTTCAAGTTTATCCTCGTGAATACCGTCACAGGCACATACATTGAATTGACTCTACAAGAACTCTTCGGACGGGCTAGAGGCATTTATCCAACGTGGAGCATCATGTTCTGAAGAAAGTATCTTGGCTCGCTTTTCATCAGGACATATTCACTTTTTTACGGATGGCTTTCTTTCCAACGGAGGGAGCAGGGGCCTTCAGGCCCCTGAATACAGCAGGCTTAATGCGAGGCCTTTAGGCTCGGGTCTTATTTCCACCGCCCTGCAAGATGGATAGGCATGGGGTCCAACGCTCCACGGGCAGCGGAGCTAAAGGGATAGGCATCCGGCGTCGCCACCAGTCCTCGGCGTACCGGGTTTTCCTCGATATACCGCACACAGCTCATGAACTTCTCTTCAGTCGAGATCTGGCTCTCGTTGAAGCTGCGCATCCATACATCGAGCTTGCTCTTCAAGCGGAAGGAGAAGCCGCCCTTGATAAACTGCATCGCTTTTTCAAGCGACACATCAGGTGCAGGCGTGATTAGAGCGTGAAAATGGTCAGGCATGATGACGAAGGCGTGCAAGAGAAATTTCCCCTGACGGTGGTAGTCGAAAATGGTTTGCTCCAGCAATTCCGCCGTGGCTGTGACCTGAAATAGGCTGCGGCGTTCGGCCGTCACTGCGGTGACCAGATACGTACGGGTTTCTTGAGGCGCGAGCCGCATCTCAGCAGCATATACGAAAAGCCCGTGGCTAAAGCCAAATTTATTGCAAGTCTGCATTCAGGGGCCTGAAGGCCCCTGCTCCCTCCGACACACGACACGACTGAAGCCGCAGCATAAACGAAAGGCCCGTGGCTAAAGCCACTTATATTGCAAGTCTGCTTTCAGGGGCCTGAAGGCCCCTGCTCCCTCCGGTACACGGCGCGGTTGAAACCACGCCCTTTCAAAGCAACGAAATCCCTATTTCGCAGCTTTGCCCAGAGGGTCGTTGTCGCGGTCGGTAGCCTCGGCCAGGTCGGCCAGGCGCGAGGCCAGTTCGGGAGTCCAGCTTGTCTCCGGGGCGCGCCAGCTCCAGTTGCCCGCGGCAAGGGCGGGGGTGTTCATGCGGGCCTCGGCGCCCAGTTCCAGCAGGTCCTGCGCCGGGACCACGGCGATCTGCGCCACGCTTGCCTCGATGGCCCAGATGAGCGGCCAGACCGGCTGCTTGCTTACCGGACCGACATAGGCCTCGATGGCGGCGCGCTCGGCCTTGCCGGCGGCCTGCCACCAGCCCAGGGTGGTGTTGTTGTCGTGGGTGCCGGTGTAGGCCACGGTATCGGGGGTGTAGCGGTGGGGCAGGTGGATGTGCGCGCCCTTGTCGCCAAAGCCGAATTGCACGACCTTCATTCCCGGCAGGCCAAGCGAGTGGCGGAGCGCGTCGACCTCGGGGGTGATCATGCCCAGGTCCTCGGCCACCAGCGGCAGGGGCCCCAGAGCCGATTCCAGTGCGCGGAAGAGGGCCAGACCTGGCGCCTTGACCCATTCGCCATGGACCGCCGTCTCCTCGGAGGCGGGAATGGACCAGAAGGCCTCAAAGCCGCGGAAGTGGTCCAGGCGGATAATGTCGTAGAGTTTGCAAGTGTGGCGGATGCGCTGGATCCACCAGGCAAATTCCGTCTCTTTGGGGCCGCGCCCGGCGAGCACGTCCCAACGGTAGATGGGGTTGCCCCAACGCTGGCCGGTGGGTGAGAAGTAGTCGGGGGGCACGCCAGCGACGTGGCGGGGCTTGAGATTCTCGTCCAGATCGAAGATCTCGGGGTGAACCCAGAGGTCGGCTGAATCCATGTTGACGAAGATGGCCACGTCGCCCAGAATGCGGATGGCGCTGCGCGCAGCGGCCTCGCGGAGTTGATTCCACTGGCGGGAGAAGGCAAACTGGAGGGCCTGTTCCTGGGCGATGGCGCGGCTGTGTTGCTCGGTTGCCTGGGCCAGAGCGTCGGGCTGGCGGCGGCGCAGCGGCTCGGGCCACTCGGTCCACGCGCCGGTGTTGAATTGGCGGCGCAGCACGGCGTAGAGAGCGTAATCGGAGAGCCAGACTGCCTCGGCGCGGCAAAACTCCTCAAACTGCCTCCACTGGCCGGCAAGGCTGGGATCGCTCGGCCCGCGGTCGAGAAAATTGCCTGCCGCCTCGAAGAGCAGCGGGAACTTGCGCTCCTCCACGCGGAGAAAATCAACCGGCCCGCTACGGCCGTTGAGGTCCGCAATGCGTGAGCCCTCGATCCAGCCCCAGTCGGAGAGAAATTCCAGGCTGATGAGAAGCGGATTGCCGGCAAATGCGGAGGTGGCCGCATAGGGGGAGTTGCCAAAGCCGGTGGGGCCAAGGGGGAGAACCTGCCAGACGTGCTGCCGTGCGGCGGCGAGGAAGGCGACAAACTCATGGGCGGCAGGGCCCAGATCACCGATGCCCCCATAGGAGGGCAGGGAAGTAACGTGCAGCAGAACGCCGGAGGAGCGGTGAAAGACCATGGTTTGATTATCGGCGGTAGCGGGGCCGGACGCGATGCCCAACCCGGCAAAGTGCGGCCCATAGACCATTTCTCCTATCGTTGTAGAGTGAGCGTGGGCCGGGAGGCCCACGCTACAGCCGGCCAGGAGGCCGGCGCTACAGGATTGACTCGATACCAATTGGAGAGATGCTCTAGGCGTGAAAAAAGCCCGCTTCCTGAATGGATGCGGGCCTTTTTGCTTTTTCCTGCTTGTTTACAGCTTATTTAACAGGGGCCCCTTCGCCTTCTGCCTTGAGTATCCGGATACGGTTGTGCTTCTTGTAGTCTTCCATCATGGTGCTGAGGTAGACATTGAAGGCCTCTGCGCGGCGCTGGTCGAGGATCTGATCGCGGACCTGGCCGAAGTTCTGGGCTATCTCGGCGGCGGTGGGCTCCTGCTTGTCCACGATTTTGGCCACCACGCCGGTTCTTCCTGTGTTGATGGGACCGCTGAGGTCGCCTGTCTTCAGGTTAAAGAGCTGCGGGGCCACCTGGCCGACTTGGCCAAAATCGGGCACCTGGCTAGCCATGCTAATCAGATCGCTGGTCTTGAGAGTCGCACCGAGGCTCTTGGCGGCCTTGACCAGATCGTTCAGGTTCTTTGCCTTCTCCGCCAGCTCCTGAGTCTTCTGGCTGAGCAGGCCGGGGAGTTGCACATCGCGGTAGTCGTCGGCAACGTGGCTCTTCCAGCCGGCAAAGGCGGGCGCGTGGGCCGGAACCACCTGAGTGACCTGGAAGATCGCATAGCCCTCGCCGGTGGGCGCAAACTGCGGCTGGTCACCCTGTTTGGAATCGAAGGCCTTGCCGATCAACTGCGAAGAGTCAGGCAGCGCGGGGATCACATCCTGCACACCGATCAGCGGCGTGGTGGTCACATGCAGATGATGAGCGGCGGCGGTTTTCTCCAGGCCGTTCTTGCCGGCCTCAGTGGTGAGTGACTGCGCGTAATCCTGCATGGCCATGACAGCCTTCTGGCGAAGCAGCGTGGCCTGGATGGCAGGCCGGACTTCGTCGATTGACTGGGTATGCGCCGACTGCCGATCCTCTACCTGCACGATGTGGTAACCAAACTGGGTCTTCACGATCTGGGTATCGCCGATCTTTTGGGTGAAGATAGCGTTCTCGAACTCCGGCACCATCATGCCGCGCCGGGCAAAGCCCAGTTCGCCGCCCATGTTCTTGCTGCCGGGATCTTCTGAAAACTTTCTGGCCAGGTCGGCAAAGTTTGCGCCGCCCTGAATCTGCTTGAGCAGCTCTACGGCCTTGATTTTGGCCGCGGCATCGGTTTTGGCGTCGGCTCCGGGCGCTACCCGGATGAGGATGTGGCGCGAACGAGCCTGCGGAGGAACCGAGTACTCGGACTGGTGGGCAGCGTAGTACTGCTGAATCTCTTGCGGGGTGGGCTGTGGCGTCCCGCCGGGCAGATCGTTGGGAGTAAAGGCAAAGTAGGCGATCTTGCGCTGCTCCGGCACAACCGTGGCATAGCGTGCGGCGTTTTTCTTGAAGAAAGCCTCCAGGTCGCCGTCCGAGGGATGGATGCTCTTGCGCAGGTCTTCGGAGGAGATCACCGCATAGTCGAATTTGATCCGGGTGCCCTGCTTTCGATAAGCGTCGCGGACCTCCTGGTCGCTCACCGTGACCCCAGCGGTAATCAGATCCACCAGCCGCTTGATGGCGATGCCCCGCCTTACTTCGTCCTCAAATTCCCTGATCGTCATGTTGAGCCGGCTGGCGATCAAGGCGGCGTAGCGGTCGGCTCCGATGAACTGGCCGTTGGGGAAAAGAATCTGACCAGTCTCGCCCTGGCGCAGGAACTGGACCACATCGGCGTCGGTGGCGTGAATGCCCTGCTTGCGGGCCTCGATCAGCAGAACCTGCTGCACCACCAGTTGCTGGCCGGCCTGCTGCTCGACGTAGCGCTGGAACATCGGGTTGTCGGCGTATTGCGGGTTCTGGCTCTGCAACAGTTGGAGGGTACGCTGGCGTACCTGCTGCTGGGTTACCTTTACGCCCAAACCCAGGAAACGGCTGTACGAGTGGGGGTAAATCACCGCGTAGACGCCGGCGGATGAAGCTCCGGGCCCGGAAAGGCCGGGAATCAGGTAGATCACCGCTCCGGCTAGCGGAAGCAACAAGAGTAAAGCGGCGAGACCGATGATCCCGATGAGCAGGTAGGGGAAATCAGGTTTGAGATCACGACGGGGGAGCACGGCTTCCGTCAGCTCGCAAGGCGCGGCGATAGCCTTGGAGTACCCCGCGATTCTCACCCAGTAGGCGACCCAGCAAATCAGGCTCGCAATCGCCAAAGCCAGGGAAATCCACGGCAAGAAATCAGCAACGCCCGCAAACCTGGAGAAAATGGCGGCGACAACCATGAAGGCGGCGCTGACGAAGGGCAGAATGCACATCGTCATGCCTAACCGCTTTCCCGGCGGGGGAGAGGCGTTGGGCAGATTCCTCTTCCTGAACTCGTTGCCCAACGATGTTGCCAGTCTGGAGACCACGAGGAAGTGCCAAAAGCAGTTAAAAACGGGAATGAGCAGAAGCCACACGGCATCCGGGGAGATGGTCTGCGACGCTGGAGAGCATCTCTCCAGAGCGCGCCGCAGAGTGCGAATGTAAAGAACCCAGACGGCGACACCGGCTGCGAATACGACAAGAGTCAGGAGTAGTTGCAACAGTACCAAACCGAGTTCCGAGGGGCGGGAGAATTCCGAGGCGAGCGAGAGGTGCATCATGCAGATGAGGTAGGCCATAACTCGATATTATAAGAACCCAAATGGCCATGCTGCCGGTCCCCAGGGGCACATTGATCTTTGGCCCCTGGGACAACCGAATCACTGCATCCTGCTTGTTATCAGCTTATAAAACCGATTATTCGCCTCTTGCCTTGGGCATACGAATGCGGTTGTGCTTCTTGTAGTCTTCCAGGATGGTGCTCAGAAAGACATCGAAGGCCTGTGCGCGGCGCTGATTGAGAATCTGATCCCTGGTCTGGTCGAAGTTCTGGGCGATCTCGTCGGCGGTGGGCTCCTGCCTGTCCACAAGTTTGGCCACTACGCCGGTTCTCCCTGCGTTGATGGGCCCGCTCAGTTCACCGGGCTTCAGGTCGAAAAGCTGCGGGGCCTCCTGCGCAACCTGGCCAAGGTCGGGCACCTGGCCGGCGAGACCCACCAGATCGCTGGTCTTGACAGCCGCGCCCATCTCCCTGGCGGCTTTGGCCAGATCGTTCAGGCTCTTAGCCTTCTCCGCCAACTCCCGGGTCTTCTGATTGAGCAGGATGGGGAGTTGCTCGTCTTGATAGTCCTTCAGCACATACTTCTTCCAATCGGCAAAGGCGGGAGCGTGGGCCGGAGCGACCGCCGTGACCTGAAAGACCGCATAGCCTTCTCCGGTGGCGGCAAACTGCGGCGGATCACCCTGCTTGGACTGGAAAGCCTTACCGAGGATATCGGTAGAGTTGGGCAGCGCGGAGATCACGTCCTGCACGCCGACCAACGGCGTGGTGACCACTTCCAGATGGTGAGCAGCGGCGGTCTTCTCCAGGCCGTTCTTGCCGGCCTCCGAGGTCAGCTTGCGCGCGTAGTTCTCTTCGGCAACGTCCGCTTTCTGGCGAATCAGAGTGGCCTGGATGGTGGACCGGACTTCGTCGAGTTGCTGGGGGTGCGCCGGCTGCCGCTCCTCCACCTGCACGATGTCATAGTCATGCTGGGTCTTCACGATCTGGGTATCGTTAATCTTCAGGGTAAAGATTGCATTCAAAAACTCCGGGGGCATCGAAGCGCTGCGGTTAATAAAGCCGATTTCTCCGCCCTTGTCCTTGCTGTCCGCGTCGCCGGAGTACTTCCTGGCCAGGTCGGCAAAGTTTGCGCCGTTTTTGATCTGCTTGAGCAAATCCTCAGCCTTGGCTTTGGCCGCGGCATCGGTCTTGGCGTCAGCTCCGGGCGCCACCTTGATGAGAATGTGCCGTGAACGGGCCTGCTCCGGAACCGTGTACTCGGACAAGCGCGCTTTGAAGTACTGTTGAATCTCCTGCTGGCTGGGCTGCGGTACACCGCCGGGCAGCTCGTTGGGGGTAAAGGCAAAGTAGGTAATCTTGCGCTGCTCAGGCACCGCCGTGGCATAACGCGCGACGTTCTTCTTGAAGAAAGCCTCCAGGTCACCGTCCGACGGGTTGATGGTCTTGCGCAGGTTATCGGCGGAAATCACCGCGTAATCGAACTTGATCTTGACGTTTTCCCGGAGATAAGCCTCGCGGACATCCGCATCGCCCACCATGACCCCGGCGGTAATCAGCGACATTAGCCGGTGAATAACGGTATCGTCCTTCAGTTCTTGCTCAAACTCCTCCACACGCTGGTTGCGCTGTGCGGCGATAATGGCGGCATAGCGATCCCGGCCGATGAAATGGCCGTTGGGGAAAAGAAACTCGCCATTCGCGCCTTGGCGCAGAATTTTGGCCACATCATCGTCCGAGGCGGAGATGCCCAGCTTGTCGGCCTCAGCCAGCAGGATCTGCCGCTGCAGCAATCGCTGGCCAATCTGCTGCTCCATGAAGCGCAGGTAGATCGGGTTGTCAGCATATTGCGGGTTCTGCAACTGCGCCTGCCGGTGGGCCGCCAGGCTTACCTGCTCCTGACTTATCGCCACGCCCGAGGAGAAGAAGCGACTGTACCAGCGGGGATATATCACGGCGTAGGTATCGACTGAAGGGGCTCCCATGCCTGTGAGGCCGGGAATCAGGTAGACCACCATACCGATCGAAGCGGCGGCGATGACGATGACAAAGAATGCTTTGGTAAAGCGACTGTCTCTCTGCAGGAAACGGATCATGGATGGACTTGAACCTTCAACTCTCTACGCGCAGGCAGGCTAAACCCCTGAGCCAGCTCGGTTTCGACTGGCAGCATGTATTGGCATGGATGCGTAATTGTCGCTCACGCGATTCATTGTCATTATAACCGGGAGAAGGCGCGCGGAGCAGGCCGTGGCCCAGAGGGGAGCTGTGTGCAGGGGCCGAAGCGGCGGGTATAGCACTTTCAAAATCCGGATTGGACGGGGGTTGAATCCGAATTGGACGAGGTTTCAATCCGAACTGGACGAATATCACGGAAGAAAAACACAGCGGGCATCCCAGCTAACGGGATGCCCGCTGCGCGTGTGAAGATTGTCAAGATCTTAGCGCCAGTAGTAGTAGCCGCCCACGACGTAGTAGGGGTGATAGTAGACCTCTGGATAGCCGTACGCATAGGGATACGGCCGGGCATAGTAGGCGCCATAACCGCGCTGGTGAAGCGTGGGGCCGCCGGAATAAAGTCCCTGCGCCAGCCGGGCAGCTTCCTGCGCGGTGACCGGGGTGACTGTGAGCGGTGAATTCAGGTGGAATTCCACCAGCGCCTCTGCGGGAATCCAGACGTTGGGTCCGGGAGATGCCGCGGAAGCCGCCGTGCCCGCCGCAACGCCTGTTCCGGCGCCGATGGCGCAGCCTGCACCACGGCCTACCGCGCAGCCGATCATGGTGCCCAGAATGCCGCCGCCAATCGCACTGCCCACCGTCTGTCCGGCCTTATTCGGCCCCTTGACCTTGAAAAGGCCTGAATCGATTGGGTAGTTCTGCCCGCCCAGATCCAGCGAGGTGAGCTTGAGCGCCAACGCTGCGCTGCCGCCCAGGTCGCCGGGCTTCTTTACCTCGGTGACAACTCCATGAACGGTGGCGCCGCGGGGAATGGCCAGTACGCCGCCGACGTTCACGTCGTGAATCACCACGAATTGGACCGGCTCGCCCTCCTTGGCATGCTTGCTGCCAACCGACTCACTGGTGCGCAACTGCAGCAGGGCGCCCTGGGGGATGGTCACCGGACCCTTAGGCGACTCCTGAATTGAAGACGGAGGCGGCGGGGGTGGATACTGGGACTCCGAGTAGGGGTCCTGCCTCTGCTGCGCCTGTTGCTGAGCCCGTCTTTGCGCCTGAATCTCGGCGATCACCTCGGCGCGAATCTCAGCGCGCAATTGGGCCTGGGCATCAGACTGAGCGGGGGCCGGCTGACCAGGGGGCGGCAATGGGCCGTCCGTCATAGCCGGCGCGGAGGGGAGAGCCGCCGGACTGGGGATTCCCGCATCGCCCGGCTGGCTGTTAACCGAGTTCTGCGCGGTTGAGGCATCTTGTGGATTGCCGACCCTGAGGTTATTGTTCACCTTGACCACGCCCTGCACATGGCTGACAATCGACTCCGCCAAGTCACGGGATGACGCGCTGGCAACCGTTCCGGAGAGCGTGACCTCTCCCTGAATGGTGGCTGCCGTGATCAGGTCGTTCTTCAGTACCGTGGAGGCGTCCAGGGCATGCACCACGTCCATCTCGATCTGGCCGTCTGTGCGGACCGCGGCCGCCGGGGAAGGGGGTGCGGCTGTGCCCTGGGCGAGCGCCAACGCGCCGCACAAGGCCACTAACCCAGCCCACGCCAAGGCCTGGGGAATCAATCTCTTGAACATTGGCCGATTCATCATCGTGTATCTCCTACGTCTGAAGTCTTGCTCCCGGTTCACCCTGATTAGACGAAAAACCGCGGAAGCTGTCATCGGGTTGAACCCCGCCGCCGGGAAAAAGTTCCGTGCGTTTTCCTAACCCCTAACATCTAACTCCTGTATTTACGCCAGCGCGGCCTCCACAGCCGCAGCCAAAGCCTTCAGCCCGGCGGCCACATCGGCTCCCAGGTGTACGCGCACGGCTCGCCGTCCGCGCGATTCCAATACTGCCAGATCACCGGCAGCCTGGGCATCGATGACCACGCCAAAGCTCAGTTTCTGCCCCGGAATCGCCACGTTGATAGCGTGTTCCGCCGTGATCTGCAAAAAAACACCGGTGTTGGGTCCGCCCTTATAGTCCTGCCCGGTGGAGTGCAGGAAGCGCGGGCCGAAGCCCAGACAGGTGGCCACCCGTTTGGCGTCGCGTACCTTGTGCCGGAAAACCTGAATAGCAGCCTCGTGTTCAGGGAACATGGGCAGAAATGCCAGCACGGCAAAGTAGTCGCCGGGATGAATCTGGGCCAGATGCGCACGCAGATAGCCGGACAGGGTTTCGACTGGGGCGGCAGCTTTAAGCGTGGCTGCATATGTCTGCGTGGCGTAGAGCTTGATACCGTTATCCACCAGCACCGGCTCGCGCACGGGCAACTTGCCGGTCTGCTCGCAGGCCGCAGTCAGGGTGCGGGTTTCAATCTTGGCCGATTCCACGTCCGGCTGGTCGAAGGGGTTGATGCCCATCACCGAGCCGGCTACGGCGGTGGCGACCTCCCAGGTAAAGAACTGCCCGAAGATCTCGTAAAGGTCCGCAATTTCGATGGGTACGACGGGGTGGCCAGCCGCTGCAATCGCCGCTACCTTGGCGTCCAGACTCTTGTCGGCCGTCCCCGCATAGCGGATGTAGGCGAAGATGCGGTCGGAGCCGTAGATCTCCGGCGCGGCGATTCGCTCACGATCCACGGGCGTAATGCCTTTGCCCATTTTGCCGGTGGATTCGGCGATCAACTGCTCCATCCACGCGCCCAGGCCGTAGATTTCCGGCGAGGTGAAGATGGTGAGCTTATCGCGTCCGGCATTGGCCGCCACACCCAACGTCAGGCCCAGCTGCACGGCAGGATTCTCAGCCGGCGCCTGCTTGGCAGAGGCAACCGCCTTGGCCGCCTCGCCCAGCAGCTTCTCCGTGTTCAGGCCGGCCACGGTGGCGGCTATCACGCCGAAGTTTGACAGCGCCGAGAAGCGTCCGCCAATCGCACGATCGCCATAAAAAATCTTCCAGAATCCGTCAGCCCTGGCCACCTGATCCATGTTGGAGCGAGGATCGGTGATGGCGATAAAGTGGCTGCCGGCCTTCTCGACACCCACGGCCTTTTGCATCTCGGCAAAGAAATATTGCTTGAGGATATTCGGCTCCAGTGTCGAGCCGGATTTGCTGGCCACCACGACCAGAGTCTTGGCCAGATTGACCTTGTCGCGGGCGGCCTTTACCTGCGCCGGGTCGGTGGAATCGACGATGTGCAGTTGGGGATAATTCGGCTGCTGACCAAAGGTGACGGCCAGCACCTCCGGGCAGAGGCTGGAGCCGCCCATTCCCAAAATTAGAACAGACCTAAAGCCCCTGGCCTTTACGTCAGCGGCCAGCGCGGCAAAGTCTGCCAGATCCTTCTGCTGCCGCTCGACGATGTCGATCCAGCCCATCCACTTCTCCTCGCCGCAGCGAGTCCACAAGCCGGGGTTTTTCCGCCAGAAACGGGCAACTTTGTCGTTGCTGATCCAGTCGGCCGCGGCCCGGTCCACGGCGCCGCGAAGTTCGTTAGGAAGTTTGAATCGAAAACTCATCTCATTCATGATTGTGCATCATAATCCAGCTTCTGGAACGTGCAGCCGTCACGGCGGGGATATTCATAACCGAAACTGTGCGTTTTTCTGGACAAGGCCGCATCTCGTGTTGATGCGCGACCGGGCGCGGCAGCCGCCACACCCTCAGCGGAAACTGGGCTGGCCGAAGTGATACATTGCGCCGACGGTAAATCCCTCGGGAGTGAGCGATGCACCGTGAGCGGCCCCGTTGAGCTTCCAGAAATCGGGCCAGGACTGAAATTCATAGTCGGCCCGCGCCCAGATATTGCGGAAGACGCGGTAATCCACACCACCGCCCATACTGGTAACCGTGCGGGTCGCTTGCGTGGGGTATACCGGCGCCCCGTAGTCTATGTTGCCGAACCCCATCAGGTACTTGCCATAAGGGCGGAAGTTGCGGTAGCGGGGCCAGGAATAAATCACGCCTCCCGATGCAACGTCCATACGTAGATTTGTCCATGCTGACGGGGAACGGCCGTAGTTGAGGTCGCGGCCCTCGACTTCCAGGCCGAGACCATTCAGAAGATGCGGCATATGGGGCAGGGTATAGTCAATCCACAGTGTGCCGCCGAACAAGTCGCCGGCGCCTAAATCGGCGTTGTAGCCGGAGACGCCGGCCCCGACGGCCAGAGGCACTTTATTCCTTGTTGCTGCCGGTACGGTTTGTGCAAAAACGGAAACAGTCGCGCAAACAAGAAGTGCGGCAAGGGTCGGCCCCAAATACGTCTTTAAACCCATTCTGACCTCCTTTAGGTTGCGGGACATTTGGTCGCAGGGAAAATTCTACCAAGGCACTCCCTTTCGGTAAAAAGAGTGTACATCTTCAGTGCAAAAATACAAGGCACAAGCACTGCGTGTGTTCCCATTTATGGGCGTCCGTTCCGGGTTGGTGTTTCCATGCCTATACAGGGAACGTCCTCTTCTGCCGGTCCCGGTCATCTCTTCGTTCCCGGCCAACGGGGCGTAATGCGAATCAAGTTTAGCCCGCCCAGATCGACCACCACGAACTCCGGCGAAATCGCGGGGACGGCTGCCAAACCTCCCTGGGGCAACTCCAGGGACTCAAAGCTCGTTCCGGCAATCCTCGCCGCCCCTTCAGCCACAAACAGGTACTGGAGGCCGGGGGCAGGCTCGCCGTCACCAGCCAGACTGGGGCCGGGCAGACTGGCGCTGGTCCTGCTGCCGACTACTGGAATGCGCTCCATGCAAAAATAATTCCCTTCCATCAGAAGGGTTCTGTCAGACAGTACTTTGGGAGGAATCTTTCCTGCATGGGTCACAAGCCTGGTGGCCTCCAGAGATTTCTGAATGTGCAGCTCGCGCCCCCGCCCGTAGTCGTACATCCTGTAGGTCAGGTCGCAATTCTGCTGGGTCTCCAGCAGAATCGACCCCGGCCAGATGGAGTGAACCGTTCCCGCATCCACAAAGACGACTTCTCCGGGAGCCACACTGAGCATGTTCAGGCTATTTTCCAGCGTGCCCGTCTCAATTCCCGTCTTCACGTCGTCCAGCGTGACGCCCGGCTTGAGTCCGCATGCTACCTGAGCGCCCGGCTCGGCTTCCAGCACGTACCAACACTCCGTTTTACCGCGCGGATCGCCATATTTTTGCGCCATTTTGTCGTCCGGATGCACCTGGACGCTGAGTTTCTCTTTGGCAAAGATGACCTTAATCAGCAGCGGCGAGGCAGCCTCACTACCGCGTGGGGTAACCGGACCCAGAAGTGCCTGGGGAACCTCCGCAATGAGCGCGCCCAGCGTCTGGCCGGCATGCGCGCCTGTTGCCACAACGCACTGCTCCCCGGTGAGCCATGCCTCGCCGATGGGAAGACCGCTTCCGGTGACCTGGTCATACCAGGGACGAAGATCCCGACAGCCCCACACACGCTCGGCAAACCAGGGCGCAATGCGAAAGGGAGCCCAGGCGGAAGGAGCGGATTGAGAGATAAATTCCATGAGGTTATCCCCGGATTTTTCGTGGAAACAAGTCTTGCCGTGTCCTTTGGCTGCAATCTCACTCTACCAGAGAGTCAACCCTGCCCGGCAGCGGCGAGGTTTCTTCCCACGCCAGCCGCCGCTTTGCTACTCTTTCCCTATCATGAAGCGCACGTTCTTCCTGCTCCTGACCGCCATGGTTCTTTTTACGCCCGGTAAGCCCGCCGCCGCGCAGAAGTTTCAGCCCAGGACCATCCAATTCAAAGGCGCCCCGGAGTACTCTAACCAGGTATTGCTAGCCGCCGCGGGACTGAAAATGGGCACTGAGATTCCCTACTCCGAGGTGAAGAGCCACGGCCAAATGCTGTTGGATACCGGCATCTTTGAATCTTTCAGCTTTACCTACAACGGAGTGGACCTGGTTTTTACGCTGGTTCCCGCCACTCATCTCTATCCCATGCGCCTGCAGAACCTGCCGCTTACGCCGGGCAAGGAGTTGGACGCCGCGCTACGCAGCCGTGTTCCGCTCTATCGCGGCAAGGTGCCCTATGAGGCCGGGTTGACCGAACAGGTGCGCCAGGCCCTCGTGGAGATGCTGGCGGCCAAGGGCATTCAAGCCACCGTCGTGGCCACGCCTTACACCGACCAAGAGCTGATGCAGGTCACAGCGATGATCTACGCCATCACCGCGCCACCGGTGCGCGTGGGCGAGATTCATCTGCAAGGCGTCTCGCCGGAGATGCAGGCCAAAGTCGAACCCGTGGCCGCTGTCACCATGGATTCCAGATACGATACGGAAAACGCGGCCGGCGATGTCGAGCGCGCATTCGCTTCTTTATACACCGAGGAAGGCTATTCCGCCGCCAAGGTTCATGCCGAGCAAGCGGGCAGTCCGGTGGTCGACAGCCGCGCCATCCACATTCCCTTCAACGTCACCATCGACGAAGGGCGGCATTACAAGCTGGGCTCAATCCATCTGCCGTCCGGCGAGCTACTGAACCTGGCGGAGATCAACAAAGCCGCTGGAGTCGTGTCGAATGCGGTTGAGAAGCAGTCAGTCAAGGGAGGAGTCACCCTTCGAACCGCCTTGCTCTACGTCACGGGACAGTACAAATCCAAAGGCTACATGGATTGCGTTGTCACGCCGCATCCTCAGTACAATGATGCTGCCGGCATCGTCAATTACACCCTGGAGGTTCAGCCCGGCCCGGTCTATACCATGGGCAAGCTGACCATTCAAAACAGCGCCGAGGATCTTCGCGCCGCGATGCTGGCTGCCTGGAAGCTGCCCGGGGGCGCGGTCTTCAGCGAGAAGGCCATCCAGGACTACTACAACAAACAGAGCGACAAAACCCCTCTGGGACGAACCTTTGCCTCCGCCATCTGCAAATACGAGCTTACAAAAAATATCGAAACCCACACCGTCGATGTGACGCTGCGCCTGGAAAGGAAGCAGTGAGCCCGCAACCCGCCCGCACGTAAACGAAATGTTTGCCTGATTCAGACCGCTTGGATCACTGCGCCGTCAGCCGCGAATCAATTCGACCGGAACATCAAGTTGACACTGGCTCCAAAGTCGTTCGGTTGTCCAGGCACTTGCCTGTTGGCTTTTGGCCAGCGCCAGGCAAGCTCGATCCCCGAGCGAAAGCGATCGACTGACATAGCCATATGCAGCCGCAGCTTCCGACTCGGCCCTGCCAAAGGGGACCAATTCGACGCCTGCCAAGACTGCCGAAAGCCGCTCTCCCGACATATCCAGCTTCTCTCTCTGCATCCGCGTCAGAATCTCGCACCAGTTCACTGAGCTGATAAAAACCTCCGCATCAGAGCCCAGCTCCAAGGCATCCAGCAGTGCATCCACACGTTCGCCGCCCGGCTCATTCAAGATCATCGCCAGAACTGCAGAAGCATCCAGAACAATCCTATTCACGCGCCGCTTCCTCATGCCGTTCCGCTAGAAACTCGTCCAGAAGTCCCTTCAAACTGCCGCGCTGCTTGATGATGTCCGCCCGAATACTCTCCAGAGCCATCTTCCGGCTCAAAATCCGGATTTCCCCACCATCGCTGATGACGGTAAGTCGTTCTCCTGCTTCAAGCCCGAATTCTCTCCGGATCGCCGCCGGAAGGACAATCCTGCCACTTTCACCAAGAACTACCGTTTCAGTCATAATCTGCCACCATTGCTGAAGTATGGCACATTTTTGTCTTTGCGGCAAAAAATACGCTGCTTCATGTTTCGAACGACATCTCCCGCCGGGAAATAAACTTCTGCACAAGTCACGCTATAACAGGTTGTAAATAAAGGAGATAGAAATGAATCCGGGATAGGCTCAAAAGAGATGCATAGGATGAAGCTACCCGCCACCCGCAATAGGGTGGACGCGGTCTATGGCCGCCATGCTTGGCTGGTTCAGTGCATTGCTCTCCCAGGTCCCCAAAAACGAGGGACCTGGGCACCCAGGTTTAGTGGCTGGATCGGTGCCCCGGAGATGTAGGCCACTCGACCATCAAAGAGAGATTTTATTCTTGCCAAGTCAAGAATGCATACTGTATAAGGTTGCCACTTTCCATCCCTTACAAGGAGAACTCCAATGCTCGATCTCTATCGTACTTTGAGCATTTTTATTTCATTTCCAAGTGACGTAAATGAAGAGCGCTTAATTGCCGAAGAGGTCATCAAGGAAGTCAATTTTCGCTGCCAAGAGACACTCGGCATTCATATGCATACGTTTTCCTGGCCTCATCTGCCTGCCAATACCCCAGAAGACACCATTCAACAAACCATCAATGAGCAGATGGAGCAATGCAACGCATTTCTCCTTCTATTACATAAAAGATACGGTACCATTGAACCCGGTCAGTCAATATCCAACACTGAAAGAGAAATAGAATGTGCGCTCAAAATGAAATCCAAGGATCCAGACATGCCATTTCTTTCGTACTTTAAAGAACTCAGCATAAACGCTGATCCAGGCGATCAGGAGGAAAAAGTTCGCGTGCTACGTGACGAGCTCACAAGGAGAGGCATCTTTCACAAGACATTCAAGAAAAAGAATGAATTTCGCGACATGCTTGTCCACGACTTATATCAAACTGTTTTACGGCTACACGTATCCTTCAGAAAAAGAATTATCCTCAGCCATTTCTGGCAACTGGGGGTTCCGGAAGGAAGTTCTAATGCACCGTTTGTGGCAATATACCCTCCAGTAGACAGAAAATTCATGCCTCAACAGGATCCTGATGAATGGTGGTATGACCGCTTGGTGCCATACATGGTTTTTGAGGACTTCAAAGCTTTACAGAAGATCGAAAAGACACTGCGGATCGTTGGGTATCGGGACTGTCAATTCAGAAGTGTCACAAATCTTCCGGATGACATCCAGGATATTAACCGGTTGTGGCTATGCTTACCGAGAAGCATAAAAGCCCAAAAACAATTATTGCTTTACTCGGAGCGTGCAAGGTTTTCGTTTGCCACAACAGCCATCAATAACTTCAACTCCCGAAGCATCCAGTGGGGCACGAACAAAGAATCCGCGATATCAGTTCTGTCCCCCTTGTCACAGTATCTCAAGCTGCAGCGCGGAGAGATGCCAGGCGGCCCTTGGAAACTGGCGCATGGAAAGATTATTGCAAAAGACTATGCGATCCTAGCCCGCTTTACCGATAATCGTGAAGACAGGAAGTCCATGGTTCATGGAACGCTCAAGGACTACTTCTTGGCTGGTATTCGTGGACTGGGGACATGGGGAGGTGGATGGTTCTTGGATCGGTGCTACCATGCACTGGAGGTTCCCTGCAAGGAACCTGATGCAGATATTCAGCTCCTTTTAGAAGTTACCTATCTGAATGAGTCGATCCATTCTGTAAATGATGTTTCCAACAAGCCCCAGGAATATTTTCAAAATGAAAATGATCCAGTGACGATCCATAGGCACATTGAAGAAAATGTCTGATTTCCTTGTATAAGACAGGCTGACGCCAAGGTCCCTCGCTTTTGGCAATCTAGTAGAGCAACGCACTAAACCGGCCATGCACGGCGGCCGAAGGCGCGTCCGCCTGGACGGCCAGTCCTACTCCCACTCGATGGTGCCGGGGGGCTTCGAGGTGATGTCGTAAACCACGCGATTGATGCCGCGGACTTCGTTGACGATGCGGCTGCTGATGCGCTTGAGCACCTCGTAGGGCAGAGGGGTCCAGTCGGCGGTCATGCCGTCTTCAGAATGCACGGCGCGGATGGCGGCGGTGTAGGCGTAGGTGCGCTGGTCGCCCATCACGCCCACGCTCATCACCGGCA
>Ga0187873_1000885_pt1 | contig 27363 bp, 25 predicted proteins | sample June2016WEW_16_1_2_FD_133012 | JGI IMG/M metagenome (GOLD analysis project Ga0187873, IMG submission 133012) | Peatland microbial communities from SPRUCE experiment site at the Marcell Experimental Forest, Minnesota, USA - June2016WEW_16_100 | ecosystem: Environmental > Terrestrial > Soil >...
CTGGTGACTTGTCGTCAACATACCATTCCGATCCTGGATTATATGGTCAGCCTGCAGCGATACGGCGATACGACACCATCGCTCACAGCTTCACCATAAATCAACGCTAAACATGTACAAATTTATAATAGAACAAATATTCTGATTTGTCAAGCATGTTTGGAAAAAGGCGAGGCGCAGCCGCTTGCCCATGCAATGGATTTGCTGTATAGTTATCGAAGGGTTGATTTTATCGGTATTCCAATAAACGTTTGAAATTTTATCCCCGCGGGGAAAGGTATGGATTGCCAATCAGTTGTTTCTGCGTGGTACGCAGCAATACATATCCCCTTTTACGCGAGTTAGAATGGCCTAAGAAAAATATGACTCGATACGAGAAGTTTGTTGGAGAGCCCTGGAATTTTGATAGGCCCGATGGCCCCAACCGTGTGCTTGTAGACTTTGTCCGGAAGGTGACGATTTCGAATTCACGCGATAAAGAGAAATCATATATCTTATTGAAGACAGTCACTCCATTCCAAGATCATGGCGAACTAGTAAAGTATATGATCGCGTCTCCTCGTTACATGGGTGATACAGTCAATGAGATATTGCAATTTGGTGGCATTGTCGGAGTTGCTCGAGTACGCCAAGGTGTTTCAGTCAGAGAAGATAGTCTTCTCACACACGAAAATATTGTGTATTTCATAATCGGAAGCTTGAAGCGTCTCTCTATAACTAATACCACTGAGGATAAAAATTCGTGATTTTGAATGCATAAAACGGCTCACACCTGCTAATGCAGACAGCCGCCCCGCCGCTCGGACACTGGCGCGATTAGTTTCGACAGGCTCAACCCAAGTGCCAGAAATGGCGCGAAAATGTGAAATCTCGTAGTCCTGCCACTGCAGGTGCCCCAGGATGATGGGCAATCCGCACAGCAATTGAACCCATTTTAGGAACCAGGAGTTGAATCGATGGAAGAACCCATCCTGTCTCTTGAGAAACATGCCATGGAACGCTGGCGCAACGGCGATCCTTGGGGCTTCGTGGAACTGAGCGCCGGGGATATCACCTATGTGGATCCCGGCCTGGCCAGCCCCATTACCGGCCTGGAGCAGTACAAGGCCTACATGCAGCAGGTGCAGGGGAAAATCCATTACCAGGGTTCGGAATTCATCATGCCCAAAGTCGTCATCCTCGGGGATGCGGCGGTGCTCTCGTATAATTATCGATCCAGCGAACTCACACCGGAGGGAACGGTCCGGAACCAGACGCCCTGGAATGCGACGGAAGTGTACTTCCGCAGAGACGGTCAATGGAAGATCGTACATACCCATTGGTCCTTTATCCATCATAAGCTCCTCGAGAGCCTGGAAGTGCCCCTGCCGGTGCAAATGTCGCCCCAGGAATACCCGGGCGTATTGGGTGAGGTCATGGAGCTCGAATCGGCTGCGATGGAACGCTGGCGCAAGGGTGACCCGGGGGGATTCATCGAACTCTACGCGCCGGAGGCGACCTACTTCGACACGGGCACGCCGCAACGCCTGAGCGGGGCGGCCCTGCGGGCCGAGCTGGCGCAGCGGTAGGGCCAGATCTACTTTGACGTCATGGATTTCATTTCCCCAGGCATCCAGGTCCAGGGGGATATGGCGGTATTGTTTTACCGCTTCTTCTCCTCGCGTTTGAACACGGATGGTTCCATCGCCAGCCGCATCCCCTGGAACTGCAGCGAAGTCTACGCGCGCTTGCATGGCAAGTGGCGCATCCTCCATAACCACTGGTCGTATATCAAGGGCGAGCAGATGTAAGTCTCCTTTAATGGTCTTCCGTTTTGGAGCGAAAGAATTCAACCACAACGGCCACAAAGGACACTAAGGAGAAATCCATATTTGTTCATTTGTTTTTCCATCGTGCTTTTTTGTGTTCATAGTAAAAAAAAATTTCTTCCTGTAAAATCGATTTTTGGAGTCTGCCAATGAAATTTTCAAGCATGCTCAAAAAGCCGAGTGCATTTCTGCCGGTGGCGATGTCGCTGGCTGCCCTGGCCACCGTGCTCATCCACATAACCTTGTTTGGCACGGCCCGGGAGGCTGACGAGGGCACCGCCGCGCATATCTTTCAGTTGCTTTTGATTGTGCAGCTACCCATCGTGGCGTTCTTCGCGATCAAGTGGCTGCTGCGCTTTCCCAGACCGGCGCTGCTGGTGCTGGTGCTGCAGGCCGCCGCCGGGCTGGTTGCGTTGGCACCGGTGTTCTTTTTCCATCTCTGAACCACGCAAAAAGAGGCACTTTGATTCCCAGCCATCCCAGATTGTTCAACGAGGAGGAGCATAGATTATTGGTTGCCTGGGCCTGCGATTGCGCCGGGCACGTGCTCCCGTACTTCGAGAAAATGTACCCGCAGGACCAGCGGCCTCGCCATGCCATCGAAGCCGGGCGCGCTTGGGAGCGCGGCGATTTGGCAATGGTGGAAGCGCGCAAAGCCGCATTCGCGTCCCACGCCGCCGCACGCGCGGCAACCAATGCTGCCGCCAGGGCGGCTGCACGCGCGGCCGGCCACGCTGCTGCAACGGCTCACGTAGCCGATCACGCCCGGCATGCCGCTGCCTATGCTGTCAAAGCGGCCGCCGCTGGAACCACGAGCGCTAGCGCCAGCGCGGAAAGGGATTGGCAGGTTCGACACCTCCCGGAGAGCCTTCGCCTGGTTCTATTTCCAGCTTCAAAGCGCTAACTTTGCACAAACCATGTCCATGGTCGCTATTTCGGAAGAAGGACAGTACCTGGCACAAACGAGCCCATGGTTTCTGACGAAAGGGTGATTATGGCGACACTTCATTTGATGGTCGGGCTGCCCTGTTCAGGGAAAACGACCCTGGCAAGACAGCTTGAACAGGAATATTCAGCCCTTCGGCTTACGCCCGACGAATGGCACACGCGTCTTTTCGGCAACGATGCGGAGGCAGAGCAGCACGATACCAGGCACGGGCTGATCGAAGCGCTGCTGTGGGAGGTCGCCGCGCGTGCGCTGGTGCTGGGAGTTAATGTGATCCTGGATTTTGGATTTTGGGCCAGGGTCGAACGTGAGGATTACCGCGCCCGCGCAAAGCAATTGGGCGCAGGCAGCGAAATCCACTTTCTGGAAGTGCCTGAGGCGGAGTTAATGGAACGCCTGATAAGGAGAAACGCAGCCCCTGTCCAAGGAACCTTCTGTATTCCAGAAGAATACCTCAAAAAATGGCTGACGATCTTCCAGCCGCCAGGGCCGGATGAACTGGAACGTAGGGAGTAAACCACCTACGGGGATAAGAACAATCAACCTTCCGCGCCGGTCGTGCGGATTGGGACGGCGCTTGATCAGGCGGGCATTTTCCGGCCGGTCAAACATGGCCGTGGTCGCGCCGGAAGTCAGGCCGGTACAGCGGGCCAGCTCCGATGGGCTGGCCAGCCCTTTGAAGAAGATCAGCGCCCGACATTCCATTTCAGTACCATTGTCGCCAAGGATCTTGCCAACCGCATGGCGAAACAGAACGGTATTGATCCCATATTCACGTGGGCGCATGGTCACTTGCCTGACCAAATATTCTTGCGTAATTTTGTCATATACATCCTATTGACACGCTCCAAATATTACCTTAGAATTAAAGGAGAACCTCCTCTTGAATTATCGGAGGAATCCTTATTTAAATGTAAAAAAGGAGATTAAGGATAATGAACACGATTATGAAAAAAGGAAACTCCTATCCATATGGGGTGCAAACAATATGAAAAAGACAACGACCAAGGGCGAATCTCCTTCCCGGCTGATTGATGCGAGGATCGAAGAACAGGACGACTGGAGGGGCAAGACGCTCTCTCATGTCCGCGCTCTCATCAAACAGGCTGACCCTGAGGTGGTCGAGGAGTGGAAGTGGAGAAAAGAATCATCACCTGGCGTCCCAGTTTGGTCTCACAATGGAGGGATCTGCACTGGCGAGACGTACAAGAGTGTCGTGAAGCTGACTTTCTTCAAGGGCGCTTCGCTCAAGGACCCTTCAAGACTATTCAACTCCAGCCTTGAAGGCAACGTCAGGCGCGCAATCGATTTCCATGAGGGTGATGAAATAGATGAGGAGGCCTTTAAGACGCTCATACGCGCCGCTGCAGCCCTGAACAGGTCATCGGCCCGATAGTCGAATCCGGCGCCTCTTGAGTTGACGCCTATCCCAGCCGACACGATGTCCGCCGCGGCTTTTCGGGCATTATTATGGCTTCGAGTTTTCTTTGTTCCCAAGCAGAGTCCACGCCCCCCGTCTGCCATGCTTCGCGAACGTAAACCGCCAGGCTCTTCGGCAAGATCGAAACTCATTATCCATTAATCCTGGCACAATAGAATATGTCTTCCTCAACCAATTCAATCCTTTATGGGGATTGTCTATCATCTTTAGCATGGAGGTAAACTTTTATGAACAAGCTTCAAGGAATAACACTTTTGACTTATCCCGTCAAAGACATTGCTCAGGCAAAAATGTTATATAGCAAACTGTTGGGTGTTGAACCGTATGTCGATGGGGGATATTATGTTGGCTACAAAGTGGGAGACCAGGAAATAGGATTAGTTCCCGGCGGAGACGCGCAAGGCATGGCAGGGCCTCTTCCTTACTTCGACGTAAGTGACATCAGGAGTATAGTAAAGTTACTGGTAGAGGCTGGTGCGCAGGTACAGCAAGAAGCCAGAGATGTCGGTGGCGGTTTGCTGGTCGCGTCTGTAAAAGACAAAGATGGTAACATCACTGGGTTTCGTCAGTTCCCTTAGATATATTAACGACAATCCTAACTATTAATGCGCAAATTGGCGTAACTCGCATTTCCAACAATGTAGTTACGCCAATTTTGGTAGTTGCCAGTGATGAAGATATGTGTAAAAACTTCATTCGGTTGGCGGCGGTTTCTTTTTTCACCTTGGCATTTCCTATATTTAACGGTTCAACCTCAGTGATTGCCCAGACCGGGGCAGTTAATTATGATGGCCTTACCAACCGAGAAGCAATCAGCTTTGAAAACATAACGGCAGATATCTTAATATATTGTCGAATAACCTTCCTGGAATCTCACTTCAGCAAATGGTGGTGATTGGAACGGTGTATTTGATTTCAATCAAATATCCTTATCAAAAGCGGAAGATAAGAATCTGCCATCCGTAGATGGAAAGAAAAAGTTAAGAACAGGAGAGATATCGTGTCCCAGGAATATATCGAGATACGCGGAGCTCGCGAAAACAACCTGAAGAATGTTTCGTTGCGTATCCCCAGGCGCAAAATCACCATCTTTACCGGCGTATCCGGTTCCGGGAAATCTTCCCTGGTCTTCGATACGATCGCGGCGGAAGCGCGCCGTCAACTCAATGAAACGTTCAGTACATTCGTTCGGAACTTTCTGCCCCGCTATGCCCAACCCGAAGCCGACGCGATCGAAAATTTAAGTATGGCGATTGTCGTTGATCAAAAACGGCTGGGGGGTGGCTCGCATTCGACCGTAGGGACGATCACGGATATTTATTCGGTACTGCGGCTGCTGTTTTCACGGGTGGGTCAGCCGTATGCAGGCCCGGCCATTGCTTTTTCGTTCAACGATCCACGCGGCATGTGTCCAGAATGCAACGGCATTGGTCGCAAAATCGGCGTGGATTTGGATGCCTTTCTGGATACTTCCAAATCGCTCAACGGGGGAGCTATTTTATTCCCGGAGTACGCCGTCGATAGCTGGGGATGGAACATCCTCACGCATTCGGGCCTGTTCGATAATGACAAATTCCTGGCGGATTACGCGCCCGACGAAATGGAATTACTGCTCCACAGCAAACCCTCCAAGGTCAAAATGCAGGTGGCAAGTAATTCTGCCAACATGACCTTTGAGGGTATCATCGATAAATTCAGCCGCAAGTACATCACATACGACCTCAAAACCTATTCGGAACGTACCCAGAAAGCGGTAGCGCCATATATGCGCTTCGGCCCGTGTTCGCTCTGTAAAGGTGCGCGGCTGAGCCAGGCCGCCCTGAATTGCAAGATCAATGGCTACAACATTGCGGATCTGGCATCGATGGAGATTGATGACTTGATCGAAATCATCCGTGACATCAACGACCCGGCGTCGGCTCCGGTCGTGGAAAATATCATCGAACGCTTGCAAGCAATGATCGATATTGGTCTTGAGTACTTGAGTCTCAACCGCGAAACCGATACGCTATCGGGTGGGGAATCGCAGCGGATCAAGATGGTTAAACATCTCGGCAGCAGTTTGGTCGATGTGATGTATGTCTTCGACGAACCGAGTATCGGCCTGCATCCGCATGATCTCCATCGACTCAATGAACTGCTCCAAAAACTGCGCGACAAAGGTAATACAGTGCTCGTCGTTGAACATGACCCCGATGTGATTAAGGTCGCGGATCATATCGTCGATCTTGGCCCGCAGGCGGGGCGGCAGGGTGGCTGTATCGTCTTTGAGGGCTGTTGGGCCGATCTGCTTAAGGCCGATACCCTCACGGGCCGGTTTATGAACCAGCCCGTACCAATCAAAGACCGTGTCCGTTCGGCCAGGGGCAAAATTGCCATTACCAACGCCCACGCTAACAATTTGCAGAATGTCAGTGTTGATATTCCCACGGGTGTGTTAACGGTGATCACAGGCGTAGCGGGTTCCGGCAAAAGTTCGCTCATTCATCAAACCTTCCTGCCGCAGAACCCCGACGCTATCGTAATCGACCAATCGGCGGTCGGTGTCTCCAGCCGCTCGAATCCGGCCACCTATACGGGCATCATGGATGATATTCGCAAAGCCTTCGCGACGGCGAATAAAGTGAGTCCTTCGCTGTTTAGTTTTAACTCCAAAGGCGCTTGCGAAAACTGCCAGGGATTGGGCGTGGTCTATATCGATCTGTCCTATTTTGACGAAGTTAAAATACCCTGTGAAGTCTGCGGCGGCAAGCGCTTCAAGGATGAGGTATTGGCCTACCAACTTCACGGTAAATCGATCTCGGATGTCCTCAATATGCCGGTGCAAGAGGCCCTGGGGTTTTTCGACAACAAAGAGATCGTTCGGAAACTGCAAGCGCTGAACGATGTAGGCCTGGATTATCTCACGCTGGGACAGCCCCTCAGCACGCTATCTGGCGGCGAATGCCAACGCATCAAACTCGCCAGCGAACTGCACAAAAACGGCAGCATATACGTGATGGATGAACCAACAACAGGCCTGCACATGTCGGATATTGCCCATCTGTTGGCGGTTATCAACCGCCTTGTGGACACAGGGAATACGGTCATCGTGATCGAGCACAACCAAAGCATTATAAAAAATGCAGATTGGGTAATCGATCTGGGACCCGAAGGAGGTAATAAGGGCGGCAAAGTTATCTTTGAGGGCACACCTAAAAATCTGCTCTCTGCAAAGGGTTCGCTCACAGGCGCCTACTTGCGCAATGCTTAGCCCGCGCCCGGCGTTGGCCTGGACAAAGTTTACCGATGACCCGACCAGGTTCGTATTAGATGGGGAATGAGTAAGTGGGGTTGTGAACACAGTAACCATTCAGGGAAATCAAGCCAACCGGAATGCCCTTTTAGACCATCTGACTTTAAGGCTATCAGACTTTTTTGCTTTTTCTGTTAAAATAATCCAATGAAATCCCTGCTAAAAAAACTTCTGCGCATTCCTCTAATCCTGCTGGCCCTGGCCTCCGGCCTGACCCTGCTCGCAGCGGTGGCTTACTGGCTGTCTGACCGCAGCAACGGTTACCTGGTTTCCTCGGGCGTGAAGCGCAAGTACCTGCTGTATGTGCCAAAGAGTTACGATCCCGCCCGGCCTGTCCCGCTCGTCATCAGCATCCACGGCTATTCTGAATGGCCGGCCCACCAGATGCAAATATCCTGCTGGAACGACCTGGCCGACCAGTACGGCTTCATTGTCGTCTATCCCTCCGGCCAGGGCCTGCCGAAGCGCTGGCGGATCGGCGGGATTCCCAACCGCCCCAGCGGCCCGCAGCCGGAAGTAACCTTTATTTCCGACCTGATCGACCACCTGGCTGGCCGGTACAACATTGATCCCGTCCGCATCTATGCCAACGGCTTTTCAAACGGCGGCGGCCTGTCATTTGTACTATCCTGCCAACTCTCAGAGCGCATTGCTGCCTTCGGGAGCGTTGCGGGTGCCTATCTGCTGCCATGGAGCGATTGCCAGCCGGCCCGCCCGGTGCCGGCGATTCTTTTCCATGGCACCGCCGACCCGGTCGTTCCGTACCAGGGCGGGCCGTCCCGCCTTTTCAACCTGCCCTTTCCTTCCATCCCGGCCTGGGTTGCTGCCCTGGCTCAGCATATTGGTTGCACAGGCACACCGCAGGGACTGCCCGTCCAGGGGCAGGTCAGCGGGGTCAGATATGCCAACTCCGCCACCGGCGTCGAGCTGGTCTTCTACACCATTGCGGACGGCGGGCATGCCTGGCCGGGCGGCAAGCCTTTGCCGAAGTTCATTGTCGGTCATACCCCCACGGAAATCGATGCAACCAGGACCATGTGGGCCTTTTTCCAGCAGCATCCTTTGCCTGGAAAAAAACAAGAGCTTTAACCACAAAGACACGAAGGCACAAAGCTTTTTGTTTTTTTTCAACCTGATTGTTTGTTTCAAGTGTGAACTGTTGGTCGAGTAAGCGGTGCTTTCCCGCCTTATCTAGACCAACGATAACTAAAATAGCCTTGAAAAGTGGTCTCGATACGCCCCTCAGAGAACATTCGGGGCTACTCGACCACCGCTTGATTGTTTGTTTCAAGTGTGGATCGTTGGTCGAGTAGGTGGTGTTTTCCCGCCGTATCGAGACCAACGAAAATTAAAAAAGCCTTGAAAGGTGGTCTCGATACGCTCTCAGAGAACATTCGGAGCTACTCGACCACCGCTTGATTGTTTGTTTCAAGTGTGGACTGTTGGTCGAGTAAGCGGTGCTTTCCCGTCTTATCGAGACCAACGATAACTAAAATAGCCTTGAAAAGTGGTCTCGATACGCCCTCAGAGAACATTCGGGGCTACTCGACCACCGCTTGTAGGAAAGTGTCAGGTGGCTAGAAGGAACCACAAGATAGAAAATTGTTTGGAAGACGGAGCGTTATTATGGACTGGAAACTGACCTCATGGAATGTGAACGGCATCCGCGCGGCCGAAAAGAAAGGCTTCCTGGATTGGCTCGCGCGCAGCGGTGCCGACCTGGTAGCGGTGCAGGAAACCAAGGCCTCGCCGGACCAGCTTTCCCTGGCGCTGCTCAATCCGCCCGGCTACCAGGCCGCCTGGAACTCGGCCGAGAAAAAAGGTTACAGCGGTACCGTCACCTATTCCCGGCAGGCGCCGCTCAAAATCATTACCGGCCTGAACGAAGCCCGTTTCGACACCGAAGGCCGGGTGCTCATCCACGAGTTCGAGCCGTTTGTGCTCTTCAACATCTATTTTCCCAATGGCGGGCGCGGGGCCGAGTGGGTCAGCCACAAGCTGGCTTTCTACCGGCGTTTCCTCGCCGTTGTACGGGGCTATATGCAGGCCGGCCGGCCGGTAGTGGTCACCGGCGACTTTAACACTGCCTACGCCGAGATCGATTTGGCCCGCCCGAAAGAGAATGTTGCCCACAGCGGCTTCATGCCGGAGGAACGTGCAGGGCTGGGCGAGTTCTTCCAGGCCGGCCTGGTCGACAGTTTCCGTTATTTGCATCTTGATTCAGTCAAATATACCTGGTGGGACCAGGTGACACGCGCCCGTGAACGCAACGTGGGCTGGCGGCTGGACTACTTCATGGTCTCCGCCGATCTCCAGGAGCACATCCTGGCACCGACATCCACGATGAGGTGCCCGGCTCCGACCATTGCCCGATCAGCCTGGTCCTGTCTTTCTAATTCCGGACTCTGAAGTCTCCCGACTTCGGACACTCCAACGCCAAGGGACGTTGGACTCCGCTAACAAGATTTTCCGCCTGGATAAATTATTTAACTTGTAATTTCGTTTCATTTGCGCGATACTATCCTTGCTGGCTGGTGGTTTTACCAGACCGCGTAGTGAAGTATCATGCAAATTGCTTTCGAACCCCTCAAGATTCAGAGTCTCAAAGTAGCCTGTGTCGGCCGGCTGGAGCAGTTGATCCTCTCCGGCGAACTCAAGATCGGCGAGCAGTTGCCCTCCGAGCGCGATTTCGCCCTGCGCCTGGGGGTCAGCCGCCCGGTCCTGCACGCCGCGCTGGTGGACCTGGATTCCAAAGGCCTGGTGCAGATCATCCCGCGCCGGGGGGTCTTCGTCAGCGATTTCCGCCGTTCCGGTTCGCTGGCAATGCTGGGCTCCCTGTTGAGCTATCATGACGGCAATCTGGACCCGGCTTTTACCCGCAGCCTGATTGCCATGCGCCTGCTGGTCGAGACCGAAACCGCCCGCCTGGCTGCGCTCAACCGTACCAGCCAGCAACTGGAGGAATTCTACAGTTTATTGGACGAGGAAGCCCGGGCGGCCTGCAGCGATCCGCAGACCCTGACCGGATTGGATTTTTCATTCCACCTTTCCATTGCGATTGCTTCCGGCAACCTGGTCTATCCCCTCATAATCAATTCATTCCAAGGGGTTTACACCCACCTGACCGGCGGGTTCTTCAACCGCTATTGCGGCACACCGGTAGCGGAGGCCGTCCGGCAGTTCCACGTGCAGCTTGTGGCAGCCATTGAACACCGCGATGCCGGGTCGGCGGTCAGCATCATGACGACGATGCTCAACCATGGCGCCGCGTATTTGGAAAAACAACCTGCACTCGGAGTTTCTTCCCCGGGCTGAACATTCGGAACCACCTGGCTCGCATCTGCGGGCTTTTTATCCTATGTCCGGGGTCTTAACCCCGGCACATAGCTTGCCAGGGAATCCCTCCCCGGCGATCAAAGGAGACCTGCCATGGCTACTATTGAAATCGAGAAACCGCGCTATTCCATCAAAGCGCCCAGCCATCTTTCGCCGCGCATCCAATGGCTGCGCGATTATTATTTCCGGGGCGTCGGGCGTCCCTGGAATAACGAATACACCTCCTGGACCACCGGCACTCCCTGGGATTTCCAATACAGCGAGCTTACCTTCTATATTGTCCCCGAAACCTATTCCTTTCTTCAGACCTTCCGCTCTTCCTTCAAGCAGGCGGCCCGCCCGGTCAGCCTGCCGGCGGATTTCTGGAAAACCAACCTGCCGGAACGGCGCGCCTGGTTCAACCATGCTGTGATGGTGCATTATCTGCCGAAGGAGATCCTGCCTGGCGACCTGCTGGCCGGGGCACGCTTCAATATCATGACCTCCGCCTGCCTGACGGAAAAAGAGACCAAGGAACGCGACCGCCTCGTGTATGGGCCGAAAGGCGCCCGGGCAGCCATGCTCTGGTTCCATAATCACGGCTTCGGCAATGCCGGAGCCACTTCCGGTCACCTCATCCCCGATTACGGCCGCATCATCCGGGAGGGCTGGAAAGCTGTCTATACCGAACTCGAATCGGCGTATGTAGCCCTGTCGCCTTCCGACCAACGTGGCACAAAGGGCGGGCAATTGCGGGCCATGCGGATTGCCGCCACCATGCCGCGTGATTTGGCTGCCGAATACTCCAAAGAGTGCACCCGCCTGGCGCTGGCCGAAGCAGATCCTGTTCGCAAAGATGAATTGCTTAGGATGGCCGGCATCCTGAGGCGAGTGCCATGGGAACCGGCCCGCACCTTCTGGGAAGCGCTCCAATCACTCTGGCTGACTCATATGCTGGTAATGGCCGACGAGAATTATCCCGGCCCGGGTGTCTCCTTCGGCCGGCTCGACCAGTACCTCAATCCACTGTGGGAAAAATCCGTCCGGGAGGGCATGGATCCGGAATTCGGCAAGGAGCTTCTGAAATGCTTTTGGATCCATTGCAATACCGCCTACGATGGCCTGCTCCGGACCGGCGGGAACCAGGGTATCACTGCCGGCTACGGCCAGCTCTTCAATATTGCCGGCCTGGGGGCCGGTGGCCGCGACATGACCAACGCTTTCACCTACATCCTTCTGGATGTGATCGATGAAATGTCACCCATCCTGGAACCCAAGCCCAACGTGCGCCTGCACCGCGGCTCGCCCGACAGGTTGCTCGACCGGGTAGTGGAGATGATCGCCTCCAGCCAGGGTTCGCCCTTCCTGCTCAACTTCGACGAGCGCTCGATGGCTGGCATGATGTTGGAAGCCCGCAAATCCGGGGTTACCGATCTCATCAATGCGGACAACGTCTTCGATTATGCCTCGGTCGGCTGCCTCGAAAATACCATGGTTGGCAATGACCGTTCCGGTACGGTGGATGCCAACCTGAACCTGTTCAAAGCCGTCGAACTGGCTCTGACCGGCGGCTACGATCTGACCCCCTTCACGGATGGCATTACCGGCAAGACCGACAAACGCCAGCGCTGGGGCGCGGATACCGGTGACCCGGCACAATTCACAACCTGGGAACAATTCTGGCAGGCTTATGCCACCCAGACCCGCCATATCATCCGCCGCATCGTCGAACTATATGAGCAATCCGAGACAATCCGGGCAAAGTATGCCCCCACGCCTTACCTCTCCTGCCTGGTGAAAGGCTGTGCCCAAAAAGGACTGGATGTCACCCAGGGCGGCGCGCAGCTGGGCTACGTGACCATCGAGGCCGTTACCTATGCCACCACCGTCGATTCACTCCTGGCGGTCAAATACCTGGTCTATGACCAGAAAGTCTGCAGCATGGCAGAGCTGGTCCAGGCACTCGAGCATAACTGGGACGGCTACGAAATATTGCAAGCACGCGCTAGGAACAGGGCCCCCAAATATGGCCGGGATGACGATGCCGCCGACCTACTGGCCTGCCAGGTGATGGAACTATGGACGGATGAGACCTGGAAGTACAAGACCCGCTCCACCGCTCGCCAGTTCCGTCCAGGCATGTTGTCCTGGAACTACTGGGTGGCGGATTCGTTCATCCTGCCCGCCAGCCCGGATGGTCGGCCGCGCGGCAAGTTCCTGTCGAATGCCCTATGCCCCTCCAACGGCGCTGATAGCAACGGCCCCACCGCCAATGTCAACTCGGTCGGCAAGGTGCTGGGCGGCAAGGCCGCCGATGGCAAAGGGGATTGGGCCGGTTACCTGAACGTGCTGCCCAACGGCGGCAGTCACACGATGACCTTCAACCCGTCCATGCTGCGAGACTCCGAGCACCGCCTCAAGTTCAAGGCATTCCTGAAAGGGTACATCGAGAACGGCGGATCGGCCCTGCAGATCAACCTGATCGATGCCGGTATGCTGCGGGATGCCCAGCAGCACCCGGAGAATTACCGTAATTTGTTGGTGCGCGTAACCGGCTACAATGCCTATTTCACCACCATCGGGCGCGAACTCCAGAACGAGATCATTGCCCGCGAGAGTCACCAGATGAAATGAGCCTCTCTGTAGTCCCCCCGTCGCGAACGCGAAGCGCAGCGACAGGGGGACGCAGCCTCATGAGACCTATCCATGACCAGTTCTGATCCAAGCGGTCGCATCCTGCACATCCAGCGTCTCTCCACCGAAGACGGTCCGGGCATCCGCACCACTGTTTTCTTCAAGGGCTGTCCGTTGCACTGCACCTGGTGCCATAACCCCGAGAGTCTTTCACCCAACCTGCAGACGCAATGGTTCTCCGTGCGCTGCATTGGCTGCCAGTCTTGCGTAAAGACCTGTCCCAATGGCTGCCTGACGATGACCTCGGCCGGCCTGGTCATCGACCGGGAGCGTTGCCAAGCCTGCGGAAAATGCGCCGAAGCCTGTCCTTCCGGCGCGCTGGAAGCCCTTGGAAGAACCGTCACCGTCGCTGAACTGCTGGCCGAACTGTGCAAGGACCGCGCCTATTACGAGAAATCCGGTGGTGGCATAACCCTTTCGGGCGGCGAACCGACCTTCCAGCCGAAATTTACCGAGGCGCTCCTGCGCGGGCTGAAAGAGCAGGGAATTGCCACCGCCCTGGATACCTGCGGGCTGTGTTCCGTCCAGACCCTCGACCACCTCCTGCCGTATACAGACCTGGTCCTGTTCGACCTGAAGTTATTCGACCCGGCGCTGCACCGGCAGTTCACTGGCGCCTCCAACGCGCAGATCCTGGAAAACCTGCATCATATCCAGGAATTCATCAATAGCCAGGCACATCCCATCCAACTGTGGATCCGCACCCCGCTCATTCCTGGTGCAACCGCCGTGGACGAGAACCTGACTGCCATCGGGCACTACCTGGCCGGTCAGATCGACGGAGCAGTCGCACGCTGGGAGTTGTGTGCGTTCAACAACCTTTGCCGCGAACAATATACCCGCCTGGACCTGGAATGGCCCTACGCCAAAACACCATTGATGACCGCTCTTGAACGGTCGCACTGCGAACTAGTCGCCAGATCCTGCGGTTTCCATCCGGAACTGATCCTTGCCACCGGCGCGACCCGCGCCGACGAACCAACCTAGGAGTTCAGCATGAATACACCTTTGACCACCTTTTCGGAAGAAGATATCCAGAGTACCCGGCCTGAGTTGAAGATCGGTCTGCTCGCAACGGTCACGCCGGAAGGACTGCCGCACGTGACACTGCTCTCCACGCTGATGGCCTGCGGGCCGGCGCAGATATGCTTTGGCCAGTTCACCGAGGGCATGTCGAAGAAGCACATTCTCACCAATCCAAAAGCCGGTTTTCTCATCATGAGCCTGGATAGAAACGTCTGGCGCGGCAAAGCCAGCTATACCCATTCTGCCCAAGCCGGACCGGAATACGACTACTATAACAATGTGCCCATGTTCCGCTACAACGCCTATTTTGGCGTGCACACCGTCTATTACCTGAACCTGCTCGCGCAGACCGGCAAGTCCCCGCTGCCGATGAACCGCATCATCTTTGCGGCCATCCAAACCATGCTGGCGCGCACACTCAGACGCAAACAGGGAAAACAGTCCGTGCTGAATGACTGGACGCGCGCCTTTCTGGATAAGATCGATAACTTGAAATTCCTGTGCTATGTGGACGCAGATGGTTACCCGGTGCTGATTCCTGCCATCCAGACCCAGAGCCTGGATGCCCAGCATGTACTCTTCTCGACTTCCGTTTATGCCGGTGAGCTGGCTGCCCTCCCGGCGGGCGTCCCGCTGGCGGTCTTCAGCATGGCGCTGACGATGGAAGATGTGCTTCTGCGCGGCACCTATCTGGGCATTCGCCGCGTGGGCGGCATCCGCGCCGGGCAGGTGCAGGTGAACTGGGTCTACAATCCAATGCCGCCAGTCCCGGGCCAGGTCTACCCCCTGCTGGAACTGAAGCCGGTGGTTGTGTTCTAATTCTGACCCTTAGAATTTTGTAATTCCATTTCAGTTCACAAAGTTGTATAATAGAAGGGCAGTTCGTCCGTTTTTTCACAGCAAGGAGGATCAGGTATGTTCGCCAAACGTCTTTTCCAAGTAACCTTGATATTAGTATTGCTGGTTTCCTGCCTCGCGGTTACTCATAGTAACGCCGCTGCATCAAGTTGTGGCAGTACCTATGTTGTCCAGCGGGGTGACTGGCTGTCCAAAATTGCCAATCGTTGTGGGATCAGCCTGTCATCCCTTTATGCGGCCAACCCGTATGTCGGCTATTACATCTATCCGGGGCAGGTGCTGAATATTCCCGGCGGGTATGGCTACTACGGGCCTTATAACGGGCCTTACAACGGGCCTGTGCCAGGTAGTGGTGGGCCTGTGCCCGGCAACGGTGCTTATAATCCAGGGAATTACCAACCCTGGTATGGCAACGGGCATTATTACTGTGGTCCGACTTCCAGTAATTCTTATGGGAGATACTACGTGGTCTGCCGCGGCGATACCCTTTTGAAAATCGCCCTCTATTACGGGGAGCGGTTGTCATATCTGCAATGGCATAATCACATCTACAATGCCGACCGCATCTATGCTGGCCAGTTCATTTTCCCGTAAATCACGGCACAAAAAACCCTATAGATTCCGCCCAGGCATAGTTTCCTTGACTAGATGCTACTCCTTGTCGTCATGAGTGTGACGACAAGAAGTGGTTTCGCGTTATGCACAAGCTTCTGTACTTCCATACGGTGTGCCACAGGCGACCGGCTGAGTGGCGTTTCCACGAGGGCTATTTATCCGTGCAGGAGTTTGGTACTGGTGAAAAATTATAGATGTAAGGGATCGGTGAAAAATAGCTCTGATCGTTGAGCAGGGGCATTTTGGCGTTGAAATAGGCATTCAGGATGACGCGAAAGGTGTTAACCGGTGAAATGCCCGGGTAAAGCTGGGCGGTATGGCCGGGCATGTAATAGGCATTCAGGATGGTAAATTGATCCGGACCGCTTGTAAACCAGGGGCCGGTGTCGGTCTGGAGGACGATCACCAACGGGCGGGTGGATTTGCTGATAAGGGTGGAAATGGTTTTTTCGAGTTCCTGGTCGTCGAAGGGCACCTGGTCCCGGTAGCCCTCCTGGTACTTATCCTCGGTGTAATTGCCGTTCTGATCGACAAAGGAGGATGGGTCGGAGATCTTTGAGCCATCCGCGTTGAAGACGATGGGCGGGTGCGGGTTGATGATGTGCATGAATACAAATTTTGGGCCTGGCATGCTGGCCAGCCTGGGTACACTGTTATAGACCAACAGAGTGCGCTCGCGGTAGCGTTCGCCATCGATGTTGAAGAGGTTGAGCAAACCTATGTCTTCAAGGTGGCGGACCGGCGTGGTGCGCAGCAGCAGGTTCTCGAAGCTGGTCAGACCTGACCAATACGGTGGTGGTGTGATGTAAACGTCCGAATTATCCAGCTCGCTCCAGGAGAAACCGGTCGCGAAGGCAACAGTCTTATAGCCGATCTTTTTCAAGTCTGATTCAAGTGTGTTGTAACGGATGGCATTCCATATCACGGCCTGATCCTCATTGTTCGCCCTGAATCCGGAGCCCAAATTTTGCAGGTAATCCATCTCGAGGGCCGAACCGAGCGACAATTCGGATGTAACGTAATTGCTCTGGCTGCAGGACGCCACGAAGAAACCCTTGTCTTTCAGAAATTGCTGGAATGAACTGGTATCTATCTGGGCCCATTGCTGAAGCTGGTCGGCGCGGCCGTAATCTTCAGGCATGATGTAATAGATGTCAGGAGGGGTCTCGCCGGCAGGAACCTGCAGGACCTGTTTCGCCTGGGCAACTTTTGCAGGAGCCGGGGCGGTTTTTATGAATGACCAGTTGATCACCGGCACGAGTACATAGACCACCAGCCCGAGCGAAACGATATTCAACGGAAGGATGATCCTGTCGAAATGCAGCTTGCGCAGCGCGGCCAGGACCAGCACCAGGATGGCCAGCAGGAGCCAGGCTGCCAGCATACAGGTGGTGAAATGGGGGATCTTCCATTTTTTGGAAATGGTATCGTAAATTTGACCATAGCTGAAGAACAGCAGCAGCCAGGCCGCCACAATAAAGGCCGCCCGGTGCGTATTTCGGTAAACCAGCCGGAATATCAAGAATAGCAGGCCGGCTGCCAGGCAGGATAAGATTACCGGCCGGACGGCGGCAGGATATTTGACTTGGGTGATATTGTTGGATAATAGCGCCAGCGCAGGATAAGCTGCCAAAAGAAAAGGGTACCAGGGGAACTTGAAGATTCTTTTCAAGGAATTTCCTCCACTTGCAATACGGATTTATCCGCCATTCTATCACCAGACGGGACTGATGGCATGTTGAGCCATGGTTGGATTTTATGGTTGGCTTTCGACGTTTTAGTTGCAGATGGGCTTTTATTAAACGCCTGTCGTTTATTGCAAGCTGACCAAACGTATATATTTCCTACATGAATCCAGATTTTATGGATATCGACTTGATGTTACAATTATATAATCTGCCCTTAGATTGGCTGGGTGAAGTTTGCCTGGCCTTTTAACTTTCGCATGTCCCGAATGGGACTATAGGAGAAAAAAATGATCCTAATTTATCTGGATCCCGGCTCAGGGAGTTTCTTAATTCAATTACTGATTGCAGCCATTGCCGGTGCAGGGATTGCCATTGCCATCAGTTGGGGTAGGATCAAGCGGTTCTTTTCGAAAAACAAACACGTCGATGTTGATGAAGATTTCGATGAAGATGAGGACAACGAGCAGCCGGGCGTGTAATGGCTTTTATCGTTATTTATTTAGGGGACCTGCGACATAGAGGATTAAGTTGAAAAAATCGTTTAAGCGGTTTCCCTGGTTCTATATTCTTTTTACTTTTTACCCATTGCTGTTCCTGTGGGCGGTGAACATATCGCAGATGGATCCGGCGGTGGTCATCCGGCCGTTCCTGTTTACTCTTTTGGGTTCCGCCCTCCTGTATGGCATCCTGTATCTTGCCTTTCGTAATGGGATCAAAGCGGCATTGATCGGGACCTTGCTCCTGATTGCCTACTTCTCCTATGGTCATATTTACTATATAGCCCGCTCTATCCCTGCATTGAAGATTCTCAACCACCATGTCGTATTGATCCCGCTTTATATTGTCCTTCTTGGTCTGGGTATTTGGGGCATCTTCCGCATCAAGAAATATGATAATTTCGTCCTGTATTTAAATGCAGCCAGCCTAGTATTGGTTGTGCTCCAGGTCGTGGAACTGAGCTATGCCTATATCGAGACTTCCTATGTCGCCAGCCGGCCGGTTAAAGTACAGGCGGCGCTGACCCTTCCAACTGCCCTCAAAAATATGCCGGATATCTATGTGATCGTTCTGGATACCTACATGAGGTCGGACGCTTTGAAGCAAGACCTGGGATATGACAATTCACCCTTCATCAATCAACTGACCGGAATGGGGTTTTACGTGGCCAGCTGTGGCCATCCGGATTACACTTTCACTTATGCCTCCATCTCAGCCTTGTTGAACATGCGTTATATCCCGGAAGCATACGCGAATGATGATTGGAGTGATTTCTCCGATAATGGGTTTTGGAGCAACCTGCTTAAGAACGACGAAGTGCGTGAGCAATTGAAAAGCGTCGGTTATAAGACGGTCGCTTTTCAGGAAGAATATCCTCTGGTCGAATTTGACAATTCGGATGTGCTGATCGGAACCGATCATCCGTCGATCAATTCGGCCTACCTATACCCGTTTGAGGTCATATACCAGCAGAGCACGGCCGCCATCATTCTCACTGCCCTGGATCCGAGCGGCAAGGTTGAAGGGTTCATTCAAAGGCTTATTACCGGTCCAGCTAAAAGTACCGGCACAGTGGACTTGTCCGGCTTGAAGGGTCCCAATAAGGATTTCGTTGCGACGCACATCATTTCAACCAATTTCATTCTCGACCATATCACAGATGTGCCGGCCATTGCCGGGCCGAAATTTACCTACGTGCACCTTTTCATACCGCATGCCCCCTTCGTGTATGGTCCGGATGGCCAGATCGAGACCGATCCGGGGTATTATGGCGGCGATAGAGCCGGGGCGACCACGGAAGCCTACCAATTAAAAGGGTATGTAAACCAGGTGCAATACATTGACAAGCGCATCGTCCCCATCCTCCAGACCGTCATCAGCAAATCAAAGAATCCTCCCATCATCATCCTGATGGGAGATCACGGTTTGGAGAATTCGAATCGCCGCACGGATCTTCTGGCGTATTATTTGCCGGAGAATGGCAGTGCAAAGTTATATCCCAATATTTCCCCGGTCAATTCCTTCCGGCTGATTTTCGACGAATATTTTGGAGCGAATTACCCTCTGCTGCCAGACAAGACCTACATCGGTGATTCGCTCACAGCTCCCGACGCGTACCCGGATTGTGCTCCCAAATTGCCGTAATTTGGATGGAGGGTGCTTTACCCATGCTGTCTGCCGATAGAAATGTTGTCTGCATACATATTTCGGATTACCGGTAGTAATTACCAGGCGCAATTGCCATAAAAATACTGTTGTGTGTTTTTTGGCAATCGAAGTAAAATGCGAGGTGAATTGTCGGAAAAGAAGTTGCCATGGCCAGCCAATCCATTCAACCCAGCCAGGCCTTGAATCAGGCCATCAATGCCCTGCATCGTGGCGATAAACATGCTGCCCGCACCTGGGCGCAGATAGCCGCCGCGCTGGCGCCGGACATGGAGGAACCTTGGTTGATCCTGGCAGCTGTTGCAAAGCCGCATGCCTGTATCGCTTACCTCGAACGGGCCCTGGAGATCAACCCGGAGAGTAAACGTGCCCGTGCCGGGCTGGTTTGGGCCCACCAGCAAACGCAACCGGTCAGGCGGGCAGTCCCTTCTGCCTCTGCCCAGACCGGGCAGCCCACCCGGATCGCCTCAACCACCCAAAGCGGCCAGTCCGCTTTTCAAATTCCCGCCAAAGCGCGTACAGGCAGCCGGATTCTCGTTCCGATTTTGCTTGTTATTTTGGTTGTATGCTTGATCGCTGTGGGAGCTTTTTGGCCGGTGGCTGGCACCTCGGTATCAGCAGCCATCCTAGGCAATCCTGGCTCTTCGCAGGATAGCCAAATCCTATCCTGGTTGCCGGCTGGAATGGCGAAACCCACCGATACGCCCTTTCCTACGGCTATATCCACCCTAATCGCTACGCCATCTCCTACCCCCTTTCCACCCAGTACCTCCACTTCCACTCCGGAACCCACTGATCCTGCCACACCTACCTCCACGGCCACAGCGCTGCCGACGGTTACACCTCTGCCGACGGTTATGCAGCCGGCTGCAGCCCAGGAAATCCCGGAGGGAGGTGAAAAACTCATTGTCGTTTCAATCAGCCAACAGCATGTCTATGCTTATCAGGGTGGCGTGCTTGTATATAGTTTTGTTGCTTCGACCGGCAGTGGCAACAGCACGCGCACTGGTACCTTTTCCATCCTGGATAAAATTCCCAAGGCCTACGGTTCAACCTGGAACTTCTGGATGCCGGATTGGATGGGGATCTATTATGCTGGTGGCTTGGAGGACGGCTTCCACTCCCTGCCGCTCCTTAACAATGGCCAGCGCCTGTGGGGCAATTCCCTGGGTACACCGGTTACGTACGGTTGCATCGTTCTTGGCATACAGGATTCCAAAACACTTTACGATTGGGCGGAAATTGGCACCACCGTACAGATCAAGCGTTAAGTGTCCATCGGAAGATTATGGAAGAACTGTATCAAAATGCGAACCCATCCTGGATTTTCGGATAGGTTCCAGCTCTGCACGGCAGGTCAGTGTTTAACCAAGTAGGGGTTTGGGGCATTGACGGGCAGCGTTGCTGACCGTTAATGCCCCAAAATCTTCTTTTTCCCCGCCCTGGGGCGGGGGTAGGGGTGGGGCAGCCACAGCATTCGAACAGTGGGGAAAGCTGTGCCTCGAAGGTTTAACGCGCCCCGTACGACCAGCTGAAATCCGTACCGTAGGTGCCGGCCTTATACGAGCGGTCATCCGACACATTCAGATGGAGCGCACTATTTTCCGAAATAAGGGGGATGGGCCTTAATCCATAGAGCCGCTTCGAGATTTTATTCACACCCTCTTCGTCCCACATCCAGCTGGGGTCAAGGAATCGGGATAGGTCGAGCGGCCTGGTATAAGCCCGCAAGGTCTTTTCACGTTGCAGGCTGAAATAGAACTCGAAGTAGGTCATGGCCAACTCCCTCAGGCTGCGGTGGACCGGCTCACGATAGCGCAGGTTGGGGTAGTTTGACTTGGCCAATGTGCCCCATAACCCATCCAGCTGGAAAATTGCCAGGACGTGGTCGTCATCCATGCCGGGCGCAGGCACAAGGTCCAGGATGAGCGGGCGGAAACCGATCCGCCAGAGCGCCAGGGCGGCGAAGATGCCTCCATCCAGACAATGCGCCTGTCCGTCGGTCATCACTTGCAGCGGCGAACGGTCCAATTCCTCGGCCTTATAGGGGATACTGTCCAGATATTCCTGCACGGCAATCGGACTCTTCAAGCCGCGGAAAACAGTTCGCAGGGCCTGTGGCAGGCGACTCTCAAATTCAGATATGGGGTTCATTTTTTACCTTTTCACTGTTATTAAGCCTGCCAGATTTCGCTTACCAATGCACCGGCGCGCTCAATAAGGCCACCATCAAATTGACGGCATTCTGGACATCCTCATAATCCACCAGCTCGGATGGGGTGTGTACGTAACGGCAGGGGATGGAAAGGCAGCCTGCCAATACGCCCGACCGGGTCATCTGGATGGCCCTGGCATCGGTCGTACCTCCTTCGAGCACCTCGCGCTGGTAGGGGATGCGGCGTTTTTTGGCGGTGCTGCACATCCATTCCACAATCCGCTGATCGGCCAGCATACCGCTGTCTTTGACCTTGATCGCCGGGCCTTTGCCCAGGCTGACGGCCATGGATTTGCTTTTGGGGGTGTCGCCGGTCAGTGTAACATCCACTGCCAGGCCGATATCAGGGTCAATCCCAAAAGCGGAGGTGATTGCCCCACGCGTGCCCACTTCCTCCTGGGTGGTGAAGGCGAAATACAACTCGTGAGGTGTAGATCCAAGAGTATGCAGGGTTTCGATAAGCACGGCACAACCGATGCGGTCATCCATAGATTTGGCCACCAGACGCCTGCCCAGGTCGAGGAAGGGCCTCTGAAAAGCCGCCACATCCCCGATCTTCACCGGGCAGTCCTTCAGGCTGGTTGCACCAACATCAATGAAATACTCTGAGAGCGCTGGCATTTTGGTTGCAGAGAAATCCGCCTGTTCCGCGCCAACCACTCCCGGTGAGCCGTTGGCGAAGTGCACGCGCCCGCCAACCAGGCTGTGTGGTTGGATGCCCCCGATGCCGGTAAATCGGACAAAACCATTTGCGTCGATATGCGTGGCGATCAGGCCAATCTCGTCCATGTGCGCCGCCAGCATGATCCGCCGGCCGGTTTTACCCTTCTCCCCTTTACGGGCGATCAAGTTGCCGAGTGTGTCCACGCGGACATCATCCGCCAGCGCTTCCACCTCGGCACGGATGACATCCCGGATGGCAGACTCGTAACCTGAAGGGCTGAACGTTTCCGTGAGTTTTTGGATAAGGCTTTTCATATTTTCACCATGATGCAAAGACATGATTGAGTTTGGGATTATGCCCGCTCGGATGCCAGAAGTTCTGGTGTGAGACGGGTCAAGGCTGCCTGCAGCAGGGCCAGGCTATTCTTCCAGTCTTCGAGACGGGCAACCGATATGGCGGTATGGCTATAACGGTGCGGCACCGAGACCGAGACACTCGGAATCCCGGCCTGCGCCAGGTGCATAGCCCCGGCATCGTTCCTGCCGCCGCCCGGCTGGCGGAACTGGTAGGGAATTTTCCGGGAGTCGGCGGTTTCGACCAGCCAGCGCACCAGGCGCGGGTCCGACAGAATGCCGCTGTCCGCTATGTAGATTGCCGGACCGAGGCCGAGTTTTGTATTATAGGTATTGTTCTCCAACCCATCCCAACTTGGCAGGTCATTGGCGGGGGTGGCATCCAGGGCGATTCCGATATCCGGGTTGAAAGCATAGGTGGCCACTTTTGCGCCGCGCAGGCCGATCTCCTCCTGGACGGTAAAGGCTGCCTGCAGGTCGATCCCTGCCGGAGCGTGTTTGATCAGTTCGATCAGGGTGACCACTCCCAGCCGGTCATCGAGTGACTTGGCCATCAGCGACGGGCCGCTCTGCTGGAAACGGGTGGCGAAGGTGCCCCGGTCGCCGGGTTTGACTTTGCTGTTGCCGGGGCCCGTATCGATTCGCAAGGTATCCAGCGGGATTTTCTCCTGGCGCTCTTCCCGGCTGGTCAGGTGGATCGGGCGCGCCCCGATCACGCCGGGGACATGGTCCCGGCCGATCAGCACCGCCTTGCCCGGCAGCTGGCGGATATCTATGCCCCCGACTAACTCGAAGCGGAACAGGCCTTCGCCATCGTCTGCCACCAGCATGAAGCCGACTTCGTCCATGTGGGCGGAAAGCATCACGCGCAGGGTTTTCTTGCCGGTACCTTTTTTTACAGCCAGCACATTGCCGAGCGCATCCACCCGCACTTCATCCACATGGCCTTTGATCTCTTCCAAAACGATGGCACGCACTTCGCCCTCGTCTCCAGAGATGGCTATTGCGTTGCAAAGTCGCTCCAGAAGTTTGATCTGCTGATTTCCTATTGTTGGCATAATTCCTTTATCAGAAGCAAGAACCGGATTACGAATACCCATTCCTTCATTTATCCCACACCATCTTTTCCATAAAATCCGGGCCCAGACTGCTGATGAACCCGGCCAGCAGGCGTCCGGCCCGCTGAATGTCTTTGATTGCCACAACTTCAACCGGCATGTGCATGTAACGCAGCGGGATGCCTACAACCAGCGTCGGGATGCCCTCCGCCGACACCTGCGTGGCCCAGCCATCCGTACCGGAGTGGGAGGGCGAAAATTCCAGGGCGTAGGGCAGTTCGAGGCTGTCGGCCATTCCCTGCATGGCCTTATGCAAGGCTGGGTGCATATTCGGTCCCATGGCAATCGTCGGGCCCTTGCCCAGCGGGAAAGCTTGCCAGTCAGACGTGCCCGGCCCCTTGGCAAAGGTTACGTCCACGACGATGGCTATGGTCGGATGGATCTGGTACGTAGAACTGCTGGCCCCGAGTAAGCCGACTTCCTCCTGGGAGGTGGCGACCGCCCATACATCCCAGCTGTGTGTCCGCGTCTGTAATTCCTCCAGGCAGACCGTCAGCGCCCCCACAGAGGCGCGGTTGTCCAGGGAATGGCCTGAAAGCGTCTCACCACTCAACTCCACCGGCGACTGAGCGAACGAGACCAGGTCGCCGGTACGCACCAGTTCCGTCACCTGGCGCGGTAATAGCCCGGTATCAACGAGCAGGTTCCCCAATGCCACCGGCCCATCCCTTTCCTGCTCGGGCAGCAGGGGGGCGGAAGGTTGGGTGACCAGGCCGTGTAATACCTTCGCCACACCTGCCCCTGTGGAAAACACATTGACCGGCGTTCCGGGCAGGATGCGCGCATCCACACCGCCCACCTCGGAAATACGCAGGAAGCCTTCCGTAATACCGGTGACCATTAAACCGATGGCATCCATATGTGTGGCAACCATTACGGAGGGGCGCGGTGCCTCGCCGGTGCCATGCCGCAGGCCTTGCAGTGAGCCTGTTTTCCCTCGGCTGATTTCATTGACGAGCGGACGCCATTTATCTTCGATTATTTTTGTGACCGGGTCTTCGTAGCCGGATAAGCCGGGAGCGGAAATCAGGTCTTTAAGAAAGGGGATGAGTTCTGTCATGGGTTATTTTGGTACGCCTCAACTTAAAATGTTGGAACAGAAGTAGCCGTATCGGTTGGGAAGGGTGTATCCGTAGGGATTGGGATGGGTGTATCCGTAGGGATTGGAGAGGGGGTAAATGTCGGTATGGGTGTCCATGTGGGCAGCGGTGTTAAGGTTGGCAGGGGAGGTGGAATGAAAGTGGCGGTTGGTTTAAATGTTGGGGTAAATGTCCAGGTCGGGGTCACACTGGGTGTTGTTGTCAAGGTGCTTGTGGTAGTTGCGGTCAAAGTCATGCTGGGCGTCTCCGTCGCGGTGGAGGTAGGTGTATCGCTTGGGGTAAATGTCTCGGTAAGGCTGGGCGTCTCCGTTGGTGCGTTGTGGATGGGTGCGATCTGGAGCACGATGAGACCCAGGCAATAACATGGAATGGTCGCCAGGATGGCGGCTGCCAGGGTCAAACGGGTGCGGTTGCGCCTCGATGCATTCGTGAACACGGGAGTATTTTATCATTGATGGGGAGAGGAAAGAGAGCAGAGAACAGGGAAGGAAAAAACAAAAAACAAAAAGGGGGTAGAGAGGTAAAACGTAATGCGTAAAACGTAAGAAGGAGAGGAGCAAAAAAGCAAAAACAAAAAGAAGAATAAAAGGCTAACATAAATCAGATGGAAAGGAAGGTGAAGGAGGAAGAAAATAACGCTGAACGCGCGCGCGGGGTTGGCAGAAACAATGAGGAACAATGGGGAGAAGAACAGCAAGAAGAGAACACAGAATGGAGAAAAGGTAACAGGGATCAGGTATTTAGGCGATCGGTGGGAGAAAAACAGCAATTAACAGCAGTTTTTTGACATTTTCAGGAGATTCGTGCAAGTTAGTGAGGGGGGAAAAAAATTAAAACAAAAAACAAAAAACTAAAGGGAGCCTGAGGAGATTCTTTCGAAAAAAACAATGCCAAAAATGGGTTTTTTGGGCGATTTTTTGGCATAATTCGCGAGAATAAGGCGTTTTTGAAGAGGGGTTTTCGGCGAATTGTTAGGATTTTGTGGAGGGTTTCGGGAGGAAAGGGCGAATAGGGAATAGGGATCAGGAATCGGTATTCGTAATGGCATCAATAATTCTACGATATAATGCCCTTACACTTTAAGGGTATGGCAGCGCTGGCATGGGGATGGTTTCCATCCTCATTGAATTCCGGGAACAACCACACAACGTCATAGCTGTAGATGCAACCTTGTTTGCACATATAAATGCGCAAATTGCTTTCTGGCGAAGTACTTGGCTTTTGTCCAACGAGTAAAGTACGCAACCCCTTGATTTCTGTGGTCGGACCATAAGTAAGGGAATGGACTTCGTTTTGATCGTTGACAGCCTTAGAAAGCCTGTGAAATGATAAAAAAAATAATTGCACTATTATATTGTTTTGTATGTTGCCTAATCCTAAGTTCATGCAATTTCGAAGATTTTAAAGCCAACATTTCATCACCGAACTCTTTCACGAATCAATTGAAGGTTATATCTCCCCGCACCGTACAATATATTAGAGAATTGGAACAACTCAAGAGCCCTGGTGCTGGACCGATAGGCGGAATAGGTTATAAGATCGCCCAAAATACTTTATTAGCTGTGAATATGAGCGACGGCAGTCTCGAAACATGGAATTTTGAATCCAAAACCTTGGTATCCGATTACAAGCTGAACATTGCCAGTATACAAGGATTAAGTTTTAATGATGCCGAGACATTATTAATTGGGGCGACGAAACATGAGATTGGGAATTATGCTGCGGAGGAATTATCGGAAGATTATGTTGATGGCATCAAGGTTTGGGATACCGCAACCGGAAAATTAGCTTTTTGTGTCACGTTATGTAGTGAAAAGGCCCAGATAAATCGCTCTCCTGATTACCTCGACAATGTTAGATTAGGTTAGAGCACGTTTTTTACTTTGCGACTTATGGCGACTTCGAGTAGAGCGAGAACGATTGACGAGATGTTTGACAACCAGATGAGTAGCCTGATCAGGCGAAAGTTGAGGCAGGGGCATCGTTGCCTGCAGCAATGCGCGCACGTTAGCGACCGACAGAGCTGGCAAAGCCTTCACTTCCAATTCCTGGGCCAACTGAGGA
>Ga0187873_1000886_pt1 | contig 27295 bp, 30 predicted proteins | sample June2016WEW_16_1_2_FD_133012 | JGI IMG/M metagenome (GOLD analysis project Ga0187873, IMG submission 133012) | Peatland microbial communities from SPRUCE experiment site at the Marcell Experimental Forest, Minnesota, USA - June2016WEW_16_100 | ecosystem: Environmental > Terrestrial > Soil >...
CAACGACATGGCGGACTGGGTAGTGTCCAGTTTCATATCGGGCATTCCCATCAAGCGCCGCTTTTCGATCGAGGAAACTTCTGGAGGGCTATACTTGCGCTCAGGACTTGTCCATAGGTCTTGACGATTTGAGCAACCATGAGTAGCGTTTTGGACGAGATAAGAGGGGTATGCGACAACGGCAATTAAAATATTAAACCCAAAGAGGCAAACGCCATGTCAGAAAAACAGTGGACGAGACCGGATTGGGTTACTGCCATAGCCACCGTGATGATATTTGTCACAACCGCAATTTATACCTTCTACGCCAACAGGCAATGGCAGGAGATGAAGTCTAGCGGCACCGATACTCATGATCTTGCCTTGGCTGCCAAGGCCCAAACGGATAAGATGACCGAATCGCTCAAGAAGACTGACGATCTCATCCGCCAGGCCACGGACCAAGCCAAGGCAGCAAAAACGGTAGCGAATGCAGCCATGGAAAGTGCAAACACCGCCAAAAGGCAGCTGCAGATGTCGGAGCGCCCTTGGGTATACGCTACCGATTGGTCCTTGATTGAGCCACTGAGTTTTACCGAGAAAGGTGGCAAGATTGGGCTGGGAATAACACTTAAGAACGTAGGACATTCTCCCGCTATCCATGTACGTTTCGTCAGCAAGGTTATGGGTTGGGGAAAGGACTTCCTTAGACAGCAAGCGGAATATTGTGATCGCTGGAAGACGGTGCCCAAAGGAGGGTTGCCAGGAAACACCATTTTCCCAGGTGAGCAACATCCCGCCAGCTATATCACCGGCATAGATAACGACGAACTTAGGATCGCACTCCAAAAGAGTGAACTTCCTGGAAAGATCAGCCCTTGGCTGGTCGCCTGCATTGACTATGAGTTTCCCTTTGATTCCGAGCACCATCAGACTAGATATGCTTTTCCCCTTGGTCGCCCTGAAGCGAGCGGCGGGTGGATGGGATTCTTCGTTCCTAATGGCACACCGGATGGCGTTGTGCTCATACCGTCCATGATGGGTGAATGGGCTAATTGAGCAACCGCATACCAGACAAATCAAAGCTAACGGCCAAATTAGGACATCCCCCGGACCGCGACTCACGCTGGAAACCGCGTTTGCAAGGGTCCTCCTGGAAATCCGGCATGAGCGGGGTTTGTCGCAGAAGCTCGGCTTCGAGGCCGGCGGGGCGGGAGGTTATTACCGTGCCTAAGAGCCATGAGCGGTGCCATTATCCATTCTATTAATCGCGATTCATATTTCTTAATTCCTATCATCGAATCCAGTTGCATTCCCTCATGACATGTGCAGAATTGGGACTACCCTTTGCCAATTCACGCCTCCCTTTCCCAACTAGGTATCGAAAGTTGGTGAAAGGGGCGAGAGGCTAGATGATGCGACGTGCGCTCGTGATCTCCTGGCTTACGCTGTCTGTCGCAGTACTCTTCATTCTCATTACGCCTTTCATTCTCTCGCCAGAGTCAATCCGGCGGATAACGCCAGCCTGCGAGTGGAAGGTGAAATACCACAGAGAGTGCGCTCTCTGCGGCATGACCACAAGTTTCATTCTCATTTCAAACGGCAGATTCGCCCAGGCATATCTGCGGAATAAGGGCAGCATCCCTCTTTTTGCGGTATTCATCGGCAACCAGTTCTTTGCTTTCTTTTTTGTCCAAAGGCGTCTTAAGGAACCCCGTCATATTCTGAACGACGCGTCGACTGTTGCAGCGAAAAACAATCCCGGTCCAACCCAATAACTATGCGGAGGTAGCATATGCAGACTGCAGGTTTGGTATTAGGCATCCTGGCCATCGTCGGAATGGTCGTTGGCTTCTTTCCGTGCCTCGGCTCACTTAACTGGCTCAACATCCCGTTTGCGGCCATCGGGCTTATCATAAGCATCGTCGCTGTCGTGAAGGTCAAGCCCGGGGAGACCAGAGGCATGGCCATTGCAGGGATCATTTGTTGCAGTGTAGCCCTCGTTGCCGGCCTCGCCCGCCTTCTTGTGGGAGGCGGACTTCTGTAGCTATCCAGCGCGCGATTGTGGCGGGCATCCGGGCTGGCCACGAAAAGCCATACTGCAGCACCAGGGATCTGCCTCAGAGTTTGTACCCGGCAGCGGTGGGCCAGTGGCGGGCGGCGTTGTGTCGGGCTGTCGGCCATCATGCCTGCTAATCGAGGTGCATGCGTTATAAACACGCTACCCACAGGAAAAGAACATTTATCCTCTCCAACCCGCAGCCGTTCTGTGTTTGAATGAACGGATAAGCAATTTGTCCCGATTTTACGGGACTTTTCTCTTCAAACTTGCCGCCAACGGCAAGTTTCCCTTTCGTGCGCAAGCCGGAACATTCGATAGGCTTGAGAAAAAGGCCGCGCACGATTCGCATTTTCACAACCTTCCGTGGCGACGCGAAAACTCGACAACTACCTCCGGACTCACCGCAAGCGGGCCGGCTTCTCCCAGGCGGAAATGGCCTTCCTCCTTGGTGGCGGGCGCGGAACCAAGGTTTCCCGATATGAGCGATTCAAGAGGCTGCCGGAGCTGCCAACGGCGTTTGCCTATCAGGTGACTTTCGGTATCCCGGCGAGCGAACTCTTTGCCGGAGTCTTTGAGCAGATACGGCGGAACACAGTTCGGCGTATAAGGACGCTATACCGCAGGCTTGATACCGCACCGCCCAATAGACTGACGACACAGAAACTCGCTGCATTGAAAAACGCTCTCAATCCCACGCTAAAACAATGAACACCTGCCCTATCCAAATCAAACGCGTCATGGCCATAGACCCTGTAACCCGTGGGTTCGGCTTTGTGGTGTTTGAAGGACCGGAGCAGCTGGTCGATTGGGCCGTCGTGGAAACGAAGGCCAACAAGGAGAGCAGGAGTCTACGCCGCGTGGCTGATCTCTTCGTGCGATATCGGCCCGATGTGCTCGTACTTGAAGATCCCACGGGCCGCGGTTCCCGGCGCTGCGCGCGCGTGCGGAAGCTCCTCGACAAGGTTGAGCGCGTCGCCGCTAAAGAGTCGGTCGTAGTGCGCCGCCTTTCGCGGGGCAGGGTGAGGCGGGCTTTCTCCGGTTCAGGCGCTAAAACGAAATATGAAATTGCCGGAGAGATCGCGAAGCGATTTCCGGAACTCGTGCCTCGGTTGCCCCGGTTCCGAAAGCCCTGGATGACCGAAGACGACCGGATGAGCCTCTTCGACGCCGCCTCATTCGGCCTCACGTATTTTTACTTTGCCGGCAGACGAAAACTCCAAATTTGACAAAAGCCCATGCATCACGCCAAAACCAAGATACTTGCCATCGATCCGGGAACCAGGGAAATGGGGATCGTCCTTCTTGAGGGTCCAAGTTTGATTCATCACGCCGTAAAGACCATCAGGAATCGGTCGTCGGCTCACGAGATCCTGAAGGAGGGAAGAAAGATCATACTCCGGCTGCTAGACGATTTCCGTCCTGGCGTGCTCGCTGTCGAGAAAACCTTTCTTTCGGGCAAAAGGACAGCCCTCTTCAACGTCTTTGCAGACGAAATACTATCTTTAGGGAAGAAGAAGGGAATCAAAGTCATGAGCATTGCGCCGAATACGGTGAAGAAATTCATCTGCGGCGATGGGCGCGCAACCAAAGAAGAGGTGGCGCAGGTAGTCGTCGGTCGCTTTCCGGAGCTTAAGGTCTACCTAAACCAGAATTCAAAATGGAAGATGAGATACCACGAGAACATGTTCGACGCCGTGGCGCTCGCGCTTACGTGCGCGGACCGGATGAGTCGCTCTTCTCAACATTGAACTATCGTCGCCGCCGCCCCCGTTGTCCGCGCCGCTTCTGTGCTTTTTCCCGATAATTATCCCAATACTCCCTGGTATTCTGCGGTCGGATAGGAAAATCGACGGCAACAGCCACAAATTCATTTGGATTTGTGAAATTATCGAAAAATCCCGCTGGGATAGGTTCGAAACCAAGCTTGCGCGAGCTCTTCTGAAACCAGACAAGTCCGCAATACCCACAACGATATATTTGATTAGTATCGCCCCTGCGGGACAGGACTTCTTGTGTGATTTTAGCGAATTCCGGAGTAACTTCATAAAGGCGGCCAATGTGGCCACCTGCACAGTTTGCAGGACAATGGGGAATGTACTCTTTTCGTTTTGGCATGGCCTAACAAAACCATGAAATACTTTAAGCCTATAGGCTCATAGGATCCAATGGGCTGCCACAAATAGCAATAGGCTTTAAGCAGAGTAACATCTGTTATCGTATCTGGCTGTTCACCCTTTTGCGTTCCCAATACTTTCTAGCCTGATTATCGGAGTGTAGTGTAATGGTCGTGGCCATGGGTTCTCCACAACTCAATCTACTCATCAAGAATGCGCATTGCTCTATCAGAGATATCCTGGATAGCCTTTAATAAATCTGTGCCCTCCAAATCCTGCAATTTAAGATACTTCGCCACCTCTTCGTTTTGGCTTTTTGAATAGAGAAATCCCTTGGAAAAAGGCTTAATTGCAGACACATGGTCTGGAATAGGGAAACAGGAGGATAGATCGGCACCGGTGATTTTCTCTAGTATATGCTGCGGGAAATAGTTTTCGATCCCGTAGCGTTCGAGAACTCGAAGGTCGATAGGGTATGCTGACAATTTCTTCATCTCTTCTTTAGCCATTGCGGTGTACGGTTTTCCGGGTTTTTCCAAGTGTCGCCCCAGATCTCCATCCATAATCATGACCGCCTCTTTGCAGCCATGAAGCCACACATTTGGATCCGGTTCCGCCCGCAAGTTCGCCCAGCCTCCGACCGAGCCGAGAATGATTTCTGGGACGCTCCCGATTTGATCTATCAATGATTTAATAATTGGGCGATCCGTGGGACCTTCGCAGAGGACTTTCAGCCGATTAATGGATGTGGAGCCCTTGAGCTTTTTCAATACGTCTTCGAAAGGCGTTCGCTGTGCAGCCTCGATTATAGCTGCGCGTTCCTGTTCGATCGCGTGGGCGATCTGTGCGGATCTCCAGCTCTCGGGAGCAAGGCTAGCCTGCCTCCTGATGAGAGATGCCGCCTTTGAGTGGTCGATTCCTGCGAGCGCGTTCGTGAGGAGGCCGACCGTCATCGGGAGTTCAAGCTGAAGCGCTCTTGCTCTTAGTTTTTCAAGCTTGCCCCATGCAAAACCGCTCTTGATTGCCACAATCCAATCGAGAGGCGATGTTCTCGGAAGGCGTACATCTCCAGCCCTAAGATCGTCATCCGTAAGGTGAGCGAGTGCCCGCTCGATGGTTGGCCTATGCTGTCGCTGCACCAAGGTCTCGAAGGCGCGATTTTTGAGATCCAGAGTGATCCCGGTCCTGGCAATCGCCTCTATGAAATCACTGTCAATATCGTGCTTTACCAGTACATGAAAGGCAATGCCCAGCAGATTGTCCTGATATGCCGAGTTTGAAGCGATGCTTTTCAGACAGCTCTCGATATTTGCTGACCAGATATCGCTGGATTCTAAAAAACGGACTATTCCTTCGAGCGCCTGCGGTGAGGGAGGCGCTTCAAGGAGTGTTTCGATCGTTCGTAAGGCATTTTGGCCCAAAGGAAAGCGCTTGTGGTATTTCGCGACGATTTCTGTGTCCCACCCAGTGAGTACGAAAATGAGTGGTTCGTCCGGGACAATTTTTAGTGCATAGCGATCGATAATCTGCAGGAGCGGCGGAAGCACGCGGGGCAGCCTTAGGACTGTGCCCTCCCATCGAATAGTGTTTCTCAAATCAAGGCTGGACATGCGCTTCGATACCTCAGACGCGAGCCAGCCTCGGTATGCCTCCGGCAGTTCAGGCCAATAGTCTTCCGTAAGTTCGCAGAAATCGTTCAGCGCGTCATCGAGTGAGGTCCTTGAAAGAAGGCCCGACTGGAGCGCTGCGATATGGCGGCTGCGCGATTCTTCTTTTTGGAACTGCTCCTCCCGATATGCCTTCACAGCGACGTCTTCTCCATCAATGACGCCTCCCGAGTGGGCTCTCAGCATCTCCCGAATTTCGCCGCGGCAATACGGGGCGAGTTCTTGAATGAGCCCGGTCGCGCCCTTGTCTATCAACCATTGGGCGGTTTGCGGCTTCATGAGTGAAACGAGCACTTCATGCAAATCGTAGACGTGCAATTTCGGCCCGATTCTTCCCTGTTGAATCCTTTCGAAAAAAATGCGGGGGGCATCACCGCCGCGATCGCCTTCCTGAAGGAACTGAAACAGCTTGGGCCAAAGGCCGCTGTGATTAGGATATATCCTCTGCGTCTCTACGGTTTCGAGGAGGTCAACGCATAGCTCTGCGACTTCAGCATCGAAAAACTGCGGCAGGATCTCCAGAATTGGCGTTAGATAACTCTCAGCTCGGATGATATTGAGCTCATGGGGATGCCCAATAAAATACCGGAGTACCTGTATCAGCGCATTGCGCGTCTTAAGCTCACGAAAATGGTAATACGTCGAGCTCAGCATCGTGTTTTCGTGAAGTATCAGGGGCAGTACGGTGGCAATCTGGGAATCGTCTATCAGGGCGCCAATTGAGTCCAGAAAGTTAGCGTAAATAGGATCGTCTGGATCGAGCGCCGCTAACAGCTCGGGTACCTGCGAAGCCGTACCGATATTTACGAGAGCTATGATTGCGCAGTGTCGAATCTGCAGGCCGAGGCTCCTATCCTTTACGATTCTGAGGGCTATTTGAAGAATGGAGTTATTTTCTTTCATCCCGAGAAGAATAAGCGCGTTTCCGCAGATTATCTCGTTGTTATCTTCAATTTTGGCGATCAGCATTTTCTCGGCAGATCTGGTTACAAGGTGGGACAATCGGTGGACATTGATCAGCGGATGATGAGTGACATACTGCTTTTCATTTTCGCATTGCCGTAGCGCGCTGCCTACGATGAAGTCCTTTTCTTCCTCTGAGAATACCGATGGAGATGCAGATATGGCCCAGAGCGGATGGTTGCGAACAAAATATCGCCTCACGTTGGGATTCAATTCGATAAGGTAGCTCACGGCATTCAGCCAGGTTTCGTTCGGGGTCTTGTAATCCAGAAACGCAAGCTGCTTCACGCGCTCCATGGATTCATCTTCTAAAGCTTCTGCCGCCAGGAACTCACCGTAGGACCGCATCTGGAATGCAAGACCGTTTGCTGTTCTCTTGAGAATCGAGGATTGCAGCTCATCAAGCAGCGAGCGCGCTTCCAAATCCGAAATTCTCATTGCTTGCTTTATTACGCGCAACGCCTCGTCTTCAGTCAGCTCATTTCTGGAATAGGTTTCCAGCGTAACGCCCAGCATCTTTAAGGCTTTGCGCTGTTGATGTTGATTCACGCGAGGCCTGCTCGCGATCAATCGGCTTGTCATATAGTTAAGGTTTTCAGTTCTCCGGTCACTAAGGGATTTCTCCAGCCGGTATTTCTCGATCATCACTGAGAGGATAAAGGGATTCCTGATTTCCTCGCTTGCATCGGCCGCTTGAATCGCTTTTAGGAATTCTTCGGTATTCTCGCCTGATTTCTCAACATAAGCGGCGATATCCTTGTCGCTGAAATCGAGAATGTGAAAAAACGATGTTATCGACGGCAGTGAGTCGCGATGTGCTGCATAAAAGGCATGCCTTGCCGTGAGAAGAACATGCGCGGCGGGCTCCTTGTCAAAAAGCTCTTGCAGGTCTTTGCCGAATTGCGGGAAGCAAATCCCAGGGATTTCATCAATACCGTCGAACACATAGGCTCGCGAAAAAAAGCTGCCGTTAATGGATACATCGTGGGCGAGCATTTGAGGCGGCACGGCTCTCGTTATCAGCTCAGCGAGATTTCCGCGATACTCTTTGAGTTCAATAAAAACGGGGACTTGTTCCTGCGCACGGGCCAATTGGTGGACGGCGGCGCGAGCGACGACAGATTTGCCGCCACCAGGTTCGGAAAGGACCATAACTCGAGAACGCTTCAGCACATCCTGAAGCTTGGGTTCGCGGTCCCGCAGGATCCTGCTAAACCTCAGTTCAGTATCGAGAGGGATTCTGGCAGCTTCTGATGCTGCCGTAAAACGGCGCTCTATATATCTTTCGAGCGGTAATCTGGATAACAACTGATCGCAATAATCTTGCAGTTCCGTGATTGTCATATCCCCATTCCAGCAGTTTTATTTCCACGATACTCAAACGAGGCTATTTGTAAAGAGGTAACCTCTATCCTTTTTCAAATATTGAATCCCTTCCGGCAATCTTCCCCTCCTTTTGATATCCCACCGCCTTGCTAGCCTAATTCCAGGTCTTTCAAAAGGAGAAAAAGCCTATGGAATGGAAAATTGTTGAAGAACGAATTCTGCAGGATGACCAGAGCAAGTGGGACCGAAAGGTAACCGCGAAAGGAATGAGAGTTTCCTCAAGCGGCGCCTTGGAGCTGTCAAACGGCGACGGTCCGGCGGCGAGATTTGCTGTCTCGGACCTTGCTGTGGGCCAGCTCTGCCAGAAACTGGAAATCCCAGTTGCCTACTACCGCCGGCTGCCTGGAGAAATGAAGGCCGTCGTAGCAAACCACGATCTTGGGCGATTAAATGGCCATTCTTACCTGCTTCGCGGCAAGGGAGAATGGATTCGGGCGTTCCTCTCGGCGGACTATGTGCCGTACAACAACGCGCAGATCGCCGAAACCGCCGATATTTTACTCAAAAAAGCAGACATATCTGTCAAATCGTTTGTGATCGAGGAGACACACCTTTTCGTGAAGGTTGTCTCCGGGGAAATCACGGACCAGGCCTCGGGCCTAAAGGCTGGGGTCATGGTCGGCAATTCCGAAGTCGGCATGGGAAGCATCTCTGTCGAGCCGTTCGTGTTTCGGCTTGCCTGCACCAACGACCTCGTCGTCGCTCAGGAAAAAAGCTTCAAACACGCCCACATCCACCTTACTGCCCACGAGCTGAACCGGAGGATGGCCGAAGCCCTTAGTAATGCCTTCAAAATAGCGAGTTCAACCATGGATGCTTTCCTGAAGACCAGGGAGGAGCCGGTGGTCGATCCCGCCGAAACCATCCGGAAACTCGCTACGGAGCGGAATATGTCCCAGAAGTTTGCCGACCAGGTGGTCAGCCGCTATCAGGCCGAACCGGAACCGAACCGCTTCGGCGTCATCAACGCCTTCACGAGCGCCGCCCAACTGCTCGCCCCGCTCCAGCGAATCGAAGTGGAACGTTTCGCTGGAACTCTCCTCACCGCCCATTTGTAACACCTTCCCCGCACTGGAAAATTCAGGAGGAAATCCATGAAAAGCACGTCAGAGGGAGAAGGTCTGTCCAAATCGGATCTGATCCTTCAGATCTGGGCATATCGGCCCTGGTACATGGGGCGCATCCGGCGGTGGATATTCAATCAGGAGACCGCCGAGGATATTTTTCAAGAAGCTTGCCTCAAATTCATGAGCTCCGGAGCCGTCTTCGTAATGCCACAAGCCGGCACAATGTACTTCTGCCGCATCCTTCAAAACTTGATCTTCGAGCACGCCAAGCGCGCGGCACGGCTTGAGTATCGCGAGAACCTGCCGGAAATGGTCTGTGATCCGCAAGGTGGTTGGGAACGAGATATGCTACTCGATCAAGTTGCCGAGGCCGTTCGGCATCTGCCGGCGGACGATCAGCGCCTGCTTGCGGATTATCTGAATGCCGGTCACGGGAGTCTGAAAGAGATAGGCAAAGCACTTCATCTTCCGAGCAGCACGATGCGTTACCGGAGAAGCCGCATCATTCGCAGGCTGCGAGCGATGGTCGAGAAGGATTCGTAGATCTTCAAGGGAACCGTAATTGGTTCCCTTTTTCTCAACTGGTTTTGACTCAAATGGATCAAGCTGCATTGAGAAACCGGCATTGGCACCTTTGACACTCCAGCTGAAGTGGTTTTAGGCCCTGCGGTAACGAAATCAGTTGAAATGCAACAGATTTGGGACTTTCAGAGCTGCTGAAGTTGCACTCCCTCATACGTTTGGCGGGTCGCCGGAGCCGGAATGTACCCACAGATTTTGCTGACGAGGCTAAACATCTAGGTTAGGTAGTCGATCCCAATTGATTTGCGTTCTTGCATTTGGACATTTGACTCAATTAGCGAAGGAGTTTTCTGAGGCAGTATTTTGTTGCTTTGATATTTATGCAATTGCAAAGAGCTTCAGGGGGCTTTCGTGCATCGAGTCCAAGAGATCTTGCCCGAAATCCGACAGGCCGCACACCAAACTGTTGCCAGATATGGACACCGTTTGCATCTTCAGGATATGGATACCGATGACTTATATCATGATCTAGTCGTCGCCTTAATCGAGAATAACTGCGAACGCATGAGAAAGTTTGATCCTCAAAAGGCCTCCCTATGCACATGGTTGGGCGTTATAGCCAGAAATATCATTAAAAACGGAGCTCGGAAGAAGAGTTTCGCTTTCATACAGATAGATAGAATCCCAGAACCTTATCTGATAGCATTCCAGGAAACAGAGCTAATCTTGTCGGAGCGTGATGCCCTACTCTCCTCTGCGCTTAAACAACTCAGCCCAGAAGGATGGGGTCAGTTACGCCGCTTCTATGAAATTCCTGCTCCGGAGTTGGCAAGGCGACTTGGCATTAGCCAGGCAGCAGTGCGCCAGAGGAAATGCCGGCTAGAACGGAAATTGCGATCACTGCTCCATCTGGATTAAGACTTTTATGACTTTTCATGTCACACATTCCCGGTCAGAGTGTATATATATTCGTATGATTCAATCCTAGTAATTCACACATTATTCAACGCGTGCACGGCAACCGAAAACAAAAGTTGTACAGGAGGCCACATGAATCCTTCGAAGCGTCACTGGTTGGGCAGGTTTGCGAGGATGGTCGTTCCAATAAGACTATTGATCGTTATTCTTGTGGTAGTAGTGGTACCAGCAATTGCATTCAGTCAGACCCCAGTCGTCCAGATAATGGACATCACTCGGGGCGGCCCTGTGCTGTATGCGGGAGACTACCTGTTATTGACCATAACAGGCGGAGCTTCAAATGCACCGGTGGTCTGCTTCGAGGACGGCTGGAGTGGTACTATAGGGTCCACCGATGCGAGTGGAAATTTTTCGTTTACCAATTTTATGGCTGCTCAATATGTTGGAGCGTGGACCCAGGAATGGACAGTTGGTGGCGTTCCAGCAACTCCAAACCCGCTTACATTTTATATTTATCCACTACCGGCACAATCGACCTGTGGGCTGAATTTTACTCCTGCAATGAACATCTGGAGTATCGATTACTGGTACTGGGATGGGTCTGCCCCCTATTGGCAGTACCTAGGAGATGCGCTTGTCCAAGCAGGCACCTCATCACTTCCATGTGTTATGTATAGTGACTGGTTTAATGGTAGCCTTTCCATTGAAGCAGGCCGCGCTTTATTTACCCCCACGATAGATCAATGGGTGGTAAGTGATAATGGATATCGTCCATACTACTATTACCCATACGTCGATAGTGGAGCTGCACTGGGTTATTTAGCCGTAAATGTTGAAACCCTCGACCTATATTACGGGGCAACAGTAATTACACTGACTGTTTATATGTCTGACTAGCAAGGAGGTGAAATATGGTCAAGACCCTTACAGTATCAGCATTACTTGCATCGACCCTGCTCATGGCCGCTCAAAACCCCAAGCCGATTATTGCGAGCTTAACGGCGACGGTTGAAGATGTTTTTGTTCAACGATTACAAGATGGGAGCCAAATAAATAAGACCATAATTGGTAATTTTTACCGTGATTCTCAGGGGCGCACGCGGATTGATCGAGATAAACTCGTGACAATCCAGGATCCCACAACGCGGACCAACTTGGTCATCGACATGGGGAAAAAAGTTGCGAAACGATTTGTTTTGAGTAATATTGATTCGAAGCCCGGAACAAATTCTGTGTTGCCGTCGATGACAGGGGTGAAAAGCCCAGAACGGAATGATTTGGGGAATAAGATTATTGAAGGGGTGACGGCAATAGGTATGGAATTCTCCGTGGTCATTCCTCCGGGAGCGGTGAGTAATCTTGTGGCATTGAAGCAGACTACAGAAGTCTGGTTTTCGCAGGATTTAGGACTGGTGCTTCTGATGAAATCTTCAAGTCCACTCAGCGGTACCCACACTCAGACTTATCATAACATTGTGAGGGGAGCAGCGATTGACCCGGCATTGTTTAGCATCCCAGGCGACGTTACCGTCGAGGATATCAATCCTGAGCCCTCAACGGGCACAGGAACAGTTCGACCCTCGGTTCCATAATACGGAAGTTAAGTCGCGGTAAATGGGATCGATCTGTTCCGTTTAAGGAGGCGGGAATTCAGGAAGGATGTCCATGCTAATGTATCTCCCTACTCGCTTTTGCTTTAAAGTATGGGGGGGTATAATCGGAAATATTGTATGGCTGCATAAACGAGCCATGATGTCTATTTGGAAAGGGTTTTTGGTAATAGCAATATTTACGACAGCGGCTTTCGCAGAAGTTCGAACAGAGCGTACTGATATTTTTTTTGTTATGGACGCTTGCAAAAACATGGCCGAACCGGGGAGGTTCATCAAAGAGGGTGCTCACTTAGCCGCTTATGAACTTAACTCCAGGGATAAGGTTGCGGTGTTGAGCTTCTGTGCAGAAAATAAAATCCTTCTAAACTTCGCCGGCGACCCAATACTGATCGAACGAGCACTCAGGAAAGCATCGTCAGGGCTGCTTCGAGCATCAGGGAAGTGCCGTCTTTACGATGCAATTTTCACGGCAATCCAAGAATTTCCCGCCAACTCAGCAGACAAGTATTACCGTGCTGTCGCGGTAATCACTAATGAACCAGACCGAGGATCTACCCACCAGCCGCAGGAATTAATCGAGGCAGCAAACAGCAAAAATATTGCGCTCTGGTTTTTCCTGGTCGGAAATCCATACGCAAAGCCTGATCTGTTGGACCTTTATTTAAGACACAGGTACCCTAACGTTGTCCAGGCAGAAGAGCAAGTTCGCCCACTTGCTGCCAAAACTGGCGGCGGAACTTCGGTTTACGATATGAACGGGTATATTCTGAGAATGGCGATTGCCGCATGCAAAACGAACACAAAATGAAGCTGGCGCTCGTTTTGGTTGCCGCTGCTGCACTTGCCGTTCAGGATGTGCCGCGCTTTTCTTCGGATGTGCCGCTTGTAATGGTAGATGTTCAGGTTTTGCGTAGAGACACTGGCCGCATCCTGGAATTCCTTGGTCCGAAGGACTTTGAGCTATATGACAATGGTTCTAGACGCGAAATCAGCATTTTCGATTTCGAGGCCATACCGCTTGATATAGTTTTCCTAATATATGGACGAGATGGATGGGGATTGATAAAGGACGTCAGAAATTTCCACGAAGGTCTCCATCTTGCAGTGGAGACACTTAGCCCGGCTGATCGCGCAGCGGTGTTACGTACCGATTCTGAATCCAAAATCGCCGTGCCGTTGTGCTTCGACAGAAGGAAAATTCGAAGAGCTCTTGATTATGAAGAGCCTTATCCTACGGGTTATGGCCATCTTTATCAGGCAATATCGGTGGCAACCACTCTTTTCTCCAAACTAAGGGAGCCGGCTCGGCGACGCGTGATAGTTGCAATTACAGACGACATCGAGCACGGGTCAAGAATCACAATCGACCGACTCATTACTGACCTCCTTGAATCAAACATTACGCTTAACGCTGTAATCGTTGTGCTGGCAAAGCGGAGAATGGAATCTCCTATGGGGGACTCCCTTCGCCTTGCAGTCGAGGCTACAGGTGGCGAATCAATCCCCGGAGATTTGTTTCGAGAAAGATTTCAGGAACTTACTCGGCGCATCCGCATGCGTTACCTGCTTGGGTTCTATGCTTCATCGTCGATCAACAGAGAGTACCGGACATTGGAAGTCCGGCTGAGCGACGAGGCAAAGAATCGGTACCCCAATGCCGTCATTAGGGCTAGACGTGGCTATTATGCTCAACCAGTAGAGAAGTAGAAAAGTAAGTGGACAATCTTCTCCGGCGATTAGGGGCACAAGCATCTCACGATGGTATAGCTCTGATCACTAGCTTCCGTCGATTCGAGAAGCGCCTTGGAGTTCGGCAGAGTAATGCGCCGCTGGTCGATTTCGATAATTCCCTGTTCCCGCAGACTAGTCAGAACCCGGGTGACGGTCTCTCTGGGCGCATAGGTAGAACAAGCTGCATTTTTTGTAAGCCCTCGGCCCCGTCCGAACATATTTACTTCTATAAGTGCAGTTAAGGGCTTGGCGCGCCAATCTGCCCCTTCCCCCAATTGAGACCCGCAGGAACCAAAATAAAGCCAGCATTTCTGCTGGCTTTTGATTAGCTCATGCGAACCAAGGTTTCCTCGACCTTCCGCTTGTCTCTTACGCAGACCGGCAAGTAGTCGCACCACCCGCACCACTTCCCGGTCCGCTTATAGAACCGGCGGCTGTGGATCTCGCGTGCTACGTATCCGGTCTTGTCGAGAAACTCGGCGATCTGGTCTCCGTTTCGTTTCGAAAAGTACCATTCCACCTTTGGTTCCTTGGTCTTTACGAGCACGCATAGGCCGGTTTGTTCTGCATCAGGTTCAGCAAGCTGGTAGGCAGTGAGCTGGTCTGAAAGTGTCACTTCATGCTCCTCGTAACTGGAAGCTGAAGTTTTGAAATCCAAAACCGTGTTTCTGCCATCGACTTCCGCAAGGAGATCGATATAGCCGATAGCGGGCGCCGTGAGGCTTGTGATCCGGATTTCGAAATGTTTTTTGACGCCCATGACGCGGCCAATCCTTTCCATGTGGTCCGAATAGTCGAAAGCCGCTCCGAATGACTGAAGCGGCTTTGAATGAGGTCTCCGGCACCCGGAAGTAGGTTTGCGTACCGGCTGGACTTCCGGTGAATCCACCATACGCTGTAACCCTTGTGCCGGAACTTTTAAAGCAGAGAAGCCTAGCGGGGACCGTAGCCGTTGTATCCGCTACTGCGGAACTGGGGACGGCCTTCAGTCTTGGCTGGTTGGTGCGGTTTGTCAGTTTTCGGCTCTCGAACATGGCCGTCACGTTCCTGCTCATCCCGGTCCCTGACTTGCAGGGTCAAGTTCGGCAGGAAGTCGATCTTGAGGCTCAGGGAACCATCTTTGTTCTCGAAGGCGACCCCGACGTTTTTCCAGTAGTTTTTGTCACCGTTCCCCTGAACGATGAGGAAGATTTGCTTCATGGTTGCTCCTTTCGCTACTGCACGGTTGCAGTATCCTGAAATGCGCGGCGCACCAGCTCCGGTACCATTTCCACGGTTCGCAGCTTGATACGACACGCGATGCACTCGGTTTGCATTTGAAGCTCTTGCTGCTCGGAGATCAGGACCTTCGTGATCTGGGTTTCCGCGCGGCAAGACGGACACATCACACAGCACTCGTACCACATGGGTCCTCCCAGTGGTCATCCGGAAGCAATAGCGTTGTGACGCTGCGGTCATCCTCAGTCAATATCCAGATTTTCGTTCCGTCCTTCAGTGAGTACACTGAGAGAATCCTGAATCCTTCCTCGACCGACAAGTCATTCTCCTTTTTGGCCTCTTCAGAGACTTCGCCCCAGTCACCTGACTCGTGGCGCTCCAAGAAAGCCGTTGGCAGTTGGTTGTTCCGTTCGAGCGCCGCGACGGCGGCCGTCGTTCCGACAATGATTCCTAGGCTGAACTTGCGCATCGCTCCCTCCTATCGACCCGACACTCAGGACACTTCGCGCGACGGAACTTGATGATGAGTTCCCCTGTGGAGTGTTCGAGTATAAAGTCCTTTAGAGACTTGCTGATGCGGCGGAGCCAGCGTCCGGAGTTGGTATATGCGATCGCGTCGCACTCGGGGCAGATCGAAATTTCAATCACGGCTCACCTCTTCGATATCCTTCGTCTGCGAAGGGGCAATAGGTCTTCTGTCCAACGATGCTCATACGGCATATCTGTCCTTTCTCCTTTGGTGGGATTCGTTTTTGAATGAACCACCTTCAGTGTAGAAGAGGGGCAGGAAGTCAAAAGAAGGGGAAGTATGCCGGATGCGGCAAATCTTCTTGCCTTGCGCAGTTAAATCCCGGAAGAAATCATGAGGAGATGACGAATGGGAACGGCAACAAGATCACATTTTTCGCACGGACGAACTTCCGGTACAGTCACCGGCTGTTCGGAATCAGGAAGGCTGATCGGCGGGCGCACATGTATATCATCGGAAAGACGGGCACGGGAAAGTCAACGCTCATGGAGACATTGATGTTGCAAGATATGGCGGCTGGGCATGGGTTCGGCCTCCTGGACCCTCACGGCGATCTCTTGGAACGCGTGCTTGCGAAAGTGCCGGAGCAGAGGAAGGAGGACCTGATTTATTTCAATGTTCCTGATGCAGCGCATCAGCTCGGATTCAATCCGCTGGAAAACGTTCCTCCCGCCAAGCGGCCGCTCGCCGCTTCAGGCCTCCTGGAGGTCTTCAAGAAAATATGGGCCGAGTTCTGGGGGCCGCGCTCAGAACATATTTTTCGGAATGCCCTGTTGGCACTACTCGACCAGCCGGAGGCGACCCTGGCCGACGTCCTTCGCCTTCTCGATGACGCCACCTACAGGAAACACGCGGTCGCCAGGGTGTCTAATTCTCAGGTGCGCGATTTCTGGCTGCGGGAATATGAGAAATATCCCGCGCGATTCCGCGCCGAAGCGACTGCGCCGATCCAGAACAAAGTCGGGGCGTTCCTGGCGAATCCCGTCCTCAGCCACATCATTACGCAGCCGAAGAGCACGTTCGACCTGCGAAACGTCATGGATGAAGGCAAGATTCTGCTAGTTAATCTGGCAAAGGGAAAGATCGGAGAGGATGCTTCCGCCCTCCTCGGGGCAATGCTCGTCGCCAAGATTGGCCTTACGGCCCTGAGCCGTGCAGATGTGTCGGAATCTGAGCGGAAGGACTTCTTCGTCTACCTCGATGAGTTTCAGACTTTCACCACGCTTTCGCTCGCCAACATGCTTTCAGAGCTGCGCAAATATCGCGCAAATCTGATTCTCTCACATCAGTACCTCTTCCAGGTGGACGAGGCAGTGCGCCACGCCATTCTCGGCAACGTCGGTACGATCATTGCCTTCCGGGTGGGGCCGGCGGACGCGGAAATCCTGGCGAAGGAGTTCTATCCGGAGTTTAAACCGCGGGACCTTATGAATCTTTGCAACTACCACATCTACCTGAAGCTCATGATCGAAGGAAAAGTCACGGCCCCGTTCAGTGCGGAAACCGTGCCGCCATCAGGATAGCATCCCTTGAAAAACCGCTGTCCGCGTCAGGATTCTTTCGAGACTGGTGTTCAGGGTTCGACTGTTTGAGCAGCCGGGTCTCCCGGGTTCTCCGGGGTTTTCTTGTGAAACCTGGCGGTGTGCGAGAACTCCCCGCAGACGGAGCACGGCTTGATTTTCTTCACGGGCTCGTTCCCGTCATACCCCATTTGGGAAAGCTTCTTATCTATCTCTTGCCGCTCCGCAATGAGAATGGCAATCGCCTGCTGCCTTAGCGCCTCGACCTGATCGGTTATCTGGCTCATGCGAACCTCCCTCTATGAAATATGATTCCGTGCGTTTGTACGGGGCGGGTTAGTTTATTGACCGACTAAACGAGATTTGCCGCCTGGAGGCCGGCAAAGATCTCACTCAAATCGACCTTGGCGTCAAACCCGACACGCGCATTAGCGATGGTCAGTCCGATCGGTGCCAACTTTCTGTTGAGCCCGTCGAACAGAACATTCAGGATGCGGCGCCGTTCAGCTTCCTCGTCGAAAGGCAGTGTCACTTTACTGAGCTGCTCTGCAAGTTCCTTGCTTACGTTTTTCATGTTTTAAATTTTCCAGCCCCGTACAAATCGCAATGACAATATGGCACAGGTCCGGGAAGAGGAGTGAATGGCAGGATGCGCAGAATGTGCGTTGCAGGGCAGGGGTTAATTTATTTCAATAAGCCTTCGACGGCTTTTTTCGCCTCGTCGGCGGTAAGGGCGGTCCAGACGGCCAGGATCGCCGCGTCATAGCCTTTGAGGTCGACCAGCTTCTTCGTCCTCTCTTCGAGCTTCCGATCCAGGACCTGATCCATTTCAGCGGGGCACGAATAGGCGAGCCTGATCCCGCCGTCATCGTCCACTTGAAATCCATGCTCTTTGAGCAGCTTCTCATCAGCATTGGACCTCAGTTTGACTTTGACGACGCGTTCGATGACGTCCAGACACCCCGCCGCCTTGGCCATCTCCCGGCAGATCTCCTCGGAGAGTTTTTCCTTTTCCTTGTGGAACTTGCGTTCCTGTTTGTCGCGGGCTTCCTTCACTAGTTCTTCCAGCCGCTTGCGCTGCTGGGGAGTAAGCGTGTTCTTGTTCATGTTTATGGTTAAAGTCTCCTGCCCTGCAATCGCCAGGCAGAGAATGACACAGGCGGAGGAACGCATGCAATGAGCCAGTTCCGCTGGTTCAGCCGGTTCTCAGGAGAGTGCAGAGCCTAAAAGCCGGTTGCTTGCGTCCTGACATAGCGATTGAAAAAATGAAAACGAATGGAACGGCGCCTTCGGGGCTGGGATAGCGAACTCTCTTTCGCTCATAATCCAAAAGATCGTTTCGTCGAGGCCGGAAGCTTGTAACAGATCCCGGAGATTGCCAGCCCGCTCCGGCGTCCGCATGACGGTAATAACCTTGAACTCTCCGAATCCAAAGTCCTTCTCGCAATCGGAAGAGCCGCAGAAGTCCTGATAGGATTTCAGTTTTCGGAGGACCTGCGGCTCGCCGTTCCGGTAGTTGCCCAGCTTTGCCCGCTCGATTTCGAGGAAGAAGAAATGGCCGTTAAGCGAGAACAGCGCATCGGGATTCACCGTCTTTTTCTTGAGGTCCCGCTGCCGCCAGCGCAGATCCCAGCCGTTCGCTTCGCACAACCGCGCCGTCTCCAGGTGGAATTTGGAAATCATCAGCTCGTGCTCCACCGTCTTCATGGAGTGTTCGGCAAACGTCTTTGTGGAATCGGTAGCGAAGCCTTCCGCGAAGGCCCTGTCCACGCCGGAGTCCGACAGTCCCCAGGCGCGGGGCGCACTGCCTTTTTCCTTTTCTTCGGGGTAATACGGAACGGAGCAGACGAGGCCGGTGGTTTCCAGGCGGGCGTAGTGCCTCTGCGCACCGCGCAGGCAGATGCCGAGAAGCTCCGCGGCCATGGGAATGTTGAGGCAGAAATAATCAGCGAGGATGGCCAGGGCCTCGCGTTTTGCCTTCGTTTGTCGGAAATGGTTCGGCAGGCTTTTCATGCACCGCGGATTCTAAACCGCCGCGAGCCTCCTGTGGCGGGGGGCAGCCATACTGCGTAATCGTGCGCTCCCTGATGAGGTCGGCGAAGCTGGCGGCAGGCCTCCGGCCCATGGGGTAGGTCTTGACTTTCTGGGCGGTGGCATCCGCCTTGCGGTGGATGGCTTCGCCCACCTGGAGGGTGGCGAGTATCTGCGGGTCAAACGGGAGAGGCTTCAGATCCACCAGGACGGTTTCAGGCTTTGCGTCCTTGTCCTTCAGGAAATCCAGATAGTCTGGGATGTAGTCATTCGGGTCCTGCTTCTCATAAACCCCGGTATACGCAATGGAAGGAAGACTCTTCGTGAAGACCGGGATATCCTGCGGCGACATGCGGAACAGGAACCACGTGGAGGTCCCGCCGAAAACGGCCGAAAGTGTGGAACCGGGTATCTGGGCGGTGTACTGGTTCGCGATGGTGAGGCAGAGGTTGTATTTCCGGCACTGGGTGAGCATCCTCGCCATGTCGGTCCCCACCTGGAAATTCTGGAACTCGTCAACGTAGAGGTGGTGCGGGACGCGCCTGTGCCTGGGCAGTTCCGAGCGCTTGAGCGCCGCCTGGAGAAGCTGGGAGAGGAGCATCGTCCCCAGGATGATCCCCGCCTCGCCCGCGCCGCCGATGTTCACAAGGACGATGGTTTTCTCGTCCATGACTTCGGAGAACTTGAGCCTGGCATTCGGCGTGCCGAATATCGTGCGCAACCTCGGGTTCTTGGCTAGGGGGGTGAGCCGCGAAATGATGGGTTCCGTTTTCTCTTCGTTCGGGAACCTGTCCCATTGGGCGCGGGTCTTCTCGGAGACACGATCCAGAATCTGCTTCCTTCGGACGGGGTCTTTTATGAAGTCATAGATGTCGATGAAGGAAGTAGGACATTTGTTCTCCGCAGCTTCGAACAGCGTGTAAATGGTATCCCGGACGATCCCCCCGAACCGCACTCCCGGCTGTCCTCCGAACATCTCCCCCAGGCGGGTGAACAGGTCGACGAGGTTCGCGACCATGGTCTGCTTCTCATCCTCGTCGGCATAGCTGAAGAAGTCGATGGGGACGGGCTGCTTGAGGTCGAGGTATATGGTGTCCTCGATGCGCTCGTAGGGAATCCAGTCGATAATGCCTGGCACGTGCCGGTCGGGGTCGTCCGGCAGGCCGTTGCCGACCAGGTCGCCTGCGGGGTCGATAATCGTGAGCCCCCTGCCTTCTTCGATGTCCTGCATAGCCATCCAGTGTAGCAGCGTGCTCTTGCCGTATCCGGGCAGGCCGGGAACCCAGACGTGCTGGGCACGGATCTCCTCCGGAAGGGGCTCGACGGGAACGATGTCGATATGCCCGCTCGCTTTCCTTTCGACGAACATCTGATTGTCCAGCTGCTTCAGGCGTTCGATCTCTTTCCCAAACTGCTTGTCGGAAAGCCCGGGCGGCCGGGGCGGGAATATGTCGGGAGGATTCTTGGCCAGCTTCGCGTAATACTTGCGCCGCTTCCACCGCTTGATGGCCGCTTTCCCGGCGAAAATTCCCATGACGCCCCAAAACGCAAAGGCGAGGAATAGGCCGAGGGATGGGCCGACCATTTCGAACCTTGGGGACATGATAAGGGATATGGTAAAAGTGACGAGCAGGAATATGGCCATGACGCCGGCGGAACCGAACCATATGGTGAGACATCCGAACCCGGCAAGGCCTTTCGTGTTTCGCTTGAGTTCATTGGAGGCGTGTTGGCGGAAGACCTGTTTTTCGGCATCTTCGAGCTTGAGTGGCGTTCCGCACGAGCATACGGCAGGAATTTCGTCATAGCTTGCGTTGCAGATTGGGCAATTCATATGAATCCCTTTGGAAGGTGCCGCACTGCCCTGCCGACAGGCGCCAGCCGTAGGGAGCGGAACCATCGGCATCTTCTGATGGAGAAGGAGGAATCAGAAGACACCCGTCGGTAGGCAAGAGACGGTGCGGCAAAGGTTGTAAGCGTGATAACGGTGCGTAGCCCATAGGTTTCCCGGCCGTAGCCACCGCGCAGACTCTTGCGCGGAACCTGTCGCTTAAACGTCATTGACACGAATCCGTATAAGTGATAGGAAATTGTATCAAACTCCTGCCCCTCTGGGGTAGGAGTTTCCAAAAGGATTGAGCGCAAGGGCGACTCAGCCTGTTTGGCTTCTCGGTACGCCCGATGAGGGCGGGGTATCGGAGCTGATATGGATACCTTGAACGAGAAGATGCTTTCAGTGAAAGAAGTCGGAGCTGTCCTGGGTTGCTCGCGCGATTCGGTCGTGAGGCTGATTCGGCGGGATAAGCTTCGGGCGGTGAGATTTCCGCAGATGGGAGGCCGCGGCAAGAACGTCACGCGGCGCGTTCCAGAGTCGGAGATCCGGCGTTTCCTGAAAGCAAACAGCATCACATGAAGGCTGGGCGGGGCTTCAACCCCGCCCTTTCATTTCACCCTTACGAGCGTCGGCTGCCACGTCTGGGCCACTACCGAATCCAATCTGTCCTGCCTCGCCTTGATGAATTGGGAATAGTGCTTCTCCACGATCTGCGGGCTGTTGCCCAGCAGGTCAGCCACGTCCTGCACATTAGCACCTTTGATTAGCAGGTCCGCCGCGAACGAATGCCGGAATCTGTGCGGGTGTGGCGGCGTGACCCCGGCCGCCAAGCACATTTCCTTGACGTCCTCTCTCCATAGATTCGTCAGTGTGTGCATCGACGTGCTTTCTCCGCGCAGGAAGAAATATCCTCCGACTGGCTTCAAGGATGCGAGAAGCGAGATGAGCCGCGGCGGGATGACGACGCTCACCTCGGCGCCGGTCTTCGTCGTCCGGAGCAGGATGCGGTCGCCGAGGAAATGCGCCTGGTGCAGAAGCGTCACGTCCCCTATCCTGAGCCCCGTATGTCGCAGACAGAGCACGAAGGCCAATTCCCTATCATCCTTCGCCTTCGAGAGGATCTTCCGGATATCATCCTCGGAAAACGGGACCCGGGGGACGCTCTTCGCGCGCGGCGGTTTCATCCCTCGCGCCGGATTCTTCGATATCCACTCATTGTCCTGAAAGAACCGGAAGAGAGATCTCAGGCGTTCTAGCTCCTTCATGGCCGTGCGCGGGCCGATGCGGCGCGATTCCCTGAACTGGCGGAGGGCCGAAGCATCGAACTCGATGACCAAACGGCATCCACAGGAAATCGCGAACTCGGAAAGGCGCGATTTCAGGAGCCTGTAGTTCCGCAGTGTGCCGGCGCTCAGGTTCCTCGCCTCGCAGTCGCGCATGAAGGCCGCGAGCGCGGATTCCAGCGACACGGGTTCTGGCTTCTCCGGTTCCGGCTCCTTGCCGTCCGCGATCTCTTGCTTGATACGTTCCGCCCGCTCCCACGAGGTCACATCGAGCGATCTGCGGATGGGGACGTTCTGGACCGTGCCCTGGATCCAGATTGGGCAATGGCAGCGCTTGAACGTTCGACCCTTCTTCTTGTGCTCGCAAGTGGCAAGGTGCCTCCGGTACAAAATGAGCATGAAGCCCTCCCTTGTCCCGGAAAGTTAGCACGTATTAGGTACACGGAAAAAGCGGGAAATTTAAGCGTATTGCGCAGAATAAGTTAGATGGCGGAGGTGCATGGGAATCGAACCCACCGAACCCACCTTCCGGTGAATCCCAACTGGATTTGAAGTCCAGGCCAGCCACCAGGCCAGATTCACCTCCGCTGCGTGTCCGTGATTGTAGCAGAATCCTGTAAGCGTCCAATCCCCAAAATGATCGGATCGCGGGAATTATTGGGATCATGAGGATGGCGAAGAAATTGTATTGCCGATCTGGAGCGTCGGTTGGCGAATACGGAAAGGAAGGAGCCGGCAGCCGGTTGCCGGAAAAAGATTGCTTTACAGCAGGTTTATCAGGAAAATGGAGACCGCTCCCCCTAATTCGGCTGTCCCCCCGAGCTCGTGGTTGAGGTGGCGTGCAACAACCTTCAACCAGGTCCGCGTTATGTCGCGGGAATGGTCTTGCGATTCGCCAGGGTCAAGCGCTATCGTCCTGACAACCCCCCCGAGCAGGCCGACAAACTCGACACCGTCCACCGGCTGAAGCAGTTGTCAGCTCACAGCTATCAGCTGTCAGCTGACTGCGGAGTGCTGATAGCTGATGGCTGAGAGCTGACTGCTTTCCTGGTGAGAAATGCAGGCCGCCATGATATACATTGAAGCACATGCATTAGAAGGACCCGTGTAATGGCAAGAGCGTTTGAGAACCGGCTACAACCACTCATCAACGAAATGGAGACACTCCAGTCCACCATCTACCATCTTTCCGAAGGGGTGATCGTAGCCGATGTGGCAGGCAATTTCCTGATCTCCAATAAGATGGCCAACGGCATCCTGGGAATCGGCACGAGCGAAAAATCGCCGAAATCATGGTCGGAGGTTAACAACTGCTATAAGTCCGACGGCGTGACGCCCTACTTACCGGAAGAACTGCCCGCCGCGCGGGCCCTCGCCGGCGAAACCGTTTCCGAAACCGAGATTCTCTTGCAGGATGAGCAGTATCCTTCCGGAATGTGGGTCTCAACTCAGGCAAACTCGCTTCGGGATAATGCGGGAGAGATCCGAGGAAGCGTCGTTACTTTTCACGATATCACAACAAAGAAAGAGGCGGACGCCCAGCTGAGGATACTGACCAACGCTGTCGAGCAGACCGCCGACAGCATCATCATAACGGACCGCGGAGGATTGATCGAATATGTGAATCCGGCATTCGAAACGACTACCGGATATACGCGCGAGGAGTTGCAGGGACTCACTCCACGAATTCTGAAATCCGGCGTCCACGACGACCCTTTCTATGAGAAGCTCTGGGCCACCATCCTTGCCGGCAATGTCTACCGGGGCACGATCGCCAACCGGAAAAAAAACGGCGAAATCTTTTTCGCGGAACAGACGATCACGCCTATGTGGGGCCCGATGGGGAACATCACGCATTTCGTGACGGTCATCAAAGACGTCACCGAGTTGAGAAGGATGCAGGACCAGCAACTCCAAATGAGCCTGGCGCGCGCCGTACAACAGCAGTTCTATGGAATGCCGCCGCCGCAGATCGAAGGGTTTGATTTCGCCGGCGCTGCGTATCCTGCGGATGCAACGGGTGGAGACTATTTTGATTTCGTCCTTCTCCCAAACGGGTGCACCGGAATCATAATCGGAGATGTCTGCGGTCACGGGATCGGTTCGGCGTTGCTGATGGTCGAATTGCGAGCTTACCTGAGAGCGTTTGCACAGAAGGGCTCTGATCTGGGCGAGATTTTTTCGCTGACCAACAATGCACTGGTGTCCGACCTCGAACAGGACCGCTTCGCCACATTGATTTTCTGCAGTCTGCAACCGGAAACAAGAACGATCGTTTATTCGAGCGCCGGCCATCCTCCCGGTTTCATCCTGGATTCCCGGGGCGCGCTTAAGCGCACCCTCGATAGCACGGACATTCCTCTCGGTTTCCTGCCGGAGCACATTTTCCGCCACAGCGATTCGATCGAAATGGAACAGGGAGACATTTTAGCCCTGCTGACCGACGGAATCACCGATGCAGAAAAGCCGGATCAGAATTTCTTCGGTATCGAACGCGCAATCGAATTTGTCAGGGCCCATCGACACGAAAGCGCGCAGGAAATCGTGACCGGCCTTTACCAGGCGGTCCGGAACTTTTCCGATGGAATGCCGCAGACTGACGACATTACGGCAGTAGTATGCAAAGTCAACAGATAGCTGAAAGCTGACAACTACTGGAGAAGAAAATGCTGAGTGGAAAAATAGTCGGATTTATCGGCACCGGAAATATGGGAGAAGTTTTGATTCGCGGGTTATTGCAGTCCGGCAAGGTCAAAAAAACCGACATCATCGCAAGCGACGTCAACCAGGACCGCTTGAAGTTGATGGAAGAGACATACGGCATCAGAACCGCCGCTTCTAATGTGGATGTTGTCACAAAGGCGTCCATCGTCATCATCGCCGTGAAGCCCCAGAACATCGACGACCTGCTGGACGAGCTTTCCCACTCAAGCCACGAAGGACATTTGTTTATCTCCATCGCCGCCGGAATCACGACCGACAAGCTGGCCGCTAAAATGCACCACAAATCGGGAATCATCCGCGTCATGCCGAATGCACCGGCTTCGGTGCTGGCCGGCATTGCAGCGTTGTATCCAGGGCGGAATATTTCGCCGGTCGATCTGCAACGAGCCGTTTCCATCTTCGAATGCGTCGGACGCACAGTAGTCATCCGAAACGAGGCTCTGATGGATGTCGTTACGGGCCTCTCCGGGAGCGGACCAGCATTTGTCTTCCTCGTGATCGAATCCCTCAGCGATGCAGGAGTCCAGCTGGGGATTTCCAGAAAGGAGTCCTCGCTCCTGGCTGCCCAGACCGTATATGGCGCGGCAAAGATGCTCCTGGAAACCGGCCGACATCCGAGCGAGTTGAAAGACATTGTGGCGACGCCGGGGGGAACCACATTTGCGGGGCTGAAAATGCTGGAAAAGGGGAACTTCCGGTCCACCATTATGGACGCTGTCGAAGCAGCAACGGCAAGATCGCGGGAGCTCGGCGCTCTCCTGAATAACAGGGAAAAATAAAAAAAACGCCACGGATTCCACGGATTATCACAGATTCAATCCGTGGAATCCGTGGCGTTTTTTTTATTCCTTTCAGAGACTCGAAGTGCTCAGGATTTTGCCCCTAAAAAATCGGCGCCCTTCCTCTGGGAAGAAGAAGGGCGCCGCTCGGGTGTAGGTGGGTATTTAAGGGTGAAAAGGAGGTTTTGTATGTCGGAACGATTCTCCTTTTTGGATTTAATTTGCTCTATCCGGGATTATATACAGGCAACCCTCGTGCCATGCCTCCCCTATTGTAGTTAAACCTCTGAGTTTTATCCTGATAATAAAAAAACCTTCTCTGACTTTGAAAAATAAGCTTGCCGTTTTTGGGCATTTTCACCCAAGTTGTGGCCAATTGCCCCAAACGATGAATAATCTATTCAAACCATTTTACCTATGCATAACCTGCTAAAAGCCTATACAGTCAGCTTGAATTGAAGCCCGACCCTACGGAGCCGATAATCAATCGTCCATCGTAAATCGTCAATGCTTCTTCCTTCCCGTTACCCTGGAATGTATCCTTTAGATATGGTAGATCTGATTGTTCTGTCATCGTTGCTCTATTACCCGAACCGGTTTGTTTAATGCGCGCAGACAACGTCGTTTTTGAAGATGTCTTTCAGGTGGATGCCTCTTCCGGCCGCATAAGTCTCGGTGCCAACCGCTATGTGGTATTTGACGCCGCTGCAGTGGGCAATATGCGCCGTGAACTCATGGACAACCTGGGGTGGGAAGTCACCAAGGGAATACTCGAGAGGGTCGGATATCAGTGTGGGCGGCGGGATGCCCACGAGTTGAAGAAGCTCTGTTCCTGGCCGTCGGAAGAGGAGTGGCTTCGGGCAGGGTTCCGGCTCCACTTTCTGGAAGGAATGGCCAGGGTGCGCCTGGACCGACTTGAAATCGCCCGATCCCAGGCAAAGCTTCAGATAGAAGGTGAGTGGCTCGATTCGTTTGAAGCCGAACAGCACCTGCAGCAATATGGGATCGGCGGCCGCTCGGTCTGCTGGACGCTGGAGGGCTACGCAAGCGGATATGCCAGCGAATTTTGGGGTGAGGATGTCGTCTGTCTCGAGACCCACTGCCGCGCAAAAGGAGATCACGGGTGCCGCTTTGAGATCAGGACTGTGAAGGACTGGGGCCAGAATGCCCGTCCCGTACAGGATATGCTGACTTCCGCTCGATTTATGGAGCGCTTCGACCGCTGCCTGCGGATCATCAGCGACATGGGCTGCGAGCTCGAGCAAACCTCAGCCGATGCGATCCTGACGACAGATGCCAAGGGTTTCATTACTTCGTGCAGTCAGGGAGCGAGCCAGATTTTGAGGATTCCTCCG
>Ga0187873_1000894_pt1 | contig 27180 bp, 26 predicted proteins | sample June2016WEW_16_1_2_FD_133012 | JGI IMG/M metagenome (GOLD analysis project Ga0187873, IMG submission 133012) | Peatland microbial communities from SPRUCE experiment site at the Marcell Experimental Forest, Minnesota, USA - June2016WEW_16_100 | ecosystem: Environmental > Terrestrial > Soil >...
GGGAACCTATCCCTGGTGTTCCCAGGAGGAGAAATCCCAGGTAGCCAGGCGCAGGCGCAGCTCTGAACGGCTGTGCAAGTTGAATTTGAGCATGGCATTGTGCAGGTGGGTCTTGACCGTTTCCGGAGAGACGCTCAACCGGATGGCGATCTGCTGGTTGGTATATCCCAGGCAGGCCAGGGCCGTGACATCCTGCTCGCGCGGCGAAAGTACTTGCCAATGCTGAAGAAGGTCATCTTGCGAGAAACGCCGATCCAGCCCACTGGCGACCAGTTCTGATACAACCTCATTCGCCGGGCGTTGTTCACGTTGCGCCAGGTCTTCTAGAGCTGTATGCAAATCGGCATCCAGTTTGTATGTATGCGGACCGGGGTCAGGGCGCAGGTCGAGCCTGAATAAGATTCGATGCCAGAAAGCCATGGGACTATTATGTACTTGTTTAGCGTCCAAACTGTTCTATGGAGGAGCGACGACCAAAGAAGGTGGAGTTTCACCAAATCGCTGTAAGCTGACCATGTTCGAACGCATTCACGAGCCTTACGGGCCTTCCTAGAGCTCCAAGAATAAGGATCCATATTATTTAGTCTCCGCAAGCCCTCAAATATCGCCCACCAGGGCTATCTCAGCGAATTATTCCGCGGCTTAAAAGACAATGACGACCAGCCAATGCAACGAGAAGATCTTGCTGAATATGAAAAAGCCCGGGGTAAAGACGTAGATTCCCTGTCCACAGTCGATAATAAACCGGACTTTTAGACCGTGTCGAAACAACAGAAAAGGATATCAGCCAGGTGAATCTATTTTCCAAAAATTGCTATCGATCTGGGCGCGAAAGGCAAATCTGGTATCTTGAAATCCAAGGCTTCTCGGGCTGCCTTTTTGAGAGACCCAACGCATCGGATTGTCTTTCATTACACACGCTCAAACACACTTCCTGAATGAATCAGGTCGAAATTTGGTTCAGTATCCTGGTTCGAAAAGTCATCAAACGTGGAAACTTCATTTCTGTGGACGACCTGAAATGCAAGGTTTTGGCTTTCATCGAATACTACAACCTTACCATGGCAAAACCCAGTTGTAGGTACGGCACTCTCCGACGCTCTTTGATGACTACCTGTTCTGTTGGGGTAAGGTAACTGTACCGTGTCAATTGCTCCAGGGTTGGATCGCCACGAAAATTGCTGTAGGTCTTTCGTTGTTCGTCAGTCAGAATGTCTGTAACCATACACACAACTATATGTGCATGCCTACAGAATCGTCAATAGATTGCCCGATCGTCATATCACAACCCATGTATTTTCTGTTCCAACTTTAGCGGATAACCTTATCGCTAACAGTTGCAATTTAACCCATGTTGCAATTTGACATTGCAATTTGACCCAATGCAATTTGAGAGGGTGTTGAAATAACCCTTAAAAGGACAAAGGTTAAATCAAAAAGTACACTTTGACTAAAGAAAATGGTATAACCTGCACTTTTACAACAAAATAATGACCAATATCTGGCCTTCTCTACCCAATGGTCGTGCATAATCGACTTGTCACCCTTGGCTAAACCGTTGAAGATGACTGCGTTTTAAACCCAATGCCCGTCAGGATCTTCACTATTCGCTTGAGGTTGAGCATAATGGCAGTCATGAACGCCTGTACTGCGAATCCAAGCCTGCCCAGGTATCGACAGCGGCCAAGACCATGGCCTTGCTTGGCTTCGCCGAATTTACGCTCGATCTTGTAGCGTTCTTTCAAGCCGGCTTGATACTGAGGCGTCTTCACCAAATCCAACCAGGGCCGTTTGTTGGCATCTTTCTTTGCAGTGCGGGTTTTCTTCAAGCGGATGGCAGAATGCAAGCCGTTCAGTTCCAGGTGATAATGATTGTCGCCATCATCATAGCCTTTATCGCCAGCATAGGTATTGACTGGCAGTTGTTGAGCCAGGTCTTGATCCACCAGTGAACAGAAGTAATGTCCATCATAAGCTTCCCCGGAACTGGTTTTCAGACTGGTGATCAATCCGTTTTCCGCATTCATGCTGACGTGAGCTTTGTACCCGAAAAAATATTCCGTCTGTTCTTCTTCCTGGCCGTCCTCCGTCTTGACTTTGCGTTTATGCTTGACACCCCATTTTGCATCTGGGTCATGCGGTTCTTTGCCATGTTTCTGCCGCACCTGGTCTTTAGTGGTATTCACGTTGGCAATACTGTGGACACTGTCCACAATCTGGATCGAGCCGAACTGAATGCCACCTTCCACTGCCATCTGGACTATCTCTGCCAGCATAGCTTCAAAGACAGCCAGTTTTCCATTCTGCTGCAAGCGCTCGCGGAACACTGTCAGAGTAGAATGATCGGGCGCTTTTTGATCTACTGCTAAACCCACAAAGTATTTTGCGGATAAGTTGTCATTCACATACACCTCTGTCTGACGTTCAGAAAGATTGTAGAGAAAGGCGATCAAGGTGACCTTCAGTACCAGAGCCGGATCAAAGGGCGGACGACCATATATGCCACCGCCTTTGTAGAGCTTGATCAAGCGCCTGGTAAAACGTTCCCAGGGAATCTGTTGTTTGAGTTTACGTAAAAAATGATCCTCAGGCACTATTTGATCGTATAAATAATCGCCAAAGAATGAACTTCTTCCCGTTTCTACAAACCGCTCTTTTTCCATATCAGACTCCAAGTTGAGATTTGCTTTTATTCACCATTGTCTCTTCGACGACCATTATATTAAAGTCTGACGGATTGGTCAATTAAAAACTTGTTTTTCAACACTCTCAATTTGACCCAATTGACAAACTCTTTTTGAAGTGCTAAAATATGGAATTGTGTTCCAAATAATGGAATGTCTAGCAGATTCCGACTACGAAGGATACCGAACTCGAGCCGTTATGTCTCCCGCACAAAAAAACGTCAAGCCCCTCTCGCGAGGCGACCAACCTAAAAACGCCCAGCGCTCCTCCCTCTCCACCACAGTGACGAAGGCGATGAAAATTGTCGAGATCCTGGCTGTTAAGGCGGATGAGGGCGTGGGCTTGAGTGAGCTTTCGACCCAGCTCGGTATGCCCAAGAGCTCCACTCACCGTTACTTGGCCACCCTACAATCGGTGGGGTTGGCGGAGCGTACCGGGGTGGACCGCTTCAGGCTTGGCACACGGGTCATCGAGTTGGCTGGCTCCTTCCTTGTCAATAGTGACCTGAGCATCAAGTGCCAGACCACCCTGCATGAGCTGGCAGACATGACCGGCGAGACCATCAACTTGGCGGTACCCTCCGGCACTGAGGTAGTGTATGTCGCCAAGATCGAGAGCAAGCACAATCTGGCCATGTTATCTCACATCGGTGCACGCCTGCCGATGTACTGCACAGCCCTGGGTAAAGCAATCCTGGCATTCAGCGCGCCCGGGCTACTGCAAGCTGTCTTGGCTGAGCGCCTGCAGGCGCGCACCCCACACACCATCACCTCCCCCAAAGCTCTTAGAGCAGAACTAGTCACCGTTCGCTCGGAGGGCTTCGCGCTGGATAACGAGGAGAATGAGGCGGGCATTTACTGCGTGGGCGCGCCAATCATCGATTACACCGGCAACGCCATTGCCGCCATCAGCATCTCAGGACCATGCGAACGCATCAACCGCAAGCGCGCCATCCAGCTGGGATCGCTGTTGTGGGAAAGAACTCAGCGGATTTCAAGGCGTCAGGGGTTTTCGGGGCAGTTCTCGGGACCAAATGGATAGAATGGCGCTGACTAGGGTATTTGTCTATCGGGAATTTTCAGCTAGAAGGATACAGAATCATCCAGGCACGATATCGAAAGCGACGAAACCATGAAAATGCTTATTGATGACCGAAGAGTGGAAACATCCTACGGGGCTCAGGCGGATATCCACAACCCCGGCACGGACGAGGTGCCAGGACGAGTGCCGCGCAGTAAACTGGCGGATGTGACCCGCGAGGTGGCTGCCATAAGGTCCGGCCGAGGATGCAGGGTGGTTTCCTGTTCGCAAGATCCGGATTTATCTAGTTCTGGTCTTCAGCAAGGATAAAGTACTTTCTCACCTAATTCTCAAACCCTCATACCGTCAATATTGCAGATAGGCAAATAATTACTAGTTGACTTTTCATTATTGATGTGCTAATATATCAAATGGGCGATATAAGCTCATTTGAGCGTCATCAAATAAAAGCGTTTTTTAATGCATTATTCTGGGGAAATTATTGGTAGCGATTCGGTTGACTTAGGTTTTTCTTAATCTTTGAAATCGTGTATCTGGATTGATTTCTGATTAGTACATTTCATAATTAGTGGAGTAAATCGGATGAAATGGAGAATTAATTTTTACGACACATCTACAATGCCAACTCGTGAAATGCGAGAGGCTATGCTGAATGCGGATGTCGGTGATGATGTATATCAAGATGATCCATCAGTCAATCAGCTAGAAATAGAGGCGGCCGATATTATCGGGAAAGAAGCGGCACTTTTTATGCCAAGTGGCACGATGGGAAATTTAGTGGCATTAATGTCGCAATGCCAAAGAGGGGACGAGGTAATTCTAGAAGAAGAGAGTCATATATATTATTACGAGGTGGGGGGGGTATCAGCTGTCGCCGGATTGGTACCTATGTTAGTGAAGGGAAATTACGGTGTTCTTGAACCAGAAGTTGTGATGAATAGGTTACGAAAACCAGATATACATTACCCACGCACCTCTCTACTGTGTATAGAAAACACGCACAATAGAGCTGGAGGGACAATTACTCCACCTGCAAGGATGAAAGAATTACGGGACCTTGCTAATGATCATGGGTTACGGGTTCACTTAGACGGTGCCAGGATCTTTAATGCAGCAGTAGCCCTAAGAGTGCCTGTGACGGAATTTACTCAATATGTAGACACTGTTATGTTCTGCTTAAGCAAAGGCTTGGGGGCTCCAGTGGGATCAATTTTAGCGAGTGACAAGCACACGATTTCAACTGCGCGACATTTACGCAAGATGTTAGGGGGAGGAATGCGCAGATCAGGATTCTTGGCCGCTGCAGGATTAATTGCACTGCGTACCGGGATAAACCAATTAGAGATCGACCACTTAAACGCTTGTAAACTAGCAGCCTTGCTATCAGACATCCCTTTTATCAAAGTTGACTGTGAACATGTTCAAACCAATATGGTAATGGTGGATGTTGAGCCATCCGGCATGACAGCAGAAGAAGTTGGAGATCTATTGAAAGAGAGAGGAATTAAAGTTTCTGTCCGCCCACCTTATCTGTTAAGGTTAGTGACTCATAAAGATATAACAACGAAAATGATTGATGAGGCCGTTTCTGAGGTAAAGGACCTTTTCAGAAATATTAGATGACTCGGTCAAATGATTAGATCAAAATGATGAAAAAAAAGCCCACACTTGTCATTGGGATTGACGCCGGTACTCAAACATTACGGGCCGGGGTGTTTACGACAGACGGCGAATTAATAAAGTCTGTCACGAGAAATTATGGATTCACCCAACCCTATTATGGCTGGGCAGAACAAAATAGCCTGGAAGTATTGGAAGCGTTGATTGATGCAATTAAAGAATGTACCCTCTCGGCTGAAGTAACCAGTCGGGGGAAGATAGGAGCAATAAGTATAGTAGGAACAACTGTATCTTTGGTAGCCTGCGACAGTAGTAATGAACTCCTCATGCCTGTAATTTTATGGATGGACACAAGATCTACTTCAGAGGCAGATTACCTTGAAAGTATCGGTAGCGAATGGTTGAAATATACCGGAAATAAATTATCTCCTGAATGGATGTTAGCTAAAGCATTATGGATCAGCCGAAATAAACCAGAAATATTCCGCCAGATTAAACATTTTTCAGAATTATCTGACTGGCTCGACTTCAAGCTCACTGGAAATTGGACAGCATCACTCACAACTCTAAGTGCAGAATGGACATATTGTTCTGATCTGGGTGGGTGGCCAACAGATTTACTGACTCAATGCGGATTAGACGACCTTATTTCGAAAGTACCATTAATGATTCTTCCACCCGGTGGGATCGTCGGTCCATTACAGCCATCTATTGCAAAAGATCTAGGATTACCGACTGACGTTGTCGTTACTAAAGGGTTAATGGATAGTTATGCTTCAGCATTGAGTTTAGGGGTACTGGATAGAAAACGAATTACAGTTTCGATTGGAACTTCATCAGCCTATATCGCTACAAGCGATATTCCAAAATTTGATAAGGGTTTAGTCGGTACAGTACCCGATGCATTTGGGAGAGGCGTGTGGGCTTTGCAGGGGGGGCAGACAAGTGCAGGCGCAATTATTCAATGGTTTATTGATCAACTTGGAGAACAAACAAATTATCAAGAGTTGGATATTCTTGCTCAAGGAATTCCACCCGGTTCTAATGGTCTAGTTGCATTAGACTGTTGGCAGGGAAGTCGCTCCCCATATAGAGACCCGTTAGCAAGAGGAGCGTTGTTGGGACTTAATCTTAAACACACAAAAGCACACGTCTATAAAGCTTTGCTAGAATCTGTTGCATATGGTGGCCGACAAATACTCGAAATTATTAAATCGACTGGAATATCACCTGATGGATTATGGATTTGTGGTGGTGGAACCCGAAGTAATCTGCTTATGCAGATTCATGCTGATGTTTTAGGTTTGCCGCTATACATTTCCCCTTTTCCAGATATGGCTATGGTCGGCGCTGCAGTCTGTGCTTTAGTCGGTACAGGGTTGCGTTCGAATTTATTAGTTTCATCAATGTCGATATCAAGGGTAGGACGCACTGTTACTCCAAACATAAAAGCTCATGAGAAGTACACTCCGTATTACGAAGAGTATTGCCAGAGTTATCCATTACTAAATATGACAATGCATCGGTTGGCCAATCTGGCTTAGTTAGACTGGGCCAAACCACTGTTTTTATAGAGACATTAGACGAGATTAAAAATAGTATATGGAAAATCCGAAACTTATTTCGAGAGTATGTTACATGTATTTCGTCCAGCGGATATCAAAGGTCGATATTGCCGAACGTTTACGTTTATCACGATTTCAAGTTGCACGGATTCTAGAGCAAGCGTTAGATGAGGGTTATGTCCATTTCCAAATATTAGAACCTGAACCTCTATATCCGCAATTGTCGGCGAAAATTGAAGATATATTTGGAATTAATTTTTGTATAATCGTTGATGATCCCAAGCTCGGAAATGGTGAGCTACAAAGACGGGTGGCTTTTGCATGCGGCAAACATTTGCTAGATATTCTCCATGATGACGATGTGCTTGGCATTTCATTAGGCTCAACTGTTCAATCTGTTGTCGAATCCTTACCGAATAAAGTAAACAAAAACGTCAAGGTAGTTCAATTATTAGGTGGAGGAATCGAGGGATCAGACAAAATTGGTTGCAATAGCCTCACCTGGGAAATGGCCAAAAAATTTGGATCGCAACCATTTTTCCTCTCTGCTCCAGCATTTGTCGACAGCCCAGACCTGAAAAGGGCTTTATTAAGTGATGAGCATATTCAAGAGACTTATGTACGATATAAAAGCCTGTCTGTTGCACTTGTCGGTATTGGAGCAATCTCTGAATCACCAGCCTCAATGTTGATAAGAAGTGGGATTATTGATCCCACCAGGCTGGCCAGATTGATCGGGCAGGGTGTTGTTGGTGACGTGTTGGTTTATACATATGATAAAAATGGAAATGTAATCCCCAGCGGATTGGAAGACCGAACAATCGCAGTTCCCTTGGATGACTATCTAAATACTCCATACCGCATCGGTGTTGCATCTGGAAGCAATAAAGTCAGAGCTATTTATGGTGCTTTAAAAGGCGGTTTTATCAATGCTCTAGTTACTGATAATATGACAGCTTTATCCGTAGTCGGAATGATTAACTAAGCAGTATCAATCACACACCTGGTTTATGTTGAGGAGGCTGATATACAAGCGATAACTAACCGATTTACACTCACTTTTCTGTAAAATAGCTGTTCAATGTTTAGAACCGCTCGTCGAACCAACTAGATTCACGTTCTATAAAAGGAGCAAGAAGATGAGTACGCTGAGAACCTCAACTATTTTCCTTCTCTTAACGGCACTACTTGGGGTGACACTTGCTGGTTGTGCTTCAGCAACCCCAACAGCTACCCAGGCACCCGCTTCGGCAGTAGCCACCCAGGCACCCGCTTTGGCAGCAGCCACCCAGGCACCCGCTTTGGCAGCAGCCACCCAGGCACCCACTTCGGCAGCAGCCACCCAGGCACCCACTTCGGCAGCAGCTGCTTCAACAAAGCATTACACCATTGGGGTCAGTACCAATGCCCTTGCCAATTTGCATAATGAAAACCTCTTCAATTGGACGCAGGCAGATATCCAAAAAGACGGGGATACTGCCGTTATGGTGAATGCAAATGGAGACGCAGTCCAGCAGCTAAAGGATATCGAAGACCTGATTCAGCGGCATGTGAACGTCCTAATCGTCCAGAACGGTGATGTTGCAGCCTTGGCGTCTGGCATTAAGGAAGCAGCAGCCGCAAATATCCCGGTTGTTAGTGTCGAGACCGGTTATACGCCCGGTGTTGTGGTCGAACTAGACACGAATGAGTTTGTAATCGGAGCTACGATTGCCGGGTATCTGTCAGCGCAGATAGGAGATCAGGGCAAGGTTGCTACTATCTATCACACTGACGTTCACTCCATTCGCGTCAGGGGCTACGAGATTGAAGCTGTTGAAAAGGAATATACCGGGCTGCAAGTTGTTGCGCATCATCGTTCTATTTTCCCAGGGACAACCGATGATGCTTACGCCTGGATGCAGACTGTACTCCTGGCTCATCCGGACATTGTTGCTGTATTTTGCTCCCAAGATCTAGAGGCAATTGGTGTCGCCCGAGCGATCACTGCTGCAGGGCGGAAAGATATCATCACAATTGGTGTCGATGGTGAACCAGATGCTCTCCAGATCATTAAGGATGGTGGCCCCATTATCGCCACGGTCATACAAGACATAACACAGGAATCGAATCTCTCTGCAGATGCCGCCCATAAACTTGCGGCCGGGCAATCTCTCGGAACCAAGGTAATCTTCATCCCGTTTACATTTGTTACAAAAGACAATGTAGACCAGTTCCTATCGACGGCGACACCGACAGCAACACCGTAGCACGATAGAAATAATATTGTAACTATCCAGCATACATAGCTGTATGCTGGATAGTTACTGATGCTTGAATAATAAAAGTCCCATTCATGTGTCATTGCGAGGAGCGTCCTAAAGCGATAAAGCAATCTCAAGCCATATTTAACCGGAAAATTGCATAAAAATAGGTGATTGCTTCGGACTTTGCCTTCGCAATGACAAGAATCTTGGGACATTCCTTATTCAAAAACATTAATAATTGGTGAAGAAGGATCAGATAATGCAAACTTCACTGGCCTTAACGAATATTACTAAAAGATTTGGCGGAGTAGTTGCTCTAAACCAGGTGAATATATCTATTGAATCTGGGGTTGTCCATGGACTGGTTGGTGAGAACGGTGCTGGAAAGTCGACACTCGCCAAAATCATATGTGGAATTATTAAACCAGACATTGGTGAAATAACCCTCAACGGAAAGCCAGTCATAATCCATAATGCGAATCACGCGATTGAACTCGGAATTGCATTGATCCCCCAAGAGCTAGAATTAGTTCCATTCCTGTCAGTCGCCGAAAGTATATATTTGGGTTCTGAACCGACACGTTTGATTCCAGGGATGGTGGATCGGAAGCAGCTATTCCAGAAGTGTAAGGAATTATTGGATGAGTTAGAAATTGACATAAATCCGACGGCCAAAGTTATGGATTTAAGCATATCTCAGCAACAATTGGTCGTAATAGCTCGTGCATTTTCGAAGAATGCCAAAATATTGCTAATGGATGAACCAACGTCAAGGCTTGGCCCAGAAGGAATTGATGCCTTGCTGAATTATGTAGTCCGTTTGAAGAATAAGGGAATAGCAATTATATATATATCACACCACATAGATGAAATTTTCCGTGTTTGTGACGTTATTACTATACTTCGGGATGGACAATTAACTGGATTTTGTAAAACCAGCGAAACCAACACAGATGACATCGTCCAGAGGATGGTAGGCAGGCATGTCGAGAGGGGCAAGCTACAAGATAACACTGATATTGGCGATGTAATACTTCAAGTGAAGAATATCGCTAGGAAAAGATATGCCCAAGGTATAAGCTTTGAATTACATAGAGGGGAAATATTAGGGATTGCCGGGTTAATTGGAGCTGGACGCACAGAGTTAATACGCGCGATTCTTGGTATAGATTCACGAGAAGAAGGTCAAATTTTTATTGAAGGAAAACCCGCAAAGATAAATTCTTACAAAGACGCAATCAAATGTGGATTGGTTCTAGTTCCCGAAGAGCGCATAAAACAAGGACTAATCTTATCAATGGGCATCAGAGAGAATATTTCTTTGCCCATATTAAAAAGACTTACAAGATGGTTTGGATACTTAGATGCTTTTCAAGAACGGAAAATCGCCAACGGGCTTATGGACCGCCTTCACATTAAGGCGTCCTCTTCTGACGCCCCTGTGCGAAGTTTAAGTGGGGGAAATCAACAGAAAGTGGTGCTCGCAAAATGGTTGAATATCAATGCGAAGGTTTATATTTTTGATGAACCCACTCGTGGTATTGATGTTCTAACAAAGAGCGAGATTCACAAAATTATCCAAGATCTTGCCTCTAAAGGAGCTGGTGTAATTGTAATTTCTTCCGAACTGCCGGAGATTCTTGCTCTATCTAATAGGGTACTGGTAATGCGGGAGGGCATATTATCAGCCATATTAGTGGGTGGCGATATATCGGAGAAAAACATAATGCAAAATGCTATTATTGGGGAGAATCGAATCGATACCATTAACAGGCAAGAGGTATAACCCCCATAGAAGGAGAATATCAAAATGAGTTTGAAAAGCGTAGGGTTTAAATCGTTCTCAGAGAAACGATCATCAAGAATTTCGTCAATATTAAGGCGGTATGGCACATTAATGTTTTTCATCCTAATGATTGCTTTTTTTGGTCTTACAAGCAGATATTTTTTTACTATCTCAAATGCTTTGACTATTCTTGACCAAATAGCAGTGTTAGCAATCTTGGCAACTGGATTAACAGTTGTGATGATCACGGGTCGCATCGATCTTTCAATTGGATATGCAGTTAGCGCACTAGGTGTGCTTGCGGCTAATGCCCTATTGATTACACACTCAATAACCTTAGCGGTTTTGACCGTTATTTTGGGCGGCATTTTAATAGGCGCAGTCAATGGCTTCACTATTTCTTTCTTAGGCATTCCGGATTTTATCGGGACTTTGGCAATGGGTTTTCTTGTAGAAGGTGTAAATCAGGCATTTACTCGTGGCTATCCGGTTTCAAATCTACCCCAGAGATTTTATATTTTCGGCCAAGGGAAATTTATTGGAATACCCATTAGTGTTTTTATTACATTGGGTATTCTTTTAATTACTTGGTTCTTGCTTGGGCGCACCCGCTTCGGAAGGTACGTTTATGCGATAGGTGGGAATGAAGAAGCGGCTGTCTTATCAGGTGTTAGTGTACGTCCCAACATTCTCATTTCTTATATTCTCTGTGGAGTTGGGGCAGCTGTAACCGGCCTTGTATTAACCTCAAGAATTGGGGCGGCATATCCTACTGCCGGTGATGGAATGTTGTTAGATACAATTGCGACAGTATTTCTAGGGGCAACTGCATTTCGAAATGGAGAAGCAAATCTTTGGGGAACCCTGCTGGGTGTTCTAATCATTGGAACGATGACAAACGGTCTTACATTATTAGATGTCCCTTACTACTTCCAGCTAATGGCAAAAGGTCTAATTATTGTTGTTGCAGTAACCATTACATCAATAGAAAGAAGAAGGGCTGGATAAGTTTCTATTTTGGGAATTAATAGACATATTTTCTCTGCATGGGCTAGCGAAGTTCTATATCAAACAGAAGGAGCGAGGTAAAGATGAAAAATAAACTTGATAAGGAAATTGATCTAACCATAACTGGAAATCTGGTTATGCCAGGTAATGAGCCCTTCCCTGCGACCATAGGGATATCAAAGGGGAAAGTAGCAGCGATCGGAGCACCTGGATTTCTTCAAAAGGCCGATAGGCATTTTGACTATAGCGATCAATTTATTCTTCCGGGAGGAGTAGACGTTCATTGTCACTCACTTGGTTATGCAGGTGAGGGGTTTATTAACTCCACCAGAGGAGCAGCTGCTGGTGGAATAACTACAGTTAATGATCATCCTCTAGATCTGGGTGGGGCTCCCACAACTACACAAGAGATACTTAATAAAGCAGAAAAAATGGGCCGGAGCGCTTACGTGGATTATGCGTTGACTGCTGGAGTAGTAAGTGAAAAACTTCAAAATATCGAACCAACTGCAAAAGGTGTGGGTATATCTGCTTATAAAGCCTTGATGCACTGCACTGCTCCACGAGATTGGTATGGAATTTGGGCACTTGAAGATTGGGAATTATTAGAAGCATTTGAACATGTGGCTGCGACAAAATTACCTATCCTTGTCCACGCTGAGAATGAAAACATGATCGTTCATTATGTAAAGGTATTACAACAATCAAATAAGGTGTATCCGGCAGCACACTCTGAAAGTCGTCCAGAGATTACTGAGATTGAAGCGGTTAATCGTGCGCTTTGTTTTGCGGATGCAACAGGAGTCAGGCTTCATATCGTTCACGTTAGTCTTCCTGACAGCTTTTTACTTATTGATAGTTATCGAAAAAAGGGCAGGAAAGTATCCGGAGAAACGTGTCCCCATTTTCTGGTTCTAACGGAGGATCGATGGAAAGAAGTGGGAATGGTTTTCAAGATCAATCCTCCTTTACGTTCCGAACAAGCACGTAAACGCCTATGGGAGGTGTTAAAGGCAGGGAAAATTGATCTGATATCTTCCGATCATTCTCCAAGGGATGCAGCAACTAGTGATATTGTTTTTGACAATCCATCTGGAACCCCTGGTGTGGAAACGTTGATGCCCCTAATCTTTAGCGAGGGGGTGAAGAAAGGGCAAATTTCTATTGGGCGTATGGTTGAGCTTGTTTCGAAGAACCCCGCAATTCTCTTGGGAATATATCCAAAGAAGGGCACACTCGAGATTGGCTCAGATGCAGATATCACTGTGATTGACCCCGATAAAAAGTGGGTGGTGGAGGGTAGTCAACTCCAGACTGGTTGTAAACTTACTGCTTTCGAAGGGATAAAAGTTACAGGAAAAGTAATTGCTACCTTCGTCAGAGGTAAAAATATATATACGGAGGGCGAAATATGCGGAGAACCGGGGTATGGGAAATTTACCCCAAGGCTTAATTGGCAAGCAAATTGAACTACTAGAAATTTAAAAACGCCATTAGGAAAGTCATCGATTAAAACCTCAGTTTCTATATTCAGCGGTTCCAAGGAGAATAAAATGTATAGCCTCGCTGGTAAAGATTTTCTATCACTAAAAGATATCGATCGTTCAGATATGGAACTTGTCTTTGAAATTGCCAACAAAATGGATCAGGTTTTAAAAGCCAGGACCAGAGTAGATATCCTAAAAGACAAGATACTTGGACTGATGTTTTTCCAGGTCAGCACTCGAACTCGTATTAGTTTCGAAAGTGCAATGCAACGACTTGGCGGGGGGGTGGTAGGATTTGTCGACCCTAAGACCACTCGAGCAGGTGATTATTATGCCGAGAGCCTTCACGACACAGTGAAAATGATGGAAAGTTATGCGGATGTTCTCGTGATCCGCCACCCAGAGGAATTTGCTCCTAAGCATGCTTCAGAATTTACTGACGTACCGATAATAAATGCGGGCGATGGATACAATGAGCACCCGACCCAAGCTATGCTCGATGTTTATACAATTCTAAGGGAAAGAGGACACCTCGACAACCTCTGTGTAGGATTGGTTGGAAACATGAATTTACGGGCTATCCATTCCCTAGCCTTAGGCCTTGCACGGTTTCAAGCCAAAGTATATTTCGTTTCTCCTCCCGATGCCGCAATGCCGGATATCTGGGTGGAAGAGTATAAACGCATGGGTTTAAATTATGAGACTGCCACCAGCTTGAATGATGTGATTCAAGATGTAGATGTAATATACCCAGTCGCCACCAGCCACCCGGATTATCATGTTGGACACACAGCCGATAAGGGAGAGCGAATAGCAACGCCCAAAGAATTTATTGTGGACCGAGAAAAAATAGATCGGGCAAAACCGAGTCTCATCGTTCTTCACTCTTTACCAAGAACTGATGAATTACCCGTTGATGTTGACCCACATAATTCAGCAAGGTATTTTATACAAGCCCATTATGGAGTCGCTATTAGGATGGCTTTACTTTCATTAATCCTTGGCAAGGCACCCTAACAGAGCCATTTTTGCAATATAAACCCAGGATATCTCGGCATAGATAAGCCTGTGGGTATGCAATTAACGCTTAGCCTGGGTAGGTCCATTCGAACGGTTTCGCCATTGTCCGATTGAGGTACTCTTTGACCGGTAGCCACCTCAAAGTTGACGATGAAAGATAAAGTTCCACGACGAATGTATTCAAACTCCCGCCGTTCGACCTTACGAGCGCTATCCACAGGCCATTGGCCGATGGCCAGTGTACGGCTAAAACAGTTATAGTTTTAAGATTTTCCAAATAAAGGAGGAAAAGATGTGGTTCAAGCGAATGGTCTTGGAAGAGTGGTTTGATGACTATCAGTATGCGATCAAGTATGACATTGGAGAGAGCGCAGTCAAATACCTGACGTTTGGACAGATCGGTGTCGATTTGAAGGACCTGCCCATTCGCTATGGCTATCATAAAGGGAAGCCCGAACTCAGGGAATGCCTCGCCAACCAGTATCCGGGGCTAAACAGCAACCAGGTCATTGTCACCAATGGAGCCAGTGAGGCGATCTTCTCTATTATGTCAGCAATCCTCGTGCCAGGTGATCATGTGATCATTGAACATCCGAATTATCCGTCTCTTTACGAAATTCCTCGCTCTCTGGGCTGTTCGGTGAGTTTTCTCCATCTGTCTTTTGACAAGCAGTTTAAACCCGACCTCGATGAGATTCGTAGCCTGGTTACCACCAAAACGAAATTAGTATGTCTCACCCACCCTAATAACCCCACTGGATCCATGATTTCCAAGGAGACTCTGGAGAAATTAATCGAATGGGTGGAAGCCCAAAACCTCTACTTGTTGTTTGATGAAACCTACCGGGAGATGAGCTTTGAATCGATTCTCCCCCCCGCTGCTACCCTTAGCCCACATGTTATCAGTATCTCGAGTATGTCCAAGTGCTACGGCCTACCGGGCATCCGAATTGGTTGGTTAGCGACGGAAGAACAGAGCATATTAGACGCCGTCCTTGCAATACGCGAACAGGTGACGATCACCAACAATGCGATGAGCGAAGAGATTGCCCTGCGGGTGCTAGAACAGAAAGACAAATACCTCAAAAAGGCCAGAGAGCATATCCAGCGAAACAGGACAATCGTCTCAGCTTGGATGAATCAACAAGAGGATATCGAATGGGTCTATCCCGAAGCAGGGGTTGTAAGCTTGCCCCGGGTGGCAGCGCATGTAAAAGTAGATCCAGAGAAGCTTTTTCGGATGCTTGCTGAGAAGTACAAGACCTTTGTCATTCCTGGGCGCTGCTTCGAGATGGATAACACCTACTTCAGGTTGGGTTTTGGTGCAACGCCAGATGAAATTGAAACAGGTCTTAAAAACCTCGGCAGCGCGCTAAATCGACTTCGGGGGTAAGGGAGTCTGAAATATAAGGTAGCCGTAACCGGCCCGGTGACTTCCAAATCCTTTGTCAGAATAGACGTAGTATGCAACAAGGACATTATTGCGAATCTCTGCTGGCCACTGATCGGATAGTCCCATTTGGGTGCTTGCGTAACGGCAACAAGGCCGGCCACCTGAGTTGGGCACTGGACAGCCGGGTCATAACGAAAATAAGGACTCAAGGAAGAGCGATTATGGCAAATAAAGGTGTTGCAGTTGTAGCAGTGGGGGGCAATTCCCTGATCAAGGATGAAGCACGCAAGTCGATCAAGAACCAGTACGCGGCTGCATGCGAGTCGATGCATCATATTGCGGATATGATCCAGAGCGGGTGGGATGTGGTCATTACCCATGGCAATGGCCCGCAGGTCGGTTTCATCCTGCGCCGGTCAGAACTCTCCCGGAACGAGCTGCACGAGGTCCCTCTGGATTACTGTGGCGCTGATAGTCAGGGTGCGATCGGGTATATGTTTGAGCAGGCCTTGTATAACGAGTTCCGTGTACGCGGGATGAAAAAATCCGTCGTCGCCATTGTCACCCAGACAGTAGTCAGCCGCAGCGATAAAGCGTTCCAAAACCCATCTAAGCCGATTGGCTCCTTCATGAGCGAGGCTGAAGCCAAGAAACGCCACGAAACGGACGGCTGGGTGGTGGTGGAAGATGCGGGCCGTGGTTGGCGTCGGGTGGTAGCTTCGCCTATTCCCAAAAAAATCGTAGAAGCACCTGCTATTCGAACCTTGATCGACCAGGGCTTTACCGTCATTGGGGTCGGTGGAGGTGGGATCCCGGTAATCGAGCAGGAGAATGGTGACCTGGTGGGGGTGGAGGCGGTGATTGACAAGGACTTTGGCTCGTCGGTGCTGGCTAACCTGGTCCAGGCAGACCTGTTTGTAATTACTACTGCGGTGGAGAAGGTGGCCATCCACTTCAACAAACCGGACCAGCAGTGGTTGGACAAGATGACCGTGACGGAGGCTAAAAAGTACATGGAAGAAGGTCACTTTGCCAAAGGCTCGATGCTGCCCAAGATCCAGGCTATTTTGCGCTTCATGGAAGGAGGCGGCAAGAAAGCGCTGATCACCAATCCAGAGAATATCAGCCGGGCGTTGCGCGGCGAGACTGGCACCTGGATTGTACGATAAAAACCAACTGCTTACGGGCCTGTTCCATTTGTATGATTGAGATTTAGTAACTCTGTTAAAGATTGATTCATCAGGAATACAGATTTTGGAATGGGCGCTGACCTTTATCTAAAAAATGCTCGGGTTGTTACGGAGAACGTGGTTTTTCTGGGCGGAGCGGTAGTCCGCTCAGGAAAAATGGCTGAGATAGTATCCGGCGACGCTGAAGCTGATGCCGGCGAGGTGATCGATCTGCAGGGGAAACTGCTCCTGCCAAGGGTCGTGGACGGACATGTCCATTTCGACCAGTCAGGCCGCGACCATAGTGTACCTTTTTAAATTATTGTTTTGCCGACCGCACCAGCCTCAGCCTCAACGCCGTAATTGGTCCCAAGGAGCGGAAAGTCGTCAATTCGCTCTGTGTGGTTATGGTCATCTCAGTGGTCTCGCCTGAGAGTACCAGGCAATTCATGATTTGGCCCGAATTATCAGCGAATGGAAAGCTCATGCGGACGAGAAAAATCGAAAGGAAAAATGACAATATGCTTCCAAGAGAAGAGGCCTTAAAAGCCATCATCGATGTAGGAGTTATGGCTGTTATCCGTTTAAATAGTTCGTCACAGCTTCAAGCCGTCGCGGAAGCGATCCAGGAGGGTGGAATACAGGCAATAGAATTTACGATGACGACTCCTGGTGCGCTTGATACGCTGAAAGAGGCAGCCAAAAATTTAAATGAAAATACCATATTGGGTGCAGGAACAGTGTTGGATGCGGAAACGGCCCGGGCAGCAATCCTTGCAGGGGCAAAGTTTATTGTTGCGCCAAATCTCAATTTGGAAGTTATCGCTACAGCTCATCGTTATAGTGTTGCGGTTATTCCCGGAGCTTTAACCCCGACAGAAATTATAACTGCTTGGGAGGCAGGCGCTGATGTTGTAAAGATATTCCCGGCTTCAATAGGAGGGCCAGAACTGATAAAGGCTTTACATGGGCCTTTACCTCACATTAAGATGATCCCAACGGGCGGCGTGGATCTTAACACCGTTGCCGCTTTCATCAAAGCTGGATCTGACGCGGTGGCGGTTGGCGGGAATTTGGTCGATAAAGAAGTCATCATACGCGGTGAGTTTGACAAGATTACCAATCTGGCAAAGCAGTATGTTGATATTGTCTTGCAAGCACGGAGAGAGAAATGAAAACTGCACCTTATAAATTAATGATGCCGAGCCCGATCCAGCCAGAAGACCAGGTTTTGGAAACGATGGGTGATCCGGTTCAACCTCATTACGGACCTGTGTTTCGGGATTTGTATAATGAAACCGCTGGGCTGCTCAAAAAAGTATTTAACACGGCAGGTGATGTATTCATATTAGTAGGCTCAGGCAGCGCAGCGATTGATGCCTGCATAGGTAGCACGGTACCAAGCGGCGAAGTAGACATGCAAAAAGAACTGGTGTAGGCTTGAAATGGGCACTCCTGTAAACCGCGTTGTCACCTTGGGCGAGATCATGCTACGCCTGAAGTCACCAGGTTTTGAACGTTTGCTGCAATCGCCAACCCTGGAAGCAACCTTCGGGGGCGGAGAAGCCAATGTCGCAGCTTCCCTGGCAGATTTTGAACTGGATGTGGCGTATGTGACGGTGCTGCCGAAGAATATCGTCGGGGACGCCTGCCTTTCCTTCCTGCGGAGCCGGTCGATCGACACCTCTCTGATCGTGCGGGGTGGCGAGAGGTTGGGAGTTTATTTCCTTGAGACGGGGGCAAATCAGCGTCCCTCTGTGGTAGTTTATGACCGGGCCGGATCTGCCATCGCGAATACCGAACCGGATAAGCTGGATTGGGAAAGAATTTTCAAAGGAGCCACTTGGTTCCATATCACCGGGATAACACCAGGTCTCAGCCAGCGCGCTGCCGACCTGTCGCTGTTTGCGGTGCGCCGTGCGAAGGAACAGGGTTTGACTGTCTCCTGCGACTACAATTATCGTAAGAACCTGTGGAAGTACGGGAAAAGCGCCCCCGAGGTGATCACGGAAATCGTCAAATTCGTCGATGTGGGTATCGCCAATGAGGAAGACTGCCAGTTAGCTCTGGGGATTACTGCGGAAGATGGTACTTGGAAGAAGAGCAGCGCACCTGGGACGCTAGATACCGGTAAGTATCGCGTGCTGTGTGAGAAGGTCCTCGAGAAATTCCCGAATTTAAAAATCCAGGCGATCACCTTGCGCGAGAGCTACAGCGCCGACCACAACGGCTGGTCGGGCTGCCTTCATGACCGTCAGGGTTTCATCGCAGGCCCGCATTACGACATTACGGATATTGTCGACCGCGTGGGAGGCGGAGACGCCTATGCAGCCGGACTGATTTACGGTCTGCTGGCCGGAAAAAGTCATAGGGATGCATTGAACTTTGCGGTGGCAGCCTCCTGTCTCAAACACTCGATTCCGGGGGACGTCAATCGGTTGAGCGTACACGAGGTCAACCAACTGCTAGGAGGAGACGCCTCTGGGCGCGTCCAAAGATAAAGTTTCTTCGCAATTATCGGGTGGCCAGCCAGTTTTAATGGAAGATCGGAAGTGCGTAATTGCGCTTCCGATCGAAGGCAATACCGTCTAAACTGAGTCTTCGTCCTCGTAGCTTGAGACGTAAGGATTCGCTTTAGTAACCGCCAATACCAGCATAGGGAGCCTCCATTTCATCTACGGAACCTCAGATGTTGTCATTACCGGACAAGGAAGGCTCGATCAGAGCAGCTGCTGTGTCGTGGAATAGGCTGATGAACATGACCCATAACGGGTAGTGAAGCAGGAAAAGTGCGCACAGCCATTATATTATTTTGGCAAAATGGAAAACAGAACATCCCTCTAGAAGAGAGGTCATCCTCCTTCAATCAATCGATTGGCATGTGCGGTATTTACTCCGATAGAATTTCGTTTCTTAATTAGGTTGTTCTAGCAGGTTGTCCTACTCATTTATAAGGGAGCAGGCCAGAGAGAAATGAAGAGACTTATGCTAGCCTTGCCGACCTGTGCTCACATATCATCGTGCGAATTAACCAGCATGATGAGTGCCTTTGCGAACCTCCCGAATGTGTCTCTTGGCAAAAGCTGGTTTTTTGTCTCGAGTGTCCTGAGTACAGACTACCCTTTTTAACTGGACAAAGAGGCTTGATGCCATGAAAAAAATTATTAACGACCCATTCAAAGTTGTTGATGAGATGATGGAGGGAATATTAAAAGCTCACCCCAATTATTTTAGGGCGGTAAATGGGGATTTGAGAGCAATTGTTCGTACGGACGCTCCCATCAAGAGAAAAGTGGCGATAGCGACAGGAGGAGGGTCGGGACATTTACCTGTCTTTATGGGTTATATTGGAAAAGGTTTGATCGACGGTGCATCGATCGGGAATGTTTTCTCTTCGCCTACAATAAAGCAAATGCTTAAAGTAACGCAAGCGATCGATGGTGGTTGTGGTGTATTGTATTTATATGGCCGGTACCAAGGGGATATGATGAATTTCGACATTGCTGGGGAGATGGCTGCAGAGGAAGGTATAGAGGTTGAGACCGTATTGGTTAGCGACGATGTTGCATCCGCTCCTCCTGAAGAGTGGAAGAAACGGCGAGGAGTTGCAGGGTTATTTTTTGCTTATAAAATGGCGGGGGCTAAAGCAGCCGAGGGAGCCAGCCTGAAGGATGTGAAAAGTACGGTTGACCGAGCAGTATCAGTCATACGCAGCTTGGGTGTTGCTTTAAGTCCGTGCACAATTCCTGCTGCGGGCAAGCCAACGTTTACAATCGCTGATGATGAGATGGAAATTGGCATGGGGATCCATGGGGAGGCGGGCATTCGCCGAGGACCCATGGGAACTGCCGATGAGATTGCAAAGATTCTAGTGGACTCAATTATCCTAGATTTACCTTTCCATGTCGGTGATGAAGTGGCGGTTTTAGTTAATAGCCTGGGTGGGACACCGCTGGAAGAATTATATGTATTGTATCGTAGAGTGGCCGAATTGATTGAAAAAGCTGGCCTTAATATCTATCGGCCTTATGTGGGGCGTTTTGCCTGTTCGATGGAAATGCAGGGTGCTTCTTTGACGCTCATGAAACTTGATTCAGAATTCAAGCAATTATTGGATGCTCCAGCAGAAACTCCCTTCTTTATTCAAAATTAAAGCAAGCATTGAGAAATGTGCAATATTATAGAAGATGGAGGCAATCGAACACACCCTGTAGTCTTATGACCATTCTGGAGATTCTCTGGTTGTGGCTGTTTTTTAGGAGCTAGGGCCGTAGGAGCTAATTGTTATTTGATAGCGTCGGGAGTAACAATTCAAACATTTCGAGAGTTTTCGATCAGTGAAAGAAATTTAAGGATTTCAAATAAGGACAATGTTTAGGTATTACATTCCCATTAGGAGTGAAACCATGGATAGTATCACTAAAGAGGATTTGATCCAGCTACTCCTTTTCATGGCTGACAAGATGATTGATGAAAAGGATCGCCTGAATACGTTGGATGCGGCTATAGGTGACGGGGACCTGGGCATTACCATGACCCTCGGTTTTCAGGCTATTCGAAAACAGCTGAGTGAATCTCATTACGAGGACATACATTCTATCTTATCAGACTGCGGGATGGCATTTGCAGATAATGCTGCGTCTACTTTTGGGACCTTGATGTCAACAATGTTTACAAAGGCAGGGCTGGTTTTGAGAGAAAAAAAATCCATTGGTCGCGAAGAGGGTGTAGCTATTCTCCAGGCGGCAATCGAAGGAGTTCAGAAGCGTGGAGGGGCAAACTTGGGGGATAAAACTATCTTAGATGCCCTTATCCCAGCCAAAGAGGCTTTTGAGCATTCGGCAATTAGTGGCCAAAGCTTCATAATGAATTTAGATTCAGCACTTCACGCAGCGGAAGAGGGGGCTGAACGGACGATAGGAATGCGTTCAAAAGCTGGTCGAGCAGGTTGGTTGGGGGACCGGACAGTTGGGGAAAAAGACCCCGGAGCTGCTGCTTTCGTTTTGCTGCTTAAATCTGCCAGAGACTTTATTACCCAATGAAATCATTTTATTCCCTATGGAAGATAAAATGATAAAGCGTATTAAAAAATCTAAACGAGGCTGTTCTCTTCTTCTGAGATGTTTTAGGGTTTGAATTGATCCAAACAATTGAACAGGTTAGGTTTTAAGGCTGCCGTTCTTGCCGTCGGTGGAGTTTTTGGGAGACAAAAGTCAAATTGCGATGAGGTACCATGTCAAAAGATTATTCATTTCATAAACCCATTGTGGTCGTACTATCATCCGAAGAATCCAAACGCATTATTGCTAAGGGAATCGCGCTTTTGCCCGAAGTTATCAAGGCCCGGAGGGAGGGCATCATTGGTCTAGCAATGTGCTCTTCCGCGGGTTATGTAGCCGAGGAACTATTGGGCAAGCCTTTGGACGATTTATCGGGTTATTGCTCGGGATATATATCAAAATGGGGATATTGTTTTGCGGATCCAGAATTACAACATCCACAAATCGTGTTTTCTGGAGGAGAAGTACATTTCCTCAAAAGACCAAAACAAAGTCTTATGCAATTTTTGCCAAAGATGGGGCATGAAGACATAATCATAAAAAGTGGAAATGCCCTTGATCTCGATGGAAATATTGGAGTATTGGTAGCAGATCCGGATGGTGGTGAGATAGGGCAATACTTGGGGCATATATATTCACAGGGCATACGTTTGATCATTCCTATGACCATTAATAAAACTATCCCCGTCAGAATTAAGGATATTTCGAATCGATTAGGGGTCACCCGCCTGGACGTGAATCATCATTTTGGTTTAGTTTGTGGAATGATACCAATTACTGGGAAGGTGATTACGGAAATCGAGGCGTTGAAGATAATTGCCAATGTTGATGCTACACCTATTGTGTTTAATGGGTTCGGAAGTGGATCTGGGACTGTCAGCTTCTTGATCGAAGGCGATTCTTCAGAACTTGAAAAAGCTTGGAACTTGATGAATTCAGTAAAAGGTGAACCGCCTCTAAGGAACAAGGCATTGCATTGTGAGAACTGTCCAACACAAAAAGAGGATTCGCTAGTGAAATGCAATCCTCAGAGTTTTAGTTTCGATCAAGTTACATCGAAAACCTGAGCCCACCCAAATTTCTATTGAACATATTACCTAAGGAGTTTGTGATGACCGACTTGCTTGTCAGAGGAAAATATGTCTTGATCGATGCTGAGGCTTCAGATTCAAGTATCTTGGAAGATGCCTCAGTTCTCGTTGCCAATGGGCGAATCTCGGAGATTGGAACTTTCGCTCAAATGAAAGAAAAATATGGAACTGTTGAAATTGTCGGCAATGGCAAGCAGCTGCTCATGCCGGGGTTAATTGATAGCCATAGCCATGGATGGGGTTTGACGGCGATCCAACGAGGCGTTAATTCCGATTTTTTAGAAAACGCGCTAATCGATTGGGCGGCAATGGTGGATCTTGACCCTGAATTGAATTCCATGATGAGCGCGGTGCGTCATATCCGAAGTGGATGCACCACTTTGCATCACAATCATTGGGGAGAAAGACCGGATCTCTTAGAAATTGCTCAAAAAAACATCCGGGGTTACAAACAAGTTGGTATTCGGCTAGCTTATTCTCTTGGAATTCGAAATAAGAACATCTTGGCACTTGATGACGATGAGTTTTATAAAACACTGCCATTGGATTTGCAGGAATTTTGTCGTCCAATGGTGTTCTTTGATCGGGAAGCGGCTGTAGAGGAATTCTTTAATGCTTTCGAAGAAATCTACCGAACATATAAAACTGGAGATACGCAGGTTTTCTTTGGTCCAAGTTGGGCTCAAGGCTCTACTGATGAGTTCTTGATACGTGTAAAAGCTCGTGCAGACGAGTTGGGCAAATTACCTATTCATATCCACACATTACAGACTCCAATACAGAAGGCGTACGGTTTGAGGAAATACGGAAAGTCCTTGTTAGCACACTTAGATGATATAGGTCTTGTCGACAGCAATCTGGTTTTAGGACATGCGGTTTATGTAAATGAAACGGATATCAATTTGTTAGCAGAAAAGAGAGCGTCGACCACGCATCATCCCAGTTGTAATTTGGTGGTCAGGAATGGGATTTCGCCAGTATATTATTTACTTAAGGCTGGTGTCAATGTCGCCCTCGGAATTGATGACAAAGGGATAAATGACGATGAAGATATAATGATGGAACTGAGAATGATTTACTATCTGCATCGGGTGCCGGGATTTGATTTGGCAAAAACACCAGCTCTTACCTCTTGGGATGTTTTGAAGATCGGCACAATCAATGGCGCGCGTGTTTGTGGTTTTGACGGTCAGCTTGGTACTCTGAAACCCGGGATGATGGCCGATATGATTCTCGTAGATTTGGGTGAAATCATGGAAGAACCATGGATATCACCGGAGGTCAAGATTGTGGATGCATTAGTCCAGAGGGGAAAAGGAAATCATGTGAACACGGCAATTATTGCTGGTGATATAGTGATGAAGGATCGCGTATTCACCAAAATTGATATAGATGATCTTTACAAAGAAGTTCGCAAACAGGCAGCTAAAGGCCCAAGCCCAGAACAAATCCAATATGCTCATGACCTTCAGAAATTAAAACCCTTTTATCACCAGTGGTATGAAGGTTGGGTGAAATCCGATATTAAACCATTTTATATCTTAAACAGTAGAAATTAAAACAAGAATCTGTCATCAGGTGGAAGAGATGAACATATTGATTGTCAATCCGAATACTTCGATAGAAATGCCCAAAGCTATCAAGGAAGGCGCGCGCAAGTTAGCTCAGGCTCCGCTGGACCGGGTGATACCGGCGCACTTGAAGAAGTGCCGATCTGCGCGCGCAGATCGTCGCGCGAATTGGCGAGCATGGTGAGCGCCCTTGCCAACCTACCGTCGAATTCGTCCTGCATGGCCTGGATGCTATTTTGCACAGTCTTCACATAGGCATCCAGTTTCTGCATGTCGCCGGTCTGCATACTGCCCTCCAGGCAATGATGGACGAGGGCTTGGAGCAGGCTTACGTCCGCCACGCCCGGGCCGGGCGTGCTGTGCGGGCGGGGCTCCGCCAGATGGGCGTAGGTGTTTTTGCTCAGGAAGCCATGGCTGCACCCATCTCCACTCGCCTCGTATTTGGTCCTCCACTCGATTGGACGGTGTTGTCGGGACACATGCTCAACAAGAAAGGTATCTCTCTGGCTTCCGGCTCCCGCATCGGGATCATGGGGCAGAATGCGAATCCGGAGCCGGTGCTGCGCACTCTGTCTGCCCTGGAAGAAACCCTGCGCGAGCTGGGTTACCCGGTCATGCCGGGCGGCGTTGAAGCTGGAGGAAATGTTTACGATCAATCAGGAGCTATACCATGAAACCCTTCGCTGCTCGTGCCATGAACACTCCTCGCTCAGGAATCCGCGTTTTGATGGAGCTTTCTCAGGACCGCCCTGGAGTCTCACACCTGGAAGTCGGCCAGCCCGGATACCCCACCCCCAGGCACGTGATTGAAGCCGCCTATCAGGCCGCCCTGGACGGTTTTACCGGCTATACTCCCAACGCAGGCTACCCTTCTTTACGCCTTAAGCTGGCTGCTCAGGTCCAAGACTTAACCGGGGTGCATACTAGCCTGGAGAACATCCTGGTCTCCACAGGATGTATGCAGGCTATCAACGCCTCCCTGACCGCCCTGGTTGAGCCCGGCGACGAAGTCCTGATTCCTAACCCTGGTTACCCCAACTACACTCTCCTGGTGCTGGTTTTGGGGGCAACCCCGGTTTATTACGATTTGTTGCCCGAGGAATCTTTCCGGCCGGACTTCGATAGCCTGCGCAGGGTTGTCACGACCCGGACGAAGGTGCTGATTGTCAACAGTCCTTCTAACCCGACCGGGGCGGTCTTTTCCCGCCTGGATTTAGAGCGCCTGGTCGAGTTTGCCCAGGAAAATGACCTATTCCTCCTATCAGACGAGTCTTACGACCATATCATATTTGAGGGTGAGCACGTATCGCCGCGCATCTTTGACCCAGGCAGGGTGGTTGTCTGTTACAGCTTTTCAAAGACTTATGCAATGGCCGGCTGGCGGGTGGGTTACGCTGTCGCCCCTGCCGAGTTGAGCCAATTGCTGGCCAAGCTGCAGGAGGTCAACGTAGCATGCGCCCCGTCCGTATCCCAAAAAGCAGCTGAAGCTGCCATCGATGGCCCCCAGGAGATCATTGCCGCGATGGTGGCTGGCTACAAAGCCAACCGCGACCTTGCGGTCGCGATTTCCGGACAAGCGGGCGTACCGGTTTGCCAACCGCCGGGCACCTTTTACCTGTTGGTCGATATCCGCCGCTCAGGGCTGGACAGCTATTCATTCGCTCGCCAGGCGCTTGAAAAAGCCTCCGTCGTGGTGGCACCTGGAGATACTTTCGGTTCCCGAGCCGCCTCTTACGTACGCGTTTCTTTCGCTGTTGCGCCACATGAGCTGGATACAGGTATGCATCGGTTGGTCAATTTCATCAATCAATTTCCCGATCGCCAATTCGACATTCATTCTGAGGAGGTAAATCATGCCTAAAATGACACTTAAAACCATCACTGAAGTAGAGGACTTCGTGCGCGGCTTGGGAATCCTGGGGACTGGCGGTGGCGGAGAGCCATCTAAGGGCCTTACCATGCTTGAAGCATCTTTAATTTGTACTATCTTCGCTTGTTCCCTTATTCCACCATCATTATAGCCGGAGGTAAGAAAAATGAAACGACTAGCGGGGTAGGGGGGAGTGGGTAAATAATGCGTATAGTCACTTTATAACCCTACCAGAACAAAAATATGAAAGGAGATTCAAGTGAGTGATCAAAATGAACGGAACTCGGCAATCATCCAGGAGTTTCGGGCCAATGCTGGCAAAGTCGGTGGTCCGTTCGCCGGCAAGTCGTTGCTGCTCCTGCATACCATTGGTGCAAAGAGCGGGCAGTCACGCGTTATCCCGGTCGCCTGCATCAGAGATAGTAATCGACTCGTGATCATTGCATCCAAAGGCGGTGGACCGACCAATCCGGATTGGTATTACAATATCCTCGCCAATCCGCTGGTCAGCGTGGAAACCGGCACCGAACAATTCCAAGCCCGGGCATCCATTGAGGTGGAACCAGAA
>Ga0187873_1000905_pt1 | contig 26955 bp, 32 predicted proteins | sample June2016WEW_16_1_2_FD_133012 | JGI IMG/M metagenome (GOLD analysis project Ga0187873, IMG submission 133012) | Peatland microbial communities from SPRUCE experiment site at the Marcell Experimental Forest, Minnesota, USA - June2016WEW_16_100 | ecosystem: Environmental > Terrestrial > Soil >...
ACGCCACCGATTCCACATGCAACGGGTGCAGCCCAAACAATGCCGCCACCAACACACTCCGCCAGATCGCTCCGGTCAGGTTGCGAAGCAACAGAAAAACCAGGGCGGTGTTGGCGGCATGCAGCAGCACGCTGGTCAGGTGATGGCCCCAGGGCTTCAAACCGAACAGTTGACAGTCCAACATGTGGGACAACATCGTCAACGGATGCCAGTTGTCGGCCACAGGATTGAAGAAAGCCCATTTTACGTTTTCCAAGGTCAATCCGCCTTGGACGTGGGGATTCTCAGTGACGTAAATACTGTCATCGAAGTTGACGAAATCACACCGCGTCGCCGGCCAGTATAAGGCAATCGTCGTCAGCGCCAGCAATGCCGCAATCAGCCATACCGGAAAATGCCACCGGGCCATGACCGGGGCAGAGTTGGTTTTCATCTTTGGACTACGCATGGGACTCCCCCAATTATCAGGAGGTGGGAACTTTAGCACGTTCATTTTGTGGCTGGAACAGCGGCAGGGCGGACCCGGAGGCTGCGGTCAGGATACGCTCCATCGACGATGTTTCAAATCTGTTTGCGCATTGACGGAACGAGGCCCGCCAAACATGCTTTTGGTTTTATGTTGCACAGCGAATTGATTCCCGCCGCCGAAAAAGAATCCCACCGGCTGATGATCATGCTGCACGGGCTGGGCGACAGCATTGAGGGTTACCGCTGGTTCCCGGAGGCGATGAACCTGCCGTGGCTTAATTATCTGCTCGTCAACGCACCGGACGAATACTACGGAGGCTACTCGTGGTTCGATTTTCCGGACAATATCGTGCCGGGCATTCAGCGCAGCCGGGAATTGTTATTCAGCCTGCTGGATGATTTGCGCGCAAAAAATTTTCCGGCGGAGCAAATCACGCTCGGCGGTTTTTCGCAAGGTTCCCTACTGTCGGTTGAAATCGGCCTGCGCTATCCGCATCGGCTGGCGGGCGTCGTGGGCATCAGCGGCTGGATTTACGAACCAGAAAAATTGTTGAAGGAACTTTCGCCGGTGGCGCGCCGGCAGCGTCTGCTCTTGACGCACGGCACAGACGATCCTCTTCTTCCAATTGCGAAAGCCCGCGAGCAGGTTCAATTGCTCAAGGCCGCTGGTTTGCGCGTCGAGTGGCGTGAATTTCCCAAAACGCACACGATTCATGGCGAAGAGGAACTCGGCGTGATTCGCGATTTTGTGCGCGCCGGCTATTCTGCTTGAGAATTTTTCGGAGGGACGAGCTCCGCGAGTCCCTAAATTCAATTTTGGGCTCGTATAACTCGCCCCTCCGATTTGCTAAACCTTTACTTCGCGGGCTCGTGCCGGGAATCCAGATTTGCTCCGGTGGCGGCTGGCCGGCGATCTGCCAATCCATCGCGCGCTCCACGATTTCCCGCATCTGCGTGAACCACCAGCCAGCAAGGGCGATGCGTCCTTCGCGTCGCGCGCCGTTCAAGCACGGTTTAATGCCGGTGAAGCCGAGTTCGAGTTGTTCGTTTGTCGTCATAGTTTGCCTTTCTTTTGACGACATTCTGACAGGCGGGGTTGGACAAAGGCTGTCTAGGCTGGAAAAAAGGGTCATGTTCCGTTAGATTGCGCTACGAAGGGGACGAGGATTGTTGCTGGCAAGATATGTTTTGGTTGTGTGGTTCTAAAATCGAACGGGACAGATTGTTGCTGGCAGTCTGTATTGATAATCAATACGCACTATGCGCTAAAGATATCAATTTTGCACAAGCCATTGTAAATCAACTCAATAAAATGATTGACAATTCCCCATAATCTGCGAGAGTTTGGTTAGTCGGGTGCTGCTTGTCAGCTTGATATGGATTATCCCAGCCTGACTCCATTTTTGTCAGATTCTACGAGTTTAGGGTTTTCCTTAAGATAATCAATCCATCTTTGTTGGGCAAATTGAACAAGGTCTGAATCTTCCGGCCACACCTTCAGTCCATCAAGTTTATCTGCGCTCGTTTTTTTAGAACAGTAAAAACGGTCTAAGGTTCGGTTAAAATAGGAGTAAGAAAAATCCTGGTTCCGAAACGCCCGATATACGTTGTAGCCACACAAATCTGCAAGTTGGATTCCGTTGGAAAGTGCGCTGTCGGTAAACATTGGATATTCAACGATGTGATGAAACCGCATCACTTGATTGCCCTCTCTTTGGATGTAAGCGTGTTTCATTGCTAATGAACGGTTTTTGGTTCGGCCAGTGTCGTCAATAACAATCAAGCCCTGATGTTTTGGGTGGAATTCCCACAAATAGTTCTCAATCCGTTCCAATAAAATTTCATAAGCTTTTCTGCATAAAATATCGCTTGTAACATGGGAGCGGAGTTTGCGTTTGTCTATGACAACGCTAAAAATATGCATTCGCATTGGGTCGAGTTGGGCGTAAAAAGTATCCACCAAACGACTTAGATCCAAAGCTGACAATGCATTTAGAAATTGGCTTTTTTTGGCTCGTGTTTTAGGAATGCGAACCCAAGTGGATTTAACCTCGCATTGCGCCAAATCAAATCTGCTTCCCATTCGGCGATATAGGTTATCTGATAATTCGAGTTTAACATTCGTGATTTCACGCTCGAAATTACGCCACTTATATTCAAACAAAGACACAGCCGTCAAAACGTAAAGGTGTTCTTTGTCAAATTTCGTTCCATCCTTTCGCGTTCCAACCAATGACGGGTCATGGGTGCCTGATTCATCAATATAAAAGAAATACATAATTTATGCCGCCGATTAACCCGCAAACCCCCAGTGCGGTCAACTGAATAAAGGGCTTGAAATTGGGTGATGCTGGCGTGGATTGTTGCCGGGAAAGGGGCAAAACCTCACTGGCTCTTCGCTATCTCTTTCGCGTCGTAAACCAAACTAGAGCCATTATTTTGCGGGTTATAGATTCTGGAAAAGGCGGTGATTGTGGAATAAAAAGCACAGTGTCCCTATTACAATGTGGGCATAAAGCGGATTCTCCATTACGAGCCACATCGAATTCGACTCCGCCGCCACAATGCCGACACTGGCACTTCACGAAGTTTTCAAACTTCGCAACTCGGTTGCGAAATTCCGCTACCATTTCTTGGTCTTCATTCATAATGTCGCTTCAGTTGACAGCAAAAACGATGCCGTCCAAAACGCGCCAACAACAATCTAGTGGAGCATTACCAATGCGGTTGAAAAACTTGGGTTTGTGAAGTATAACGTCCCGAGAAAAAGGTAGGGACATCCCGCCGGGATGTCCGCCCAAATAAATGGACGCATGAGGCCATGCGTCCCTACCAAGGATTCACTTACACTACATGCAATTTCCGGCAGTTATCGAAGCGTAATCGTGTCACCCGGTTGGAGCGGCACGTCGTGGCCGTTAAGCAAATCCTTCGGATCAATCGGGGTCGTTTCGCCTTGCCGCGTTAGAGTGATTTCCTGCGGATTTCCCTGACCGGTGTAGTTTGCCGCGACGATGGCCTGCGCGAGCGTCAGTCCCTCCGTCCACTGGACTTCGGGGTTTTGCACCGGGCCGATGACGACTACATCTGTATGTTGCGTGGCGGCGATGCGGGCATACGCATCGCGTTGTCCGGCCAGATAAGCCGCCCGCACATCGGCTTGGGATGGCGAATGTGTCCCGCACCCGCCGCCGGCGAATGCCAAAAGCAAAACGACAACAAAGCATTTCATCTGTAGTTCCAACACCGCCATTCCACGAAACGTTGCTAAAAATTTATTTATCCGCGGGCGATTGCACGGAATTTTTCCACGCCGCCACGGCTGATTTGATTTCCGCCGCGCAATTCGTCCGCGGTTTCACAAAACGCGGCGTGAACCACGGGAACATCCCGATCAAATCCGGCGTGACCAAAATCTGGCCGTCGCAATCGCCGCCGCTGCCGATGCCAATCGTAGGAACCGGAATTTGCTCTGAAATCTCCTTTGCGACCGGTGGCGTGACAATTTCGAGAACAATGGCAAACGCGCCCGCATTTGCCAGCGCTGCCGCGTCGTCGAGCAGTTTCACGCGGCCCGCATCATCGCGGCCTTTGATATGATATTTGCCGCCCTCTTCCAGGACGTGTTGCGGCAACATTCCAAGATGACCGCAAAACGGGATTCCGGCGGAAATGATGGCGCGCACTTGCGATAAAATTTCACGCCCACCTTCCGCCTTCACAAACTCCGCGCCGGCGGCAATGAGTTTTTTTGAATTGGCAACCGCGCTTTCAACCGTCTCGTAACTGTGAAATGGCATGTCCGCACCGAGCAGCGCGCGGGGCTTGGCGCGCGCGACTGCGCGGGTGTGATGTTCCATTTCGGCCATTGTTACGTATGTCGTGTCGGGATAACCCAGCACGACCATGCCGAGCGTGTCGCCGACGAGAATCAGGGGAATACCCGCCTCGTCGAGGAGCTTCGCCATTGGAAAATCATACGCCGTCAGTGCGGCGATTTTTTCGCCACGCGCCTTCATGGCCCGGATTTCATGGACGGTCATCTTTTGCGCATTCATGCGGGTTTGTGGTAGGGATGGCTCGCCGAGCTGTCCAGCGGAAGTTCCGCTTCCCAACCGGCGCGGGCCGTGCATCCCTACCTGTTAAAACTTGCCAGCAATTCCTTCGGTGACGCGGTCGCCGTGCCGATTTTGCCGACGACAATGCTCGCCGCGTGATTCGAAAGAATCGCGGCTTCGAGTGGCGACGCGCCCGCCGCAATCGCCAGCGTGAACGTGGCGATGACGGTGTCGCCCGCGCCGGAGACGTCGAACACTTCCTGCGCGACGGTCGGGATGTGAAACGGCTTTTGCCCGCGCCGGCAAAGCATCATGCCCAGTTCGCCGAGCGTGATGAGCAGGACAGCCGGACGCAATTCGTTCAACAGTCGTTCCGCGACGAGCATGAGATTTTTATCGGCAAGCGGATGCGCATCGCGCGTTTCATCCGGCAAATTCGCCAAATCAAAAGCCTCTTTGCGATTCGGTGTGATGAGCGAAAGGCCGGACAAATTCAAATGATGCACCGGCTTGGGGTCGAAGCTCAACCAGATGCCGCGCGCGCGGCAGAGCGATTTGATTTCATTGAGCAGCGGCTGCGTCACGACGCCCTTGCCGTAATCGCCGACAATGACGGCGTCGGTCCGCGGGAGTTTTGATTTCAATTGAGCGAGCAAACGGCCCGTCAATTTCGCATCAAGACCGTCGCGCGTTTCGCGGTCAATGCGGACGAGCTGTTGCTTGTGCGCGACGACGCGGGTTTTGACGCTCGTGTGCCGCGCGGTGTGAGTGACCAATCCGCCGCAACTGATTTTTTGTCCAGCCAAAAGTTTTTTCAACCAGCGGCCGGCGTCATCATTGCCAATCGCGCCAAAAATTTCCGTGGACAGGCCAAGCGCGGTCAAATTGCGGGCGACATTGGCCGCGCCGCCGGGCATGAAACTTTCGCGCTCGAATTCGACGACCGGCACGGGCGCTTCGGGCGAAATGCGCACGACGTTGCCCCAAATGAATTGGTCGAGCATCACGTCGCCGACGACGAGCACACGGGTTTTTATCGCGGCAGTTAAAATTTGCCGCACACGCGAAACGGATAAGATTTTTGCACTCATGTTATTTCAGCCACAGATGAAACACAGATTGAACACGGATGAAAACAAAAGAATTCATTCATAATTATCCGTGTTTCACCTGTGAAAATCTGTGGCCTAAAAATTCAATCCAAAAACGCCGTTAGCGGACTCGTTGCGCTTGCGGTTTCCTGTGTCGTCGCCAGTCCGCCTTCGTAGGCGGCGCGTCCGGCTTCAACGGCCATTTTGAACGCAACGGCCATTCGGTTCGGATCGCTCGAAACGGCGACGGCGGTATTGACGAGCACGGCGTCCGCGCCCATTTCCATCGCTTCGGCGGCGTGGCTCGGCGCGCCCAGGCCGGCGTCCACAACGACGGGCACGGTGGCTTGCTCGATGATGATGCGGATTTGGTCGCGCGTTTGCACGCCGCGATTCGAGCCGATGGGCGAGCCAAGCGGCATCACGGTTGCACAGCCGGCGTCCTGCAGCCGTTTCGCCAGGACCGGATCGGCGTTGATGTAAGGCAGCACGGTGAAACCTTCCTTCACCAAAATTTCCGCGGCCTTGAACGTCTCAACCGGGTCGGGCAACAGGTAGCGCGGGTCGGGATGGATTTCCAGCTTGATCCATTTTGGCAGACCGGCGGCGGCGGCGAGCCGCGCGAGGCGCACGGCTTCATCGGCGTTCATCGCGCCGCTGGTGTTGGGCAGCAGCAGGAATTTTTTCGGGTCAATGAATTCCAGAATGTTCGCGAACGGATCGCGCTTGCCGCTCAAATCGGCACGGCGCAAGGCGACGGTGACCATTTCCGCGCCGCTGGCGTCGAGGGCATCGCGCATGACTTCGGGTGAGGAAAATTTTCCCGTGCCCAAGATGAGCCGCGAACGAAATTCACGTCCGGCAATGGTCAATGACTGATGCGATTGCACCAAGAAACAATAACAATTTGCCGGCGGCTGTCGAGGCGACAGTCGCAGGGGCAGCTTCGACGATTTCCAAATCGCGTCTTGAAGCCATGAACTTGGAAGCGCCGGCAACGGGTGGAAAATTCAAAACCCCGCTTTTTGCAAAGCGGGGCTTCAACCATTTTTTAATTGGTCAGAGTTATGAAAGGCGGTTGCGCCGTCTGGCAGCCAGGAATCCTCCCAACGAGAGCGCGCCTGCCGCCAGAAAACCGAACGTGCCGGGTTCGGGAACGGGAATCATTTCTTCGGTAAAGCTCATGGGACCGATGAAGCTGATCGTGTAACCGAAATCCAATTCATCACCGATTGCGACCGGCGTCCCACTGGAGAATTCAACTTGTGCTTCGTATGAGCCATAAGGACTGACGACCGGAACTGGTTGCTGGGCGCTGGCGACCGTCCAGTCAGCGGGCAAGGTCACGTTCACGTTGGAGAGTGTGAAGTTTACATCCATATATATATTCACATAGTAAGCAGTCCACGCGAAGTCGGTGTCATTATCGATGGCCCTGCTGAGTGTGAGGGTCGGATCGGTTGTCGTGTCCGTGGTAATGGTTCCAAGTATTCGGGCTGCTCCCCCTCGATTCTCAACTCCATTTAAAGACAGGCTTAAATCACTGGCGGTGCCGCTCCAAGTATACAGGGGAAAGGTAATTGCGCCGTTACCATCGTCTTGGAATTGCACGCTGGTAATATCCGCCTTGCCGACGGAGCAATACATCAAACTTCCCGCCACAATCAGAATAACAGATAATCTTTTCATAAGGCTCTCCAGAACGTCAAAAGGCACGTTTACGTCTAACTATCCATCCATCAAATGCCTTCGCCCATTGGCTTTTCTAACAAATTGCCGAATTTAAGTCAATAACAAAATTCATTTTTTGTGCGGAAAGAACTAATTAACAGCGGGTTCAAATTCTTATGGCCGACGAAAACTTGCCAATCCGCCGGTCAAATTGGCGCTTGGAACCGGAGGGCGGCGATTTTAGGCTGGCACCATGTTTCGTCCGTGCATTGACCTGCATGAAGGCAAAGTGAAGCAAATCGTCGGCGGCACACTGGGAGGGTCGTCAGCTTTCAGTTGCAAGATCACGGGGACTCTTTTTGTGAGTCACCGGGGCCGCCTTTCTTAGTTAGATCCGGGTACCACTTCTTGAAGCAATCCGGGCACATGCTGTGCGAGAACTCGGCCTCGGAGTGTTTCTGGATGTAGCTCTCCACCTGGCTCCAATAACCCTTGTCGTCGCGGATTTTTTTACAGTTGGAGCAGATTGGCAGCAGCCCGCTCAACAACTTCACGTTGGCGAGGGCGTCTTGCAAAGACTTGATGAGAACTAATCGCGCCTCCTCCGCCTTCTGGCGCTCCAAGGCATACCGGATCGTGCGGACCAGCAGGCTTCCGCCGACCTGCTCCTTGACGAGGTAGTCCTGCGCGCCATCCCGCATGGCGGCGACGGCCAGTTCCTGGTCATTGGTTCCGGTCAACACGATCACCGGGACATCCGGCGCGGCTTGCCGCAGCTTTTGAAAGGTTGTTAGTCCATTGCTATCGGGCAAGCTGAGGTCCAGCAAGACGAGATCAATGCCTTTGCGTTCCAGCCGGGTGAGCGCCTCGGCCAGCCGTGACACCGCCTCGATTTGGAAACTCAACGGCCCGGTTTCCGGCAGCATCTCATGGACGAAGTCGACGTCGGCCAAGTTGTCTTCAACGGCGAGGATTTTCAGTTTTTCGCTCATTTTTTGGCTCCGTTCGACGGCAGTCTGACGATGGTCAACCAAAATTCCTCGATGGCTTGCACCACCTTGATGAATTGGCCCAGTTCAATCGGCTTGGTGATGAAACAGTTCGCGTGCAGTTTGTAGCTGTTGAGGATGTCCTCCTCGGACTTGGAGCTGGTCAGGATCGCCACCGGGATGCTCTTCAGGTCCTTGTCAGACTTCATTTCGGCGAGGACCTCCCGGCCGTCCTTCTTCGGCAGGCTGAGGTCCAGTATCACCAGGCCGGGACGCGGAACGCCGGCATATTCGCCCTTGCGCCGGAGGAAATCCATGGCCGCCTCGCCGTCGCGCACCACGTGCAGGTTGTTGCACAACTTGCCATTTTTCAGGGCCTCGCGGGTCAGGTCTATGTCACCGAGGTTGTCCTCGACGAGCAGAATCTCAACGGGTTTTATAAGGGGTTTCATAAAGGGCGCTGTGTTTCGATTAGTTGGTTATGTTATTTATGTTGGTTCACTATTTTGGAAGTGTAAAGAAAAACGTCGTGCCGTTTCCCGGCTCGGACTCGAACCAGATTTTACCGCCGTGGCGCTCGATGATCTTCTTGCACACCGCCAGACCGATGCCGGTGCCGGAATACTCCTCCCGTGTATGCAGACGCTGGAAAATCACAAAGACCCGCTCCGCGTGCTGCGGCTCGATGCCGATGCCGTTGTCCTTGACGGCGAAGACCCACTCGCGGCCGTGGTCCTGCGCGGACACATGGACTCTCGGGGGGTCTTTGCCCCGGAACTTGATGGCGTTGGCAAGGAGGTTCTGAAACAGCAGGACGAACTGCTCAGCGTCGGCGCGCACCATCGGCAGGTCGTCGTTGGTAATGATGGCCTTTTTCTCCTCGATCAAGACGGCCAAGTTTCGTATCGCCTCGCCCAGGACGGAATGCGAGTCGGTGGGTTCCAGTGGCTGGCCTTGCCCGCCGACGCGCGAATAGGCCAGAAGATCGTTGATGAGCGTTTGCATGCGGATGGCGCCATCCACCGCGTAGGCGATATACTTTTTGGCCTTGTCATCGAGTTGGCCCTCATAACGTTCCGCCAGAAGCTGCGTGTAGCTCGAAATCATCCGCAGCGGTTCCTGCAAATCGTGCGAGGCGACGGCGGCGAACTGCTCCAGTTCCTTGTTCGAGCGTTCCAGGTCGGCGGCAGTTTTCTTTAGCGCCTCCTCCGCTCGCTTGCGCTCGGTGACGTCTTGGCCCTGTGCGATGATGGCTGCGGGGGTCTTCCCGTCCACGGCGAAAACCGTGGCCGAGTTCCAGAGCAAGGTTCGAGTGGACCCGTCGAGTTGAAGGATGGCGATCTCGACCGCCTCCCAACGTCCGCCTCCAATGGTCTGTTTGACAAGTTCCATCGAGCTTGTTACCAGGGCGGGCGGAAAGAGAATCTCCAGCGACTTCCCGATGACCTCGTCCGCGCGTCGTCCGGTCAAGGCCTCGAAGGCGGGGTTAAACCGGGTGATTTTGGATTGGGCATTCCAGACGATGATCGGGACGTTGGCGTAATTGAGTAGTTTTTCCAAGTATTCCTTGGTTTCCTGCAGCGCCTTCCCCTCCCGTTTGAGCTCGGTGGTGTCGCGCTCGGTGGAGGCAATGCCAATGACGTTTTCCGCATCGTCCACCAGTTTCGTGACGGTCATCCAGACATCGAGAACGCGCCCGTCTTTGGTCAGCCGCTGGGTCTCAAACGATGTGACCGTTTCACCCGAAAGCAGCCGGCGGCTGAAATCCTTTTGCTCTTCAACCTTGTCCGGGACCGTGAGGTGCCCAATGTTCATCCGAATCGCCTCTTCTTCGCTATAGCCATACATCAGTTCAGCGCCGTGGTTCCAAGCGGTGATCCGTCCCTCTAAGTCCTGAATCGTAATCGCATCGTTCGAGTCTCTCAACACCGTCGCCAAGCGTCTGGATTTATTCCTCTCCCGCTGGTAGAACTGGGTGCGTTGCTGCTGCCAGACCAGACCCATACAGGCCCCCGAACCGAAGAGCAGAACGCAGATCATGATGACCACTTTCCAGAATCGCCCCTCTATCGGCGCGAAGTAGAGGCAGCCAGCCGTGACGAGGCCGGTGACCAAGAGACCGAAAATCAAGACGAACGGATATGCAGCACGCCGTTCTTCCTTTGAAACGGCTTCCATAGGTGAAGCTGCTTGTAAAACGATGCCGGTAATTGTCAAGACTCAAATTTCCGGGCGCAACCGATTGCTGTTCCCGGTCAACTTGGAACTTGGAACTTCGCACGTGGAACTTTAGCTTGGGTGCATGTTTCGTCCGTGCATTGACCTGCATGAAGGCAAAGTGAAGCAAATCGTCGGCGGCACGCTTGGCGATTCCAGCTTGCGGACGAATTTTGTTTCCGACCACCCGGCTGCGTGGTTCGCCGAACTCTACAAACGCGATGGCCTGACCGGCGGCCACGTTGTCATGCTTGGCCCCGGAAATGAAACCGAGGCGCGCGCCGCGCTCACGGCGTTTCCGGGCGGACTCCAGATTGGCGGCGGCATCAACGCGCAAAATGCGCGCGGCTGGCTCGAGGCCGGCGCGTCACATGTCATCGTCACAAGCTGGGTTTTCCGTGAAGGCCGCGTGGATTGGGAACGGCTGGGTGAACTTGCCAAGACCGTTGGTAAAAACCGGCTGGTGCTGGACTTGAGCTGCCGCAAACGTGATGAAGATTATTTCGTTGTCACCGACCGCTGGCAGAAATGGACGGAAGAGACCATCTCGCCGGACACGTTACAAAAGCTTGCTGGAAGCTGCGCGGAATTTTTGGTTCATGCGGTGGACGTGGAAGGTTTGTGCCGCGGCATTGACCGTGTATTGGTCGAAAAACTTGGCCGCTGGACGCCCATTCCGACGACCTACGCCGGTGGCGCGAATTCGTTAAGTGATTTGGAGGAAGTCACACGATTAGGGCAGGGGAAGGTTGATCTGACCATCGGGTCGGCGCTGGACATTTTCGGCGGCAAGGGTGTTCGTTACGCCGATGCGGTGAAATTTAACCGCCGGCAAGAGACCTAAATGGAGCACACAACTACTTCGTCATTTTAGCCCTTAATTGATCGGCCCGGTCTTTGAATCCGAATATTTCCAAACCGTGGATGACAATTTCCGCTGTATCTTCGCGTTCAAGAATAAATTCATCGCTCAAGCCATCAATTGTTTCGAGAAATACCTCTCTGCTCACTGGGAGTGGCGTGCGTAGCGAATATCGCAGTAAATCATTCGTAATTTCATGCTTAATATCTGAATTGGTCGCTCGTGTTCGAACTTTAAACAAATCAGGAATCCACGGTTCTAGTTCCTTGTACTGTGGCGTGAAGAAACAATACTGATTCGCTAATGCCACGAGTGATAAATCATCACCTAAAGCCCATCCTTGTTTATATTGTGCAACCGCTGCTTCAATTTTTTTGGTTAAGGAATAACAGTTACCTAACCCACGTATTGCATCGGTATTACTGGGCTGAACAGCTAGGAGTTTTTTATAGACCACTATTGCCTGTTCAAAATTTGTTTCGCTGACATAACCGCGGGCGACATAAATCAGATTTGACCCCTGCCAATTCTCAGGATGTTGTTCATAACTCTGCACGTCTGCCGCTAATGTTTGTAGTATTTGCCTGCCTTCCTCTTTGGTAATGTGGTTTGGATCTTTAGGAGGAGGGCATGGAATAGGTATGTTGTTGGTTTGCACGGACGCAGGCGTTTGCGCATTCAGGGAAAAACAAGCCATTGCTGCCAGTAAAAGGAATATTCTCATAAATGCTCGAAGACCATTTGGCGTTTTTCCGATCATGGCCCCGAACTTTTGGGGCAGCAACCGGAAAAAAATTCAACCGCCGCCAGATGAAAAATCCGGCGGCGGTTGAGCATGGTTAAAATCAGGATTTGATCACGTCAATCTTGGTCGGCGTCATTATTTCCTTTCCATCCTTTTCTTTGACGGTGCCGGTAACGGTGACTTTTTCAGAACCGCCGCCGCAAATGGGGGCGTGCGCGGCCTTGCTCACGTCGTTTTGTTTCAGGTAGTAATTGACGGTTTTTCCGTCCTGCGAAACTTGAACGACGTTCTGGCAGCTCTTGGTTTCGTGCAGCGTGCATTTGCCGCAAACCATCGAACCGGTAATGGTGACTTCATTGGTCGAAGCATCCGCAGCGAGCAGGCGCGAGGTTGACACCGCCAGCAAAAAGCCGGCGGCAACGGTGAGAAACAACATGGATTTTTTCATAGTTTGTTGATTTGTTTAGTATTGGGGGGTTTGACACAACGATCATTGATTTTGTTCAAGCAAATTAGTGTCAATCAACCGCCTTCGGTTGCGCGGCGAACAGTTCGGCGACGACGATTTGAAATTCGGGAATTAATTTTTCCGTCAGCACCTCACTGCCGGCCAGGATGCCCTTGAGCGCCAGCCCGAATTCGATGCTGTGATAAATCTCCACGTTGTCGTAACGGGGGTCAATCATCCACAATCGCGGCACCCGGATATCTTCGTAAAGCTGCTTTTTGACGACCGTGTCGGCGTGATGGTCATCGCGGCTGATGATTTCCACCGCGAGCCAAAGCTTGCCGGTGGATACCGTCACGAGCGCAAGGTCGGGACAAATCGCGGTTGAGCGTGAAATATGAATTTTTGTGCGCGGCGCCAGCAGTTGTGTGCTGGAAAGATTTGAGACGCTTGCCATCATCGCCGCGTGCAGGCGCTCGCAAATCATTTCATGGCGTTCGCCCGGGGCGGAGCGCGAAAGGGATTTGCCGCCCAAAGTTTCTTCATACGGCCGGCTCATTTGATTGAGTTTCAGGCTTCAAATCCCAAGTTTCAAGTTTTCAATTTCAAACCGTCAGCACGCGGCCTTTATCTGACACTTGAAACTTGACACCTGGCCTCCGGCAGCTAATCTCCACACTCTTTTGAAAAATTTATGGCAGTAAAAATTCGCATGAAGCGCGTTGGAGCCAAGAACGCTCCGTTTTTCCGCATTGTAGTCGCCGATGGCCGCAGTCCGCGCGATGGCAGGTTCATCGAGGAAATCGGCACGTATCAGCCGTTGAAAAAGAGCGACAATTGTCAGATCAACCTCGACCGCGCCAAATATTGGATCAGCAAAGGCGCGCAGCCGAGCGAGACCGTCGCCAGCTTCATCAAAAAGGCGGGCAAAACAGCTGCCGCTTCAGCTGCCGCTTGATTTTTTTTGACACGTCATGCAGGCGTTTTTGGAATACGTCGTAAAAGGGTTTGTGCAGCATCCCGACGCGGTGAGCGTCACGCCGGTGGAGCGGGGGGGCATGACGGTCTATGAACTGCGTTTGGATCCGCAGGACATGGGTCAGGTGATTGGCCGGCAGGGCACGACGATCAATGCGATCCGGTCGTTGTTGCTGGCAGGCAGCGCGAAGAAAGGCCTGCGTTGTTCGGTGGAAATTGTCGAAAACAAACCCGCCGCGTGAGCAATGGCGGGAGAAAATTCCCGGCATGAAAATTGACGTGCTCACTTTGTTTCCGGCGATGTTCGCCGGGCCGCTCGACGAAAGCATTGTCAAGCGGGCGCGCGAAACTGGTTTGCTGGATTTAAAAATCCACAACCTGCGCGACTGGACGCACGATCGGCACAAGACGGTGGATGACCGTCCGTTCGGCGGCGGGCCGGGGATGTTGCTGAAGCCCGAACCGCTCTTTGAAGCGATTGAAAGTTTGAAGCGCGAAAAAATGCGCGTGATTTTGCTGTCGCCTGCCGGGCGGAAATTCAATCAGGCCATCGCGCATGAACTGGCGCAGCAGGAGGATTTACTGCTCGTCACCGGCCATTACGAAGGTTTTGACGAGCGCGTGCGGAAAAAATTCGCCGATGATGAACTGTCCATCGGCGATTACGTGCTAACGAACGGCGCGCTGCCCGCGATGGTCGTAATAGACGCGGTGGTGCGGTTGCTGCCCGGAGCGCTGGGCGACGACGAAAGTTCGCACGACGAATCCTTCAGTCCCGGCATGCCGGGGCTGGAATATCCGCAATACACGCGGCCGGCGGAATTTCGCGGGTTGAAAGTCCCGGAAGTGTTGCTGTCCGGCAACCACGCTGAAATTGAAAAATGGCGGCGTGAACAGGCGAAGTTGCGGACAAAAAAACATAGACCGGATTTGTTAAAATAGTTTTTAGTTTTTAGTGTTAAGTTTTGAGTTAAAGAAGCGGCAACTAAAAATTAAAAATTCAAAACTTAAAATTGATTTATGAACCAGGCATTGTTGGAAAAAATTGAATCGGAACAGTATCGCAAGGACAAACCGGATTTTGCGGTGGGCGACAGCGTGCGTGTGCATACCAAAGTCGTCGAGGGTGACAAGGAACGCATCCAGATTTTCTCCGGCGTCGTGATAGGGCGGCGCGGCCACGGCCTGAACGAAACCTTTACCGTGCGCCGCATCAGTTACGGCGAAGGCGTCGAGCGCGTATTCCCGCTGCACTCGCCGCGCGTGGACAAAATCGAAGTTGAACGCGAAGGTTCCGTGCGCCGCGCCAAACTCACCTACTTGCGCAAACGCCTCGGCAAAGGCGCGACGCTGGTGAATGAAAAGCAGGAAAAAACCGTTGCTGAAGCGGCAAAATAATTCCGTGAACAAATCTCACCAAGACGAGGCTTCGGCCCCGCCTTTTTCTGCTTTTCTTTTCCGGCTGGTATGATAAGTTAAAATTAATATGAGCCGGATTTCCGTTCACTTTCTGGATCAGGGGTTGCACCGGGTATTGTTCGATGCCATGCCGATACCAGCCTTCATGATGGACAAGAACATGTGCATCTTCGATTACAACGCGGCAGCGGCGCGATTGATAGGCAAGAACAAGCGATTCGTAATACGACGGCGGGGTGGGGAAGTGTTGAGCTGTCTGCATTCCACAGAGACGGCAGAGGGTTGCGGTTGTGCTCCGGCCTGCAGTGATTGTGTGGTGCGCAAATCCGTGCGGGCCGCCTCTCGAAGCCATCGCGTTGTCCGCCGGGCGGCGGAAATGGAACTGGTTCGCAAGGGCAGACCAACCAAAGTGAATTTGCGGGTAAGCTGTCAGCCGTTCACCTACGGAAAAAGCTCATTCATCCTGTTAATCCTCGAAGGTTTGAACGACCTGGATGAAATGCCTTCCTCCAGGAAAACCGTTCATGGCAGGCCAATTTCACGCAGGGCAACCTTGTAAATTTCCAGCGCGCTCGCGCCAAAGCAAACCAGAATCACTTTCCCGACCGACTGGTTCCGCTCCAGAAAACTTTTCGTCTCACGCACGGCAATCCGTGCCGCGCGGTCCATCGGAAAACCATACGCGCCGGTGCTGATGCACGGAAACGCCACGGTCTTGATGCCGTGCTGTTCCACCAGCGCAAAACAACTTCGATAACAACTCGCGAGCAATTCATCTTCGCTATGGCTGCCGTCATGCCAGACCGGACCGACGGTGTGAATGACCCATTTGGCGGGAAGTTTGTAGCCGCGCGTGATTTTGGCCTGGCCGGTGGCGCAGCCGCCGAGTATGCGACATTCCGCCAGCAATTCCGGTCCGGCGGCGCGATGAATGGCGCCGTCCACACCGCCGCCGCCAAGCAACGTTGTGTTGGCGGCATTCACAATCGCATCCACACGCTGCTGTGTGATGTCACCGGCGATGGTGGCGATGCGATTTAAAACAGACTCGTCGGTCATGACCATTCTTGAGGCGCAAGCAATTACGCCAACTGACGCAAAAGCGCAGCGGCTTCAGTTGACGCAATTGATTTTTCCTCTCGTGTCTTGAGATTGCGAACCTTCACGTTTGAATCATTTTCAATTTTTGCCGTGAAGTTGGCTTTCAATTCCTGCGTCCGTTTGAATTGTTTGTCCGGTTTGGCGGGCGTGAGCGAATATTCCACGGCAAATCCGGCGGTGCGCAAATCCTGAACCAGTTTCAGGGATTGTGGTCGGAGTTTTTCGTCTTCGATTAAAATAAAAACGTCCACATTCGCGTCGAATTTCGGCAGCAGGCCGCGCGCTTTGAGCAGTTCCAGCAGCACGACATCGCCCATGCCGAAGCCGAGCGCGGGCAAATCCACTTTGCCGCCGCTGATGAGCTTGACGAGGTTGTCGTAACGCCCGCCACCGGCAATGGCGCGGAATTCGCCCTTGGCATCAAAGGCTTCAAAAACGACGCCGGTATAATAGGCCAGCCCGCGGATGACGTGGTAATCCACTTTCACGAAGTTACGCAGCCCACGTGCGGCGAGATTTTGCAAAATGCTTTCCAGTTCAGCTGTTGGTTTGCCGGATTTGATGAATTGGTTCACGTCGGCGAGCGAGAAACCAAAAGTTTTAAGTTTCTTTTCGTTTTCCTCCGGCGATGTGCGTTCCAATTTGTCGATAATTTGGAAAAATGCGTAAGCCTCATCGCTTCTGTATTCTTCACTCTTCCTTTTGCCTTGGTAAAATTCCTGCCACGCATTCCGGCTGCTCAAGCGGATGACGAAATCCTTTTCGGTCAGGCCAAACGAGCGCAGCGTGTCAATGAGCAGCGCAATCAATTCCGCGTCCGCCGCCGGATTGGTTTCGCCGATGATGTCGGCATTGAACTGGAAATGTTCGCGCAGCCGGCCTTTCTGCTGGCGTTCGTAGCGGAAGAGTTGGGGGATGGCGAACCATTTGATGGGTTTTTTATAATTGCGTTCGTGCGCGGCGGCCATGCGCGCGAGCGTCGGCGTTATTTCAGGCCGGAGTGCAACGGTGCGGTCGCCTTTGTCGGTGAAGTTGTAAAGTTGCCCGATGATTTCGTCGCCGCTTTTGGTGGTAAAGAGTTCGAGCGGTTCGAGCGGCGGGCCGTCGTATTCGCGGAAGCCATAGCGGCGGGCGGTTTCACGCCATTTGCCAAAAATGAACTGGCGGGCATCGGCGCTCCAGGCGTCGGAGTGCGGCAATGGTTCGGGATAAAAGTCGCGGAAACCGGGCAATCGTTCCATGCCCAAGAAGGTAGGAGAAATTTTTAATTAGGAAAGCATGAAGGAAGGAACAAAAAATCCCGTGTTCCCGGTTTCCTTGTTTTCCGTGTCACGCTTGCGCCGGCATTCAGGCCTTGGTCGGGAGCTTGAGCACTTCCGCGCGCATTTCCCTGCCGGCCTTGAACTTCACGGTCGAGCGCGCGGGAATGGGCACGTCGATTTCCGGTTTGTTCGGGTTGCGGCCCACGCGCGCCTTGCGGACTTTGACTTCGAAAACGCCGAAGTTGCGGAGTTCCACCTTGTCGCCCTTGGCGAGCGCCTCGGAGATGTAGTCGAGTGTTTTTTGCACCACACCGAAGACCTGCTGCTGGCCGAGGCCGGTTTCGTTGCTGATGCGGATGACGAGATCGCGTTTGGTCAGAGTCATAATTTTTTGTCGGGTTAAGTTGATTTAATCATTGAACCACACGGATTGTCCAGAAATCACTGGCTAAATTTTCATCGGTCAAATAGGCGTAGGGCAGGGTGAAATAACCTTTCATGCCCCATTGATCGCCCCATGAATTGCGGATGATGAACCACTGCTTCGCATCGTCGTAGCCGACGGCCATGACCGCGTGGCCGCCAATGGCCCGTTCACCGGAGTGCGGCAACGAAGCGTGGCCGGTCTGCGCCACCTGCGCGTCTTCAAAACTTTCGTAAACGGTGAAACCAAAGACAAATGGATAGCCCGAGGCGAGACAGCCTTTGAGTTGGCCCGGCATTTGCATCAAGCGCCGGTACAAAACGGCCTTGTATTTAAGCGCGTCGGCGTAGCATTTCGGCGGCGGCTTGGTTTTGAATTTTGCGATGACGTAGGGCCATTCGGTTTCCGGGCAGTCGCCCTGCCTGCCGACGCTCTTGATGCCGTCGCGGATTTGCGCGCCGCTGTCCGAATCCACCGTGTGTTCGATGACGCGCTCGTTGTAATAAATGAACAGGCGCGCTGGCGTGAAGTCGGGCAGCTTTTGTTTCAGCCGGTCAAACTCAATGGCCGCTGCAATGGCATTGGCGGTGCAACTGCCGAGCTGCCCCTGGTCATAGACGGGCGGGCAATGCTGGCTCAAATCGGTCTTGGCGGGCAGCATGGCGAGCATTTCCACCGGCGCGGCGTAGAGGTGGTCGCGATGATCCGGCAAGTCGGGCAGCCAGCCATAGCGGGAAATTTTGTAGTTCACAGGCTTGTTTCTTTTGGGGATTAAGCGCTGATTCTCAACTATGGAAATTTGCCGGGCTTGTCCACCACAAAAATTCATTGGTAGGGACGCCCCGCCGGGGCGTCCGTCGGGAATTCCCTCCCATTTCGGTCGCCTCGGCGAGGCGACCCTACCTTTCGACTAAAAACTTTACAGCCTCAACCCGAGTCCGCAAAGTATCCGCATGTTGGGTGAAAGTGAATCGAGGGTTCAGCCGACGCTGCCACTTTCGGCGACCCAGCCACAAACGGATTTTTCGAGAAGTCTGGAGACCTCAATTCTGCGGGCGCAGGAAAATTTGCTCGGCCTCCAGCGTCCGGAGGGTTACTGGATCGGCGAATTGATGGTGGACTCCACACTGGTCTCCGACACGGTGGCGTATCACCATTGGAACGGGAAGATAGACGCCGAATGGCAGCGCAAGGCGGTCAATCACATCTTCTCGATGCAATTGCCGGACGGCGGATGGAACATTTATTCCGGCGGCCCGGTGGAAGTCAGCGCCACCATCAAAGCCTACCTCGCGCTCAAGCTCGCCGGTGTGCCCGTCACCGACCCGCGAATGTTGGCGGCGCGCGAAGTCGCGTTGCATCTCGGCGGCGTGCCGCGCATGAACACCTTTTCCAAGCTATATCTGGCGCTGCTCGGACTTTTCCCATGGGAATATGTGCCGACGATTCCGTGCGAGGTGCTGCTGCTGGGCAAGTGGTTTCACGTGAATTTCTGGGACATGAGCAATTGGTCGCGCGCCATGCTCGTTCCGCTGGCCATCATCAATCATTTCAAACCGACGCACCCGGTGGAAGTGGATTTGGACGAGCTTTATCCCGAGGGCTTTCACGAACGCGATCTGGCGCTCGCGCCCGACCCGGAAAGGCTTTCGTGGCGGAATTTTTTCCTCTGGCTCGACCGCCTGCACAAATTCGCCGAGTGGTTCGCCGAGCATAAGATTCATCCGTTCCGCGGGCTGGCGCTGAAAAAATGCGAGGATTGGATGCTCGAACGCTTTGAAGGCTCGGACGGCCTCGGGGCGATTTTTCCCGCGATGCTCAATTCGCTCATCGCGCTCCAGGCGCTCGGCTACCCGGACGATCATCCGCAAGTCGTCCGCGCGGCGCATGAATTGAAAAAGCTTGAGCACGAAACCACCGACAGCGTGCGCATCGAACCGTGCTTTTCGCCGGTTTGGGACACGGCGATTGCCGCCATTTGCCTGCACGAGTCCGGCATTTCAGAAAATCATCCTTCGCTCAAAAAGGCCGCCGGGTGGTTGATGGAAAGGGAAATTCGTTTTTGCGGCGACTGGCACCACAAAAATCCCGTCCCGCCCGGCGGGATCGAGCCGAGCGGATGGGTCTTCGAGTTCAACAACAAATGGAATCCCGACGTGGACGACACCGTGATGGTGCTGCTCGCGTTGCGCAAAATCCCGACGAACAATCCGGCGAAACGCGACGAATGTTTCCAGCGCGGCCTCAAATGGATGTTGACGTTTCAGTGCAAGGACGGTGGCTGGGCTTCGTTCGACAGAGACTGCACGAAAAACATTCTGGAAAAGGTCCCCTTCGCCGATCACAACGCCATGCTCGACCCCGAATGCGCCGACATCACCGCGCGCATTCTGGAATTGCTCGGCTACGAAGACTGGAAAACCGACAACCCGCAGGTGCAGGAAGCGTTGCAGTTCTTACGCGAATATCAGGAGGCCGACGGCTCGTGGTATGGCCGGTGGGGCGTGAATTACATTTATGGCACGTGGCAGGTATTACGCGGCCTGCGGGCGATGAACCATGACATGAATGAGCCGTGGCTCCTGCGCGCGCGCGATTGGCTCGAAAGCGTTCAGCACAACGACGGTGGTTGGGGCGAACGCTGCAACACTTACGACGACCCCGTTTTTAAAGGCCGCGGGCCAAGCACCGCCTCCCAAACAGCATGGGCAGTCATGGGCCTGTGTGCGTTTGACGACCCGGACAATTCGAGTCTCAAACGCGGCATTGAGTATTTGATTCGCACGCAAAATCCCAATGGCTCGTGGACGGAGAATGAAACGACCGGCACCGGTTTTCCACAGGTTTTTTATTTGAAATACGACATGTATCGTAACGCCTGGCCGCTGCTGGCGTTCGCTACGTATCGAAAAATTCTTGAACACGCCAAGGTGCGGCATGGCGTCGACCTCGATGGCCAGCCCTATTCAGGCATGGAAATGTTACAAAAAGCCGTGAAAAACGCCAGCCATGCTTGAACAAACCGTCCAGATTGTCTCCAACGAGCGCGATACCAACTCTTATTTTCGCCTCGTGGTGCGCGCGCCGCAAATCGCGCCGCTGATTCAACCGGGACAATTCGCGCACATTCGCGTGTTGCCGATGAAGGACGCGCTGCTGCGGCGGCCATTTAGTATCTTTCAAGTGGAAGGCGACACTTTTTCCGTCCTCTACAAAACCATCGGCAAGGGAACTGACGCGCTCGCGCGGATGCAAGCTGGCGGGGAACTCAGCGTGATTGCGCCGCTCGGTCGCGGATTTACCGTGCCGAAGTCCGGCGGCGAAACTCCATTGCTCGTCGCCGGCGGTTACGGCATGGCGGCGCTGTATCTGCTGGCGCAACGTTCGCCGCAAAAGGGCATCGTCTTCGTCGGCGGCCGGCAGCGCGTGGACATTTTGTGCGAAAAGGAATTTCGCGCGCTCGACTGGGACGTTCGCGTGACCACCGAGGACGGCAGCCACGGTGAGAAGGGGATTGTGACACAACCTCTAATGGCAGAATTAAAACGCTCGGTGGCCAAGCGCTTGGTGCCTGACCGCAAGGTCTTTGCCTGTGGCCCGACGCCGATGCTCAAGGCCGTCGGCAGAATTGCCGAAGAATTCAACGTGCCGGCGGAGCTTTCAATGGACGAGCACATGTGTTGCGGCGTCGGCGTTTGCCTGACGTGCGTGGTTCCGGTCAGGACCGATGAAGGTTGGGAATACCAGCGCAGTTGCACCGAAGGGCCGGTGTTTGATGCGCAAAAAGTTGCTTGGGAGCTACTCAAATGAATCCGATTCAGGCAAAGAAGATAAAATTGCCCCTCGCCCCGTCCCTCTCCCCGCTAGGCGGGGAGAGGGTGGCCTCTGGCCAGGTGAGGGGTTTGTTACATGGCATTTTACAGAACGTGTTCATATGAATCTCTCCGTCCAAATCGGCAGTCTGAAATTGCAAAACCCGGTGATGGTGGCCTCGGGCACATTCGGCTACGGCGTCGAATACGCGCGGCTCATGGACATCAACCAGCTCGGCGCTGTGGTCGTGAAGGGCATACGGCTTGAGCCTGTCCACGGCAATCCTACACCACGCACTGTCGAGGTCGCCAGCGGTCTCATCAACGCCATCGGTCTGCAAGGGCCGGGCGTGGACGGCTTCATCAAAAAATACTGGCCGTTCCTCAAAGGATTGAAAGTGCCGACCATCATCAACATCTGGGGCACAACAATCGAGGAATACGCCGAAGTGGCGCGGCGCTTCGATGCGCTCGGTGGCGTAGGCGCGTTGGAACTCAATGTTTCCTGTCCGAATATCAAGGAAGGCGGGGCGCAGTTCGGGACAGACGTGAAACTGCTTGCAAAAGTTGTGGCTGCATGCCGCAAGGTGACCAAGCTGCCGCTCATCACGAAGATGAGCCCGAACGTCGTGAGCATCGCGCCTTATGCCAGGGCGGCGGCGGATGCAGGCAGTGATGCGTTGGCGATCACGAACAGTTACCCGGCGATGGCAATTGATATCGAGACGCGCAAACCGAAGCTGGCAAACGTCACCGGCGGCCTGACTGGACCGTGCATCAAGCCGATTGCGATCAAACTGGTCTGGGAAGCGGCGCAGGCCATGAAAATCCCAATTATCGGCATGGGCGGCATCCAGAATGCAGGGGATGCGATTGAATTCATGATGGCTGGCGCGACGGCGTTGGCGGTGGGCACGGCGAATTTTTACGAGCCGCAGACCGTTTTGCAAGTGATTGCCGGCATCCGCGAGTTCATGCAAAAGAATGACATTCGAGACGTGCGTGAAATCACCGGCAGCGTGCAGATTGCGAAATGATATTATCCCCGATGACAACCGGAACCATCTCGGGTAGGGCGGGCAGTCCCTTGCCCGCCGCGTGTTCGCACAACGGTTGCGGCGCGCACGGAGTGACGCGCCCTACCAATGCCTGATTTATGTTCGAGCATCGCTCAAACCCGTTGTTGCCGCGCCGGCAATTTTACGCGCGTCTCGCCCGGAGCGCGTGTATTGGCTTGCTGGTCATCGCGGTCGCGCTTGGCATCGGGATGATTGGTTACCGCGCCTTCGAGCCAATGTCGTGGGTGGATGCCTTTGTCAATGCGGCGATGATTCTGTCCGGCATGGGACCGGTGTCGTCGCTGCAAACCGACGGCGGGAAAATTTTCGCCGGTTGCTATGCGTTATTCAGCGGCCTGGCGTTCCTCACGAGTCTCGGCATCATTATTGCGCCGGCCTTCCACCGATTCCTCCATAAGTTTCATCTGGAAGAAGCGAAGCGCGCGGACAAAACGGGCGGGTGACACCTCATCGCCTATTTGGTAGGGCCGTGCCGCCGCGCGGCCTTCAATCATGGCGGCGCAGCAGCGCCGCCCTACCTTTGCCACTATTCTGTTTTGCGCTTCGCGCGCAACGCGGTATTCTCCATTCATGCTTTGGGCATTCGCCAAATATCACGCGCTGGGCAATGACTACATTGTCATTGACCCTAAGAACCTGCCGTCGCCGTTGACGACCGCGCAGGTCAAAACGATTTGCCACCGCAATTTCGGCGTTGGCTCGGACGGTATTTTGCTCGGCCCGCTTCCTTCCAGGAAAGCCAAATTCGCGCTCCGCATTTTCAATCCCGACGGCAGCGAGGCGGAGAAAAGCGGCAACGGCCTGCGGATTTTTTCGCGTTACCTGTGGGACCGGAAACGGGCCGGCAAGGACGAATTCGCCATTGAAACCCCCGGCGGCCTTGTGAAGGCGACGGTCATGGAACGCGGTAGAACCGTGCGCGTCGAAATGGGCAGGGTCAGTTTCTGGAGCGACGAGATTCCCGTGACCGGCCCGCGCCGCGAAGTCATCAACGAACCGATTCGCCTGCGCGGACAGCAATTCCATTTTTGCGCGGCGACGGTGGGCAATCCGCATTGCGTGCTGCCGCTGCCAAAAATCAACGCGGAACTGGCGAGGAAATACGGGCCGTTGCTGGAAACGCACCTGCGTTTCCCCAATCGCATCAATGTGCAATTCATGAAGGTGCTCGACCGAAAAAATATCCAGATTGAAATCTGGGAGCGCGGCGCGGGTTATACGCTGGCGAGCGGCAGCAGCAGCAGCGTGGCGGCGGCGGTGGCGCACCGGCTCGGCCTGTGCGACCGCGAGATTTCCGTCCACATGCCCGGCGGAAAAATTCAGATCGGAATTGGCGGCGATTATTCGATTCAGATGACCGGCGCGGTGACGAAAGTTGCGGAAGGAATCATGAACAAGGAAATGTTCGGCGTTTCAACCGCCGCCTGACTGCCATCTATTGGCTGGCGTCTGCAGGCGGTTCCTTGTGCAGCAGACGCTCCATCCGCGACTTGGCGCAGTCGGGACACAGGCTGTACGAAAATCCCAAGTCCCAATGGCGCTTGAAATAGTCCTCGATCTGCGTCCAATACTGGTTGTCTTCCCGCACCTTTTTGCAGTTCATGCAAATGGGCACAATCCGTTGCAGTTCCGCCACCTCATTGAAGTCTTCGATGACCAGCAGCACCGCCTTCTGACCGCCATACGTGAACGGAGTGGCGGTGATGAGCGCGAAGAAATCGCGGACCTTCTCTTCGTCCAGTAATTCCATTTTAACCTTGCGCCTGACGGAGGCGGTGCCCAGGAAAGCATCATTGACGGCTTTACGGATAGTGCAAGTCTTGCAACCCTCGCCATGGCCGCAGCCTTCCGAGGTGTCCAGCGCATGGAGACAATGCAACAAATCACCGCTGTGCCGGAGCAGGATTTGCTCCCGCCCGAGCCCCGTCAATTTCTCCGCCGCGGCATTATACTCCAGGACGTGAAGATCCTCATCCACCACGAGAACAAACGATGGAATCGCATCCAGGATTTCCCTTAGCATGGACGAGTCAGGTGATGGAGTGGTCGTCATTCGACGCGATGAGCAATGGCTGTTTGAAAGGGACTGTCCGGAGAGTGAATCAGGTTTTTATTCTCACTGGCTGGAGTAGTAGGCGTCCACTTTGGCGGCAACGTCCTTGTAGCCGATGTCCATTTCGTAGATGAGCTTGAATTGTTCGATGGCTTCCTCTTTTTTGCCCATGCTTTCGAGCACGCAGCCGAGGTTGTAGGTGAGGTCTTTTTTTTCGTCGTCGAAAACAACCTTTTCCTTGATGGCGTTTTGGAGCGTGCGCGCGGCGAGGTCGAACATCTTCCGCCTCGCGTAGCACTGCGCGAGGCAATTCATCGCGGCAATGCGTTTGTGCGGATTGCCTTGCGCCTTCTGAAATTCCTGGATGGCCTCGTTAATTTTGCCCGCTTGGAGATAAAGCTGCCCCATTTCAAACCGGATCGCCATGTCCGTCGGATATTTTTCGACGAGTTTCTGGCAATCAGTGACCTGGAAATTCAATTTCTCCGCCTGAATTTTCGCGGATTGCCCGGCGTAGTCGGGCGCGGACGGATCCAGTTGCTCCAGTTGATAATCGAACCGGCGCATGACGGTGTCGGCGATGGAGCGTTCGAGCGACGGGTCGTTGCCCATTTCGGAATTTTTGACGCGGTCGTAAAGTTCCAGTGAACGCTCGAACTGCTTTTTCTGCGTGTAAAGTTCCGCGAGCTGGCGCACCAGCTTGAGATTGTCCGGTTCGTTTTTCAGGCGTGCTTCGTATTCTTCAATGAGCTGCCCGGCGACGTCATCGGTTTTCTGGACGCGCTTTTCCTGTTCGAGCGAGACGGCCTCCTTTTTGTCCTTCAAAATGTCGCGATAGGAACCCTGTCCGCCTTCGAGCGCGGCATAGCCGCCCTGGTCCAGCGTCTTGCGCGCGGATAAATCCTTGAGCGCCTGGCTCAACTCGCCGTCGTTGGGCGTCTCGCGCAAAAGGTCCATCAGGATTTGTTCCCCGCGGTTCTGTTCCCCCTCGCTGACGTCACCTGCCACCGCGAGCGCGCGGGCAAATGCTATCGCCAGATCCCTGTCCTTCGGCGAGTTGTTCGACAGTGTTTCATAGGACAAAACCGCTGTGTGAGGCAATTCCAATGCGTTCGCCGCTTCCACGATGATTCGGTGCGCGGCGGAGCTGTTCGGGTCACTGTTCAAAATCTGCTCGGCGATGGCGAGCGCCTCGGCGGGGTTGCGGCGCAGGGCAATCTGGCCTTTGGCCAGAAGCGGAGAAGAACTGGCGCCGCTCCACATCTTTTTGAAAAATCCGCCGCCCTTATCGCCGGCTTTCTTGAACTGCGCTTCGCGCAGCGCCTTGCGGCACTCAAAAAATTCCGGCTCCTTTTCGAGCACTTGGTTGAACAGCGTGATGGCGTAATCCAGATTTTCCCGTTGCACGGCTTCGGTGGCCCTGTTGAAGAGAACCCGCGCGTCACGCGAGATTTCGTTGCTGTTTTTTTCTGCCATATTATCCGCCTGGTTGAATAAAATCGCTTCTGCCGTAAAAATCAACCCCGAACGCTTTTCGGGGTCAACCGCATTGTGCCTTGTGCCGCAGGGCGTGATCCACGAGAACGAGCGCGGTCATTGCCTCGACCATCGGCACCGCGCGCGGCAACACGCACGGGTCATGGCGCCCACGGGCCTTGAGCGTCGTGTTGCGGAATTTCGCGTCCACCGTGTCCTGCTCATGCATGACGGTCGCCACCGGTTTGAACGCGACGCAGAAGAAAATCGTCTGGCCGTTCGAAATCCCGCCCTGAATGCCGCCGGAAAAATTTGTCGTTGTGAAAACCATCCCGTGTTTCGTGCGAAACGGGTCGTTGTGTTGACGCCCTGTAAGTAAAATGCCGCCAAAACCGGAGCCGATTTCAAACGCCTTGGACGCCGGCAGGCTTAACATGGCCTTCGCCAGGTCTGCTTCGAGCTTGTCGAACACCGGTTCGCCCCAGCCGGCGGGCACGCCGCGCGCGACGCCTTCAACAATGCCGCCGACGGTGTCACCCGCGCGCCGCATCTTTTCGATGAGCCGGATCATTTTTTTCGCCGCCGTTGTGTCGGGGCAGCGGACAATGTTCGACTCGATGTCCTTGAGTTTGACCTTGTCCGGGTCCACGTCAGCGACGAGGCGCTGGACTTGTTTGACGTAAGCGAGGATTTCAACGCCGAACCGTTCGCGTAAAATTTTCCTGGCAATGGCGCCGGCGGCGACGCGGCCAACCGTTTCGCGCGCGCTGGCGCGACCGCCGCCCTGCCAGTTGCGAATGCC
>Ga0187873_1000922_pt1 | contig 26498 bp, 24 predicted proteins | sample June2016WEW_16_1_2_FD_133012 | JGI IMG/M metagenome (GOLD analysis project Ga0187873, IMG submission 133012) | Peatland microbial communities from SPRUCE experiment site at the Marcell Experimental Forest, Minnesota, USA - June2016WEW_16_100 | ecosystem: Environmental > Terrestrial > Soil >...
TGTCGAGCACAATGCCGTCGTTGCGCGTGAAAATCTGCGCGCCCAGGATGTTCAACCCGGCGGCGCTAAGTGAGCCGGCAATTTTGCTGAACAGTCCGGCGCGGTCCCAGGTGCAGACCTTGACGGCGCTATAGCCGCGGTCGGGTTCATCCCGCCATGCAGTCACCGGCGACAGGGCGTGACCGTCTTCGAGAAACAATCCGCGCATGAAGCGATGCGCGAGCTCGAGGTCATCGACCACTTCCTTCGCGGTGCGAATTTGAAAATATCGCAGCGGCAGCGTTGCGAAGTGCGCCTCCACTTCCCCGCCGCTCAACGATTTCGCCGCAAGTTCCCGGACTTCTTTCAACAATGATTCGCGCCGTCCTTCCCCGGCGCGGATGAATTCCGCGCCGCCTGTGAGCAAGTTCATCGTGTGCGAATGCAGTTGCCACAACAGCGTGTCTTTGAAGCCGTTCCAGAGTTTGTCGCTCGTGCCTTGTGAATCGGCGAACGTCAGCAGCGTGAGCAAATTGAGCGTTTCGGGTGTTTCAATTTTCCGGGCGAAATTGCGGATGACCGCGGCATCATCGAGATCGCGCCGTTGCGACACGCCGGCCATGAGCAGATGATTTTCAATGACGACGCGCAGCATGTGCGCGGCCGAGACATCGAGCTGCAATCGTTTTGCCACGCGCGCGGCCATCGCCGCGCTGACTTCGGGGTGCCGGCCGCGTTTGTGATGTTCCGCCTTTCCCACGTCATGCAGCAGGAGCGCGAGATAAAGCAAACCGGGTCGTTCGAGGTTTTGGAACAGCGGCGCGTAATGTTTATAAGGCTCGTCCTGGGCCTCCCAGACGCGGTCGAGTTGTTCGAGGCAGACCAACGTGTGTTCGTCGGCGGCATATTGATGATAAAATTCATGTTGCACGAGGCAGGTGAGTTTGCCGAATTCGGGAATGTATTTGCCGAGCAAATTCACCTCATGCATCGCCCGCAGAATCGGGGCGACGCTGCCGCGCTGGGCGAGAATTGTGAGAAACGTTTCGCGCACGTGCTCGTCGTTTAAAAAATTGCGATCCACGAGCGAGATGTGATTGCGGATGAGTTGCACAAGGTCGGGATGCAACTGCAATCGCCGTTGCTGCGCATGAAGGAAGACGCGCATGAGGCGGGGAGGGTCATCCTGGAAAATGTGGTTGGATGCGGCACGAATTTCGCCGTCCACAAACAAAAAACCGTCCACCGGCTCCGGTGTCCGGCGTTTGGGCAGCCACGCGCGCAGCGAAAGTTTACTCTGCGGTGACAGCAGCGCCATCCGCTGTTCCAGCGTGCGCGTGATGAGGAAAACGTTGCGCATGTGCGTGTAAAGGTCGCGCATGAATTTTTCGATGCGTTTGCCCGGCGAACGCTCGCTGTAACCAAGGCCGAGCGCAACGGCGGGCTGCAAATTTTTGCCGAGCACATCCACCGCGCGGTCGGTTTGATAATGCAACTCCGTCCGCACGCGCAGCAGAAAATCGTAGGCGGCTTCGAGTTGCCTGCGTTCAGACTGGCTGACGAATTCGCGTTCTTGCAACTCGTCCAGCGACCACGCGCGATATTTGAAAAAAACCATCCAAAACAGATTTTGGAAGTCGCGCAAACCGCCGCAGCCGTTTTTGATGTTCGGTGCCTGCATGCAGGCGGAGTTGCCGAATTTATTGCGCCGCGCCGTCTGGTCTTCGAGACGCGCCGAGATATATTGCTCTTCAAAACCATCGACACATTTAATGACAAGCGTTTTTTGAAATTTATTGAACAGCGCCTCATCGCCGACGATAAACCGCGACTCGATGAGCGAGGTTTTGGATTGCATGTCCACATTGGCAACCTTGACGCAATCGTCGATGCTCCGAACGGCATGGCCGACTTTCAGTCCAATGTCCCAAAGTGGATACAACACGCCGTCAATCAGCTTGGACAAATACGGCAGCGGCCTGCCCACTGCGACCTGGCCGTCGTGCAAAAACATGAAGTCAATGTCGCTGTGCGGATTCAATTCCCCGCGGCCATAACCGCCGATGGCGATGAGTGCGAGCGGTGGAAATTCCTTTTGCGCCTGCGGGGACAAACCGCCCCGCGCCGATCCCCAAAGATGCCGCAACAGCGCGTCGAGCATGGCCGCGCGCGCCTGGCAGATTGTACGCCCGCCCGCGCCGCCGCGATGCAACAGTTTGAGCCGGTGCGTTTCAACCTTGAGAAACGCCTTGCAACGCGCGAGTCGTTCCGCCGCGCTGCCAGCTGGTTTCAACGTCAAACGCGTTTCGGCGTCGTCCTCGATTTTTTTGAGCAAATCCTGCACGGACGCACAAATTGCGAGCAAACCGACTGCAAAGCAAGCCGCCGTCACAGCCTCCTTCGTTCCGTCCTCGAAATTCCAAACCGAGCACGGGAACGAGAACGAAGGACGAGGACGATTTGGAACAGTGAAACCTTTTCGTGCGGACGGCGTCTGTTACACTCCACGTGCGCAATGCCAATCCCGCTCGATCCTGATGCCGCCTTGATGTTCCGTGTCAAACGGGGCGACCGCGCGGCGTTTGCGGAGTTGGTGGAAAAATACCGGCAGCCGGTGATGAACCTCGTTTATCGCACATTGCGCGATGAGACCGAAGCCGAGGATCTCGCGCAAAATGTTTTTCTCCAGGTTTACAAATCCCGGAGCCGCTACAAACGGACGGCAAAATTTTCCACGTGGCTGTTCACCATCGCGCGCAACTTTTGCCTGAACGAACTGCGCCGCCGCTCGCGTCATCCCGCCGAATCTCTCGAAGAAACCCACGGTGAACGCGAGGGCCAGCCACAGCGGCAATACGAGGACAAAAAAGTTTTTCTGCCGACAGAAACATTGTTGCACGGCGAGCTGGCGCAAAAAATCGAGGAAGCACTGGCTGAATTGCCGGAAAACCAGCGCACCGCCATTCTGCTCTGCCGGCAGGAGGATTTGAGCTACGAGGAAATCGCCGAAATTTTGGGCTGCTCGCTTTCCGCCACAAAATCGCTTATCCATCGTGGCCGCGAAGTGCTGAAGCAGAAGCTCAAACCCTATTTGCGCACCGGCGATTGGCATGAATAATACCCATTTCCGGAGACATTCGGCACTTTCTCCTACGTTGGCAGGGACGCACGGCTTGCCTCGGCGATGTGACCCTGCCCTTGCGACAAGCATTTCGTCGTGGCAAGCTGTGTTCATCTGTGGTTAAAATCTCCGCGGATGAAAGCTGTCATTCTGGCCGCCGGCAAAGGCACGCGCATGGGGGAACTCACCAACGAGTTGCCCAAGCCCATGCTTTGCGTGCAGGGCAAACCTATCCTCGAACACATTGTCGAGGGCATTGTTGCGGCGGGTGTCCGCGACATTTTCATCGTCACCGGCTGGCGTGCCGAGGTGGTCGAAAACCATTTCGGCGATGGTAAAAAATGGAACGCGCGCATCGCATTCGGTCGCCAGATTGTTCGGGACGGCACCGGCAAAGCGCCGGGAGTGGCAAGGGAATTCGTCGGTGCTTCGCCGTTTCTGCTGACCTACGGTGACATTCTGGTTCCGCCCGAAACGTATCCGCAAATGCTCCGGCGCTTTGGCGAAGGCGATTTCGCCGGCGTCATCACAGTCACGCGCAGTGAGGATGTGACAAAAGGCGGGCTGAATTTCTTTGACGGACAGTTCTGTCTGAAGTGGCTTGTGGAAAAACCGTCGCGCGAGCAACTGGAACAATTGCGTCGTGACGGCTGGCTCAAACCGAACGAGCCGATCTGGTATAACGCCGGCATTTACATCTTTCGCCCATCGCTCTTCGACTTCACGGTGCGGCTGCAAAAATCGCCGCGCGGCGAATATGAATTGACCGACGCCATCGGCGCGATGGTCGTTGCCGGGCAAAAGCTGGCGGGACTTGAAATTCAGGGCCGCTGGGTGGACGTGCGTGATCCGGAAACGCTGGCAAAGTTGGAACAAAAATCTTGAAGGTAGGGACGAACCCGGCAGAGAAAAAACGGAGAAAATGAAAAAGATCGCGGCACTGTTTTTGTTGACATATGGTGTTTTTCTTGTTGTTCAGCTCTTTGACGAGTCAGACGTGACGCATTGGGATTTCAGGATGTATTATCAGTGTGCCAAGGCTTCGGCGCTGGGAATAAATCCATATGACATTGCGGCGGTAAATCAGCAATTGTATCCGCCGATTCCTTTCCCTTACTGCTATATGCCGTTGTCCATTTGGGTCTTTCGGTTGTTTGCCTTGATCCCGTATGATGCTGCGCTGCAGATATACCTTTTCCTGCAGTGTGTGATGATAGCGGTTATCGTTTTTCTTTGGAAACAACTGCTCTTTGGAACGCAAAAAGCCCGGTTAGATTTTTTCCTGTTCCTTTTGCTCGCCTTCAATAGCGCGGTCTATCTTTGTCTTGTGGCCGGTAATGTCTGCATCATCGAACAGTTAATGATCTGGCTGGCGCTTTTCTTCTTTTTTAAGAACAGATATGTGCTTTTTGGGATTTTGATGATCGCCGGATCGCTTTTTAAGGTGCAGCCGATCCTGCTGCTGGGCCTGCTTTTATTGACGGAAGATAAAGAACGATATAAATATTTTTTCGGCTCATGCGCTCTTTTCGGTGCTCTCATCCTCGCTCAATACATGGTATCCCCGGTGCAATTTGCGGGATTTTTGAGTAATTCGGCTTCAATAGTCGCCGAAAAAGGTATCAACAGCCCTTCGATATTCACTTTTTTCATCGAGTTGACACACATTCTTTCAATAGTAACCGGGATCGCGGTCCTGGGGCAGATGAGTGTTTCATGGATCCTTTTCCTGATTAGCGCGGCAACGGTTCTCTATGTCAGTGGGCGGGCTTTCATTGATCTGCGGGCGCGGGCGATTGAGGAAAAGGAAAAATGGATCGTCTATTTCGCGCTCGTTGTTTACGCGCTGATCAATGTCCGCCTTAAAGACTATTCATTCATGCTTGCGATCGTGCCGACCTATTTCGCTATTACGAAAAGCCGCAATCTAAAAGCATTTGTTCCTATATTTATCCTGGTAATTCTTTCAGCCAGCCACATAACCCTGCCGGGACTCAATGTGATATTTTTCCTGCTTTGGAGCTATTACCCGCTATTTCTCATCTTCGGCATTTGGGCCATTTATCTTTTTACTTTTTCTCAAATGGACGGAGAAAAGGGGTTGTCCCACGTTTAGTGCGGAACAATCTCCGCCACCGGTGGTTGAAGTTATCGAGGTAGATACGGCTCACGGCGATGGTGCGGAGCGCGTCGGCTTCGGAAATCCGTTCGCCCGCGGCGACTTTGTCGTAAAGGTCGCGCAACCCGCTGCGTTGAACGAAGAAATTCACAAAAAATGATTAACAGAAAAAAGGACTTGGCAAAATGCTTCCATTCGTTTCGCATCTTTCGTGTTCCGCGCTCGCAATGTATTTGGATTCAGTCATAGTCATGGGGAAAGTTTTCGCGGGATGTGGGATGAACTTATGGAAGAGCAAATTTTGAAATTACTTGGCCGGCGGGATTATGTGCCGGCCAATGTGCCGGAACTGCTTCGGCATCTGCGGTTGCCGCCCAATCGCCAGCAGGAATTACAGCGGGTCCTGCGCGGGCTGGAACAATCCGGCCGGATTACCCGCGCGAAGGGGAACCGCTACATCCAGTCGCGCGAGGCGGACCTCGTTTCGGGCCGGATTCGCATCAATCGCCAGGGAAAAGGTTTTTTGCAGCCGGACGATCCCGAATTGAAGGAGATTATGATTCCGGAAGACGCGACGTTCACCGCACTGCATGAGGATCGCGTGCTCGTGCGGCGCGACGTCAAAGCGAAGGGATTGCGTCCCGGGCGCCTTGAGCAGGAGACGGGCGCGGTGATTCGCATTTTGGAACGGAAGCGGACGCAAATCGTCGGCACGTTGCAGCGGGGCCGCGAGTTTCTTTACGTGGTTCCCGATGACCCGCGCATGCCGCATGACATTTATGTGCTGCCGCCGCGTGACGTGGGCCGGCCCGCGCGCGTCGGTGACAAGGTCGTGGTCGAGCTGCACGAATGGGAATCGCGTCATACCAACCCGGAAGGTGAAATTGTCGAGGTCCTCGGTTCACCGGACGAAGAGGGCGTGGACATGTTGTCGGTGCTGCGCCAATACAACCTGCCGCTGCACTTTCCGAAGAATGTTTTGCAGGAGGCCCGCGCCATCAGGACGAGTATTCAGCCGCACGAACTCGCCGGCCGTGAGGATTGCCGGCGGCACCAGGTGATCACCATTGATCCGGACGACGCGAAGGATTTTGACGATGCGATCTGTTTGCAGCGGGTTTCGCCCGGACAATGGAAGCTGTGGGTTCACATCGCGGACGTTTCGTATTACGTGAAGCCGGGCACGGCTCTGGACGATGAGGCGCGCAGGCGGGGCAACTCAACCTATCTGGTGGATCGCGTGATCCCGATGTTGCCGGAGGCGTTGAGCAACGAACTGTGCTCGTTGAAACCGAACGTGGATCGCCTGACCAAATGCGTGGAATTTCTGGTATCGGACGAGGGACAGGTGTTGAAAGTGAGGTTTTATCCGGCGGTGATTCATTCGCAGCGCCGGTTCACTTACAAGGAAGTGCTGGCGATTTTACAACGGAATCCGGACGACCGGATTGAGCGGATGTTGCATGACGCGAATACGCTGGCGCAGCGGATCCGGCGCCTGCGTTTCAAGGCCGGTTCGCTCGACCTGGATTTTCCCGAGATGAAAATCCGTCTGGATGAGCGCGGTCGCATATTGAGCATTGAGAAGGTGGCGAATGATATTTCCCATCAGTTGATAGAGGAGTTCATGTTGCTGGCCAACGAGGCGGTGGCGGAGCGCTTGATGAGCCAGAACGTGAAGGCGATTTACCGGGTGCACGAGGAACCGGACGAACGACGGTTGCAGGAGTATCGCGAGGAGGTGCTCAGCCATCACGTGTCTTGCGGCAATTTGACCAAGTGGCAGGAAGTTCAGAAGCTTCTGCACAAACTCGGCACCATCCCCATAGGCGAAGCGCTCAAGATTGGTTTTCTCCGGTCGCTCATGCGCGCCCGCTACGCGGTGGAACCGCTCGGCCATTACGGTCTGGCCAAGGTCAAATACACGCATTTCACGTCGCCGATCCGGCGGTATGCCGATCTGGTGGTGCATCGCGCGTTGTTTCAAAAGAGCCACGGCCCGGTCCATTCGCTCAAGCAAACGGCTGATCATATTTCCGACACGGAACGCAACTCCGCCGATGCGGAGCGGGACAGCAAGGATGTAAAGCTGTATGCATTCCTGAAGGCGCAGCTTCAGGCACCGAAGCCGACGCCCTATCCGGCGCTGGTGATAGACGTGCGCAACTTTGGTTTCTTTGTCGATGTGCCGGGCCTTGCAATGAGCGGGCTGGTGCATCTTTCCACCCTGGAGGACGATTTTTATGTGTTCGATGCGGAACGCAACCAACTGATTGGCCGGCGTTGCAGAAAGATGATTCGGTTGGGCGATAAAGTGCAGGTGCAGGTGGCGAAAGTGGATAGTTTCAAGAAACAGGTGGATTTCCAGCTGGTCAGTGATGACAGAGGCGGATCGGGACGTTTTTCGAAGGGACGCGAATCAGTTCCGGGGCGTGGACATAAGTCCCGTGCGCGGACGCATCGGAATTGGCGATAGAACACAGCACAGCTTGCAGCGTGTTGAAACAACTTGAGTCTGGTTTCGCCATCCGCACAATGGCCGCGTGTTCAAACCGGCGGTAATCATTTTTGGCGCGGCGATTTTTTTTGCGGGTTGCTCGACAATGCCAAGACAATTCGCCAACGAGCCGTTGAATTGGGCTGAAACCAACGCCGTTCAAAGACCATTCACTCCGCGACGGCCCGGGCAGGTTACGCCGGTTGTTAAATTGAGCCGGCCGCCTGCCATCGCTCCAAAACCTGCGCCTTCGGCACCGGTGATGACGTGGATTTCCCTGGACAATTGGGCCGCACAGCGCGGCATCGGCAGACCGCACTTGCTGTCGGATTTGCCCGTCACCACGTATGCGATTGGTTCTTCCAACGGCGTGATGCTTTTGGAAATAGGCAGCCGCGACGCAACTTGGAATGGCGTTCAAATCAATCTCGGCTTCGAACCGCAGATCATTGACGATCAAATTTTTGCGCACGGGCTCGATTTGCAGAAAAATCTGGAACCGTTGTTGTGCGAACCGCCATTGGCGCCACCTCAAAACAACCGTGTCATTGTCATTGACCCCGGCCATGGCGGAATCAACAGCGGCACGCACAGCGTTCTCGACGGACGGCTTGAAAAGGAATTCACGCTCGATTGGGCCATGCGGCTTGTACCGTTGCTCGAACAGGAAGGCTGGCAGGTTTTTCTCACGCACACGAATGACGTGGATGTTCCACTGATTGACCGTGTCATGTTTGCCGAGGCGCATCATGCGGATTTGTTCATCAGCCTGCATTTTAATTCCCTCGCGCCGGATAAAAAACCTGCCGGGCTTGAAACCTATTGTCTCACGCCAACGGGAATGCCTTCAACCTTGACGCGTGGTAATGATGACATCTGGACGGAAAATTTTCCCAATAACGCCTACGACGCTCAAAATTTGAAACTCGCCGTCCACCTGCACACCGCGTTGCTGCGCGCGACCGGTCTGGAAGATCGCGGCGTGAATCGGGCGCGATTCATCGGCGTGCTGCATCGGCAACAGCGTCCCGCCGTGCTCATCGAGGCCGGTTTCTTGTCGAATCCATCCGATGCGAAGCTGATTGAAACTCCTTCGTTCCGGCAAAAACTCGCCGAGGCGGTTGCCGACGCGCTTGAATAAATCACGCCCGGTTCACTGCAGGCTGATGCCTTCGAGCGCGAGCAGTTTGAGTTTCCAATTCAATCCGCCGGAGAAGCCGCCCGGTTTTTTGTCCGCCGCGAGCACGCGGTGGCAGGGAATAAAAATCGGAATCGGATTTGCGCCGCATGCGCCGCCGACGGCGCGAACGGCCTTCGGTTTGCCGATTCGCCGCGCGATTTCGCCGTAGCTGCGCGTTTTGCCGCGGGAAATTTTTTGCAACGCGCGCCAGACGTTTTGTTGAAACGTCGTGCCGCCGGACAGATCGAGCGGCGGAATTTTTTTCGGTTCGCGCCCGGCGAGAACATTTTTCAACGCGGTGGTGGTCGTGCGATGCCAGCGGAGAATTTTTGTCGGAATGTGTCCGTTTTCGCGGTGCTTCCGCCTTCGTCCGACTTCGGCGAGACGAGTCGATGCGACAAGCGCTTCGCGGCTTGGAAAATTCAGCCCGGCCAAACCTCTTTCCGAATAGCGCGCGATGAATTTCCCGTCGCGCGTGGAAATTGACAGTTCGGCGGATCGAGTTTTCACCAGCAGTTCGTTCAATGATTTCGGAAATACACCAAAAGGGTGCCGAGCAGCAGCAGAAACAAAAAAATGGTGAATGCGATGAATCGGTTGCGGGCGACGCGCTTTTCGTAACGCAACGGGCGCAAGCCCTGAACGCCTCCGGCGGCGAGATACGTGACGAGCCGGGGGTTCAAAGATGTCGGGCGGCGGAAGATCTGGTGAATGCGATTGATGAGTCCGGGCAAATCGTATTTGCGCACGCCCAGTTCGTTGAATTGGTCCGGCGTGGCGGTTTCATCGTCGGTTTGAAGCGATTTTACTTCTTCAAAAACCGGATCGTGCGCGGCTGGAACGGGAGCAGGCGGTTCTGGAGCGCGGGCAACCGTTGCGCCGTGCGGTATGGCGGTGGAGCGCAGGCGAGGCGGCGGCGGCGTGCGTTGAATTTGCGCATCGAGCCTTTTAATTTCGGCTTCGAGCGAGTTGATTTGTTCATTCAACACGCGGGCGCGCTCGGAAATTGGATCCGTTTTTTTAACCTTTTTCTTCCCGGACGTCATACGTCCTCAACGACATTAATGCCGTAATAGCAAGATGGCCACGAACACGCCGAGGGCGGCCAACGTTACCAGCACCAGCGGCCAGGTCATTGCCAGACCGAATTTGCACAATTGACCGAAACTTGCGTTGGCCAGGGGTGAAGTGGCAGGCAGGGAAGCATTTTCGGCCTCTGATATTCCCTTTGATTCACCGGCCAGGACGGGAAGTTTGAGCCGCGCGGCGTTCCATTCCATGCGCGCATTTTCAATGGTGGTGAGCGCACGGGTGAGTTCAATGCCGAAATCGTCTTTTACCCACGTTTCATCGTGGATGGCCTGGATTTTGCCAATCGTGTCGTGGAAGTCGTTGATCGTTTTGGCCATCTGCTCGGCGTCGCGGCGGGCGTTGAACTCGGCTTCTTCGAGCAGGCCGAGGCCGCGCGTAAGATTGTGAATCATTTCCTGACGGCCGGTTTGAAATTCCGTCTGGCGGCGGCGTAATTCCTCCAGCGCAGCGCGTTCGCGCTCCAATTCCTCCTGCGCGCGTTTCAACTCGGCGAGCTTTTGCTGCGCCTCGACGACCTTCCGGTCCACATCCTCGCGGGTCAATGCAAGGTGGGGGTCGCTAGCGGGTGCGGACGTCCCGGAAGGCGATTTTTGAGCCAGAAGATCGGCGTCTACGAATTCCGTTAGATCGTATTCAGAAGCCATGGTTCGACTCTAATACTGCGGCGCGAAAGTGTAAAGGGGTTTGCGCTTGTCACTCCCGGACACGAGTTCTAAAGTACCTCTGTTCGTAAAGCTGCAATTTTTGACATGATTGAATTGATTCAATTTCCGTGGAGTCCGTTCTGCATTGTCCAGCGCCGCATTTTGGAATTTGCCGGAGCCCGTTTCGAAATCATCGACATTCCGAATCAGGACCGCTCGCTGGTTTGGAAATTGACGAAGCAACGCTATTACGGCGTGCCGATCATCAAGGACGGCAGGAACGTCATTTTTGAGCTCAGCGATGATTCGCAAGTCATCGCCAAATATCTCGACGAGGAATTGCATCTCGGGCTTTTCCCTTCGGAACTCGAAGGTGTTCAATCCATCCTCTGGCGCAACATCGAAAATGAAATTGAAGGCGCGGCGTTCCGGCTCAACGACATTTACTGGAAGGAAAATGTGCCGGCGGCGGAGCAGCTCGATTTTCTGCGGTTCAAGGAGCGGAAGTTTGGCCGCGGGTGCATTGACCAGTGGCGCGCACAGCAAAAAGACTGGCTGAAAAAGCTTGAGCAAAGCCTGCTTCCGTTTGAGAAAATGTTGATGCACAACTCATTTTTGCTCGGTGAGCAACCCCGCTTCGTGGATTTCGATTTGTTCGGGATGCTGGGGAATTTCCTCTACTCCGGCCGCTACGAGCTGCCCGCTGCGCTTCCGCAAATCCGGGACTGGCATCGCCGCATGGGCAAAGTAAAAAACAGAATTTGAAATGGGAAAATCAGCCGCTTCCGCTTCGAGACCATCGCCGCGCACATTGAATTGCAAACAGGCGAACGCCCTGAGTTTGCCAAACCGGTGGCGAATATTTTGCGGGGTTTTGCCAGTTGACAAATGGCCGTTGCCGCCGAGATTCTTGTAAGGCTGGATTGAACGCCAGCGCGGGCGTCTTCAGCGGGACATTATGATTTCAAACGAACGACCATCGCCTTATGGACGGGCTCCTTACGGCCAGCCCAAACCGCCGGTCAACGAGGACACGTTGAAATCCGAGAAGGTGCAGATTGAGCGCAAAACTTTCATCTTCACCCTCAAGGAAAATCCGCGTGGCCGGTTCCTGCGCATCACCGAAGACGTCGGCGGGCGGCGCGACACCATCATTGTTCCGGCGACCGGCCTGGAGGATTTTAAAAAGCTCCTTAACGAAATGGTGAAGGCATCGGACGAAATACCGCCGAAAAATGCCTGACCACCAAGGCACAAAGGTAAAAATCAAATCTTAGTGTCTTCGCGCTTTTGTGGTTGATTTGAAAGGTTTGTCTGCGTTCTCTTTCTGTTTTACCCGCGGCGCGTCGCCCCAAAGACCTTCCAAATCATAACGCTCACGCGCGTCCTGCCGCATGACGTGCACAATCACGTCGAAATAATCCAGCACCACCCACGAGCCGTGCACCGTACCGTCCACCGCGTGTGGTCGCAGGACGTGATCATCGCGCAGTTGGTCGGTGATTTCGTCCACGATGGCGCGCAAATGCGGCTCGCTCGTGCCGGACGCAATCACAAAATAATCCGTCACCGACGACAATTTGCGCACATCGAGGATGACGATGTTTTCCGCCTTTTTGTTGTCCGCGAATTCGCGGCAAAGCCGGGCGAGTTTTCTGGAATCCATGGTTGCTGGAGGAATCTAACCACGAATGAACACGAATGAACACGAATAATTTGGGGCCTGAAATCCCCCTCGTTCTCGTCCTCGTCCATCGTCCTCGGTTCTTTGAGTACGAGAACGAAGACGAGGAGGAGGACAATCGGTCAAAGATAAAGCCGATTATCGCGAATCGCCTCGGCCACAGGTGGCGGCACGAGATGATCAATCGGCAAACCCTCCTTTACCCGAGCGCGGATTTCCAGCGACGAAATGCCAAGCGGAAAACCCTTAAGTTTCCGGCCGCGAAACGGGGCTGGAAAATTCGCCGACGGCTCGCCCGGCCGCGGCATCATGATGAACTCCGCCAACCGTGCCAGTTCCGCCGGCGCACGCCATTCCGACAGGTGCGCCATGTGATCGGCACCGATGAGATAAAACAACTCCGCCTTCGGAAAACGCCGAGCATAATCGCGCAACGTTTCAATCGTGTAGGAAATTCCACCACGCCGGATTTCCTGTTCGTCAATTTCGCAATCGACCTTGCCTGCGAGCGCGAGCCGTAGCAATTGCAGGCGGACGGAGGCGGCTGTGTGTTTGCTTTCCGGCTTGAACGGCGATTGTGCCGCAGGAACGAAAAACAGCCGGTCCAGCCCCAGTTCTTCAATCGCCGCCTGCGCGATGAGGAGGTGGCCCAGATGAACCGGGTCGAACGAACCGCCAAAAAGTCCAATTTTCATTAATTATGAATTTTGAGTTCCTAATTTTTAGTTTGAGAAGAATGGCATTCCAATTCAAAACTCCAAGCTAGTTAACAGTATCGCCGCACGCCATTAAACTATTTTTCCGTAATTTCAGCGTAAATCCGTTGTACATTCGCGTTTGCGAATTTTGCGCCACTGTTTCCAGAGCTTCCACCTGAACTTCAGTCTTCTACGGCGACCGTATTTGCGTATCATCCGCTGGTAAAGTTTGTACTCATTGAAATCCGGGCATGGAATTGTCGAAAATTCCTGCCAAAATAACCCACTGAAACCACGCACGTCGTCTTGGATTGAAGGGAAACCTGGATTAAAGTGATGTAGCAAATTTGTAATGGCAAAATCATATTGGGTTTTTGCAGTGAAATCATCCCGCGAACCATACCATTGATTGCGCCCATGCAGATGGTAGCGCACATGCTTTTCAGCGAGGTAAAATTTTCTGCCCCAGAACGCCGCAGCCCCATGGACAAGCACATTGTCCGCACAAATGCGCCATGCCTTTTCCAAAGAACAGGGCAAAATCTTGGCCAGCAGCGTGCGCCGTATTGAAACCGCTGAAGTGGGACTTCCCAGCCATTCATGCAAAAAGTAAGCACGACAAAAGGTGAGTCCGAAATCGAAATCGCCTGTCTTAATCTCCCAAGGCGGCACAGTTCCCCATCCGTTAACCAACTCGCATTTGCAAAATACAAAATCCACCTGGGGACGTTGTTTGTAGACTTCCCGAAGGCGGGCGGCATAACCCGGGCAATACTCATCATCCGCATCCAGAAAACAGATTATGTCCCCACTGCACCGCTCAAACCCGGAATTGAAGCAGGACAACTGCCCCCCGTTTTTTTTGGCGATAATTTGAATCCGGCTGTCACGATCAGCCCAGCTTTTCAGAACCTCCAGCGAATTGTCCGAGCTGCCATCATCCACGACAATGATTTCATCCACTTTGGCTGTTTGGGCAACGACGCTTTGTATGGCCCGATCCAAAAAATGGCCATAATTGAAATTGCTTATCAGCACCGATATTTTCATCGGGAAGAATCAACCGCCTCTCCTTCCGGATTTCTCCTCATATACAGCGCATTGCCATAGAGGTGCTCGCCATAGATTCCAAAACCTCCCAACAAAGCCAGGTGGAAATTTTTGCACCGCATGAAGCGGGTAAGTTCGTTGATATGGACATGCCTGCGGTCGGCAGGATGAATCCCATATTCGACAATGACATAGTCGAGCGAAGGTTTATTCAGCAATTCCTCGGCGCCTCGCAACACCTTCAAATCATTGCCCTCGGTATCAATCTTGATGAGTCGGACGCTTCCTCTTGAATATTGTGCTGCAAAATCGTCCAGCTTCATCGCCGGCAACCGAACCGTTGTCGTGTGCCCGTTTGCATCCGGCAAATCCAAGAGCGAACTCAACAGTGGATTCTCATGTGAATGGAATGTCACTTCGCCGTCGCTCGAAGAAATGGCGAGGTTGGTGACATGGATTTGCGTCTGGTTGGCGGTCCGCTGGCGCAGCGTCTCAAATGTTTTTGGGTCAGCTTCGATTGCCAGAATCCTGGCTTTGGGAAAGAGCGCGGCCATGGCCAGAGCCCAGTCACCTTGGTTCGCGCCGACATCCAGCACCTCAAATTCATCATTCGGATTCAACCGGCACAAACTGGCGCGATTGAGAATCGAATCGCTCGCCATTTCCGATAATTGGAGTTCCGTGAGCCGGCGGTGTAAGGGGACTGCATCCATGGCTTCCCTTTCGAGCTGGATGGACTTTTCCTCGAGCCGGATGGACTTTCCCTTCATCTGTTCCCACCGTGAACGGCTCAAGATTTTTATCGGGAATTTCACGCTGTGCTAAAAGTAGCGAACGACCGGCCTTTTTCCAGCAGGAAAATAGGAGATCGCTTCAGGGGAATTTGTGCTGTGATTCAACCATGCGCTGCTCCAAGAATACAAAAACTTCAAAGTGATGACTCTGACCCAAGTCTGATGTTGCCCAACGCAATGGCCGGAATAATCCAGTTGTCAACCCACGGTCGAATTGTAGTCTCTGGGCGTGCAACGCGACCTTGTGCTTGGTTACATTCATGAATATCGGTGGGAAACAATAGCGCCTTTTGTAAATTCCTTGCGTGACACCGGATTTTCAGGGGAGATATGCCTGTTCGCCAGCGGAATTGATGGAGAAACCAAAACCACGCTTCAAACCAAGGGAGTTAGAATATTGGATTCTCCTTTCCGGCAATCCTCGTTTCGAAAATGGATGGTCAAACGGTGGGGAGTCCTCAAAACCACTCCCTTCCCCATTTGCCGCCGCATACTGAAATCAATCTTGGAAATCCGCATACTGCGATACTTCCTTTACGAGGAATATTTGTCACGGCATGGAGAAAATTATCGCCACGTGCTCCTGTCGGACATTCGCGACGTCGTTTTTCAGGACAATCCATTCACCAACATTGCGTGCGGCGGCGTCCATTTCTTTGAGGAAGCCGTTGGCCGCACTATTGGCTCTGAACCGTATAATTCAGGCTGGATGCGTGCGTTGCATGGCGAAAGAGTGTTTTCAGAATTTGCTGAAAAGCCCATCATATGCTCTGGAACAATTCTTGGAGAATCAAGGGCGTTGGCTGCATTTATGAATCACCTCATTCGCATCCTTGCCACAGTCCGGGTGTTTCAGCCTTATGGGGACCAAGCCACAGTCAATGTAGCTGTCCGACGTTACAAGAATAGTGAGATTTACATCCACAAAAACGGCGAGCCCGCCGTGTTGACCATGGGAATAATGCCGTTATCCGATATTCGCTTGGATGACCGTGGGCGGATTGTATGCCCCGACGGACAGGTAATTCCTGTCCTTCATCAATATGATCGCCATCCTTCGGTTTGCAGGAAGGCTGCGGTTCTGCAAAAGTGGTTGTGCCCCAATTGATTCTATTTTCACATAAAAATCAGCGGGTTCACATTTTTGCGCAACGGCTCTTGAAGCTTTTGACCTGACTAGCAGTGAGATTCTTGTATCATCCGCGCATGAAAGTCAGCGTGTTGGTGCCTGTCTACAACGGCGAGGCGTTTTTAGCCGATTGTTTGGAATCCATTCTTGCACAGGATTTTGCAGACATGGAAATTCTGATTGCAGACGACACCTCGACGGACGGTTCGGCGGCACTGATCCAGGGCTATGCCACAAAAGATCAACGTATCCATTACTGGCAGAATCAGAACAATCTGGGCCCGGTCGGCAACTATAATCTGCTTTTGAAAAAGGCCAGGGGGGAATATATAAAATATGTCTTGGCGGATGACAAACTTGTCACACATGACGCCTTGAGCCGCATGACGGAAGTCCTGGACAACGACGAATCTGTATCCCTGGTTGCATCCGCAACTCAGATCATTGATTCCAAGTTGCAGTTATTAGGCATACGGAACAATTTTCAGAAATCGGGCTTGTGGGATGGGAAACAGACCATCATTCAATGCTTTGAAGAGCGTGGCAATGTGATTGGGGAACCCACCGTGGTGATGTTCCGCAAAGAGCAGGCCACGCGCGGGTTTAGCCATCAGCTTCGCGCACTTGCCGACTGGGAAATGTGGTTTCATTTGTTGGAACAAGGACGCTTTGGGTATATTCAGGAGCCGCTCTGTGCTTTTCGCATCCATCCGAACCAAGACTCGGCGTTTTGCTCCCGTACCGGGCTTCTCCAGGCAGAACATATCGTGGTTTTGGAAGATTATTTCTCCAAACCCTGGTTGCGGACTGCGGCCAGCCGGTGCGCACTCTTCGCCCAAATATACAACCTGCGCAAATGGCAAGGGCCTCAGGACATCCCATTGACAACGGATCTGCTCAAAATATTGCGTGTCCGCTGGTATGTGCTGTATTGGTTGAGACACAAATTTACCAGACCTTTCACGCATTTAATACGTTGGTTGAAACGCCAGTTTGTGAATGGGCCTGTCTGACCCTTGATAATTGATTTGGAAATGAGTTTCCAGCAGCCTCTTAACTTGAAAATTCCATAAAATGGCTGAAGCAACAATCATTCTTCCCAATTTTAACAACGAGCAGGTTCTCCCGATCATGTTCAGGAGTTTGAAGACATTCCTAAACTGCCCGCGCTATGATTTTGTCATGGCCGATGATGGGTCGGAAGACGACAGTGTGGCGATGGCGAAAAGGGGGGTTCGGGATTGCGGTTTTGCTTCAGTTGAAATAATCCAGTTGCCACATCGGGGAATCGTCCATGCTCTCAACACAGCGCTTTCATCGGCAAAAACAGAATTCGTCATCCGGCTTGACGGTGATGCCACGGTGGAAACGCCCGATTGGATATCAAAGCTGACCATGGTTTTGCGCCATGAAGAAATTGGCATCGTTGCAGGGCAGGTTGTTTGGGAGGATGGCCGTGTTCATAGTTTTGGCCGGAGTGTAATTGGCGAAACAGGTTTGCATGATATGGGTTGTGTGCCGCTCGAACCAACAGGTTCACGCACATTTGATTCCATTGTTTACCGTCCCAAAGGCAGGTTTTCAGATGGATGTCCTTATGAGGTGGATACAATTCTCGGTGTATGTGTTGCCTTTCGCCGGTCCGAAGCGCAGGCGGCAGGCGGGTTCGACATGCGTTTCAGCCCCGTGTGGATCGAAGACGACGATTTCGGCCTTGGAATTCGACGTTTAGGCAGGCGGGTTGTCGTCGATCCAAAGATTCACGTCATCCATCGTCCGGGCCTGCGTGGCAGCAGAGAGCCCGGGCTGCCGACAGGCAGTAGAGCGGGCCGGGCGTTCAAGGACGCCCATTTTTGTAAAATTCAAAAAGATATTTTCAACCGAATCATTCGGAGCGGAAAAAGAATTTGCGGAAAAAACCGTTCGGCATATTCCATCGAGGATTGTATTCCCACAGAATCCAGCCCCTGGCGAAGTTCAATTTTGAAATCCCACTATGAAAATTGGAAGCACAAGTGGGGATTTGACCCGATTAATCCCGACATGTTGAAGATATATTCAAAATATTGGGATACCTCGTTGTGTTGGCGCGTTAATCCTTCGCAGCTTGAATCAAGTCGCGCCTTCATTCGGAAAATGGCCGCCGAAAATCTTTGATGAACGACCATTATCTCATCGTTGGTTCCGGCCTCACCGGCGGAGTGATTGCCCGACGTCTCGCAGACGGAGGAAAGAGTGTCACCGTCGTTGACAGGCGTTCTCATGCGGGCGGCAACGTGCATGATCGTCTTCATCCGAGCGGGATTCGCATCCACACCTATGGGCCGCATCATTTCCGAACAAACGATGAAGCGCTTTGGACGTTTGTTAATCGTTTCTCACCTTTTTATCGGTACGAGCCAACGCTCAAGTCGTGGGTGGACGGTCGTTACGAAAATTGGCCGATTGCCGCCAGTTACATCCGCCGGACCCTGGGCGAACAATGGGAGCCGGCCTTCAAAGGCAAGCCTGCAAATTTTGAGGAGGCTTCTCTTTCCATGATGCCACGGGTGATTTATGAGAAATTTGTCAAAGGCTACAGCGAGAAACAATGGGGAGTGTCTCCCCGCACGCTGTCCGCCGGTTTGGCCGAACGGTTTGACGTGCGCACGGATGACCTCCGGCTGATGCAACATAAATATCAGGGCATGCCTGAAAGCGGTTACGCAGAATTCATGCGGCGAATGTTCGAAGGTATTCCGGTATTGTTGAATTGCGACTATTTAAAACACCGGAACGAATTCAAACCGGCTAAAAAAATCATCTTCACTGGGCCGATTGATGAGTATTTCAATTTTGACTTGGGGAGGCTCAAATATCGTGGTCAGCAGCGGGAACATGAGTATCTGCCGTATATGGATTTTGCACAGCCCTGTGGCCAGATCAACAACCCCGACCCCGCAAACGGTCCGCACATTCGCACACTGGAGTGGAAACATATGATGCCAAGTGAACATGCGCAACGGATTCGCGGTACTGTGCTTACCCGCGAAGTAACCATCACGCCAGATGATCCCAATGATTACGAGTATCCCTTTCCTGATGAGGCAAACGCGCAGCTTTATCGGGCTTATCGGGAAAAAGCCCGTGCCATTCCCAATCTTTTGATTTGTGGCCGGTTGGGAGAATATCGTTATTATGACATGGATCAGGCCATCGCACGGGCGTTCTTGTTGGTTGAAGAAATTATCGCCAGTTAATGCAGGGGAAGGACAATTTTTTGCTGTTAAGTTCCTTAAGACTGTTAATTTCGCACATGAAAATCAGCGGGTTCACATTTTTGCGCAACGGGCAAAAGCTCGGTTATCCGTTTGTCGCTTCCATCCGTTCCATCCTGCCGATCGTGGATGAATTTGTCATCGCGCTCGGCCCGTGCGACGACGACACGGAAAAAATGCTGCGCGACATCGGCGATCCCAAAATCCGCATCATCCCGACGCAATGGAACGAACGCATCCGCAGCGATTATTCGGTGAAGGGATTTGTGTTCGGTCAGCAAAAATCCATCGCGCTCTTCAACTGCACCGGCGACTGGGCATTTTATCTTGAAGCTGACGAGGTGTTGCACGAGGACGACCTGCCGAAAATCCGCGCGGCGATGGAAAAACATCTAGGCGACGAGCGTGTCGAGGCGCTGGCGTTCGACTACCTGCATTTCTACGGCAACAAAAACACCATCGCCTGGTCGCCGGGCTGGTATCGCAGCGAAGTCCGCATCATCCGCAACACGATTCCCGCATGGTCGAGCGAATCGCTTTTTTTCAACATTGCCACCGGCCATAAAAAATCGCGTTACCCGCGCGCGATGCACACAGGCGCGACGATTTATCATTACGGCTGGGTGCGCAGCGAGGCGCAGATGAATTTGAAGGCGGGCGCGACCCACAAATATTGGGAGAACGCGCCAGCGGCAAAGGTGGACTATTCGAAGATTGACGCGGCGGTGTTGAAATTATTTTCCGGCACGCAGCCAAAAGTCGTGCAGTCCTGGCTCCCCAAAGCGGACGGGTTGTTTCAAGCTGATCCGAATCATCGTCTGACGTCCCGTGAAAGGAAGCACCGCATGATGCTGAAACTGGAGCAGTGGTTTGGATTCCGGTTCAACAAGAAACATTACCGGCTCGTGCGGTAGTAAAAAATGTTGCCATGTTCGGACAATTCAAACGCCAGCTTAACATATTTCGCAATTTGCGAAATCCGCTGGTTTATTGGGGCTACAAATACGGCCTGCTCAAGCGCGAGCCGCTTTTCCTGAAACTTCATAACGGTGTGATTGTCGAAGTGCCGACGCGATTGTTGCGCACATTCAAAGAATCCGTGTTTCAGGAAGATTATATCAGAGGATTCCGGCGCGCGGTCATCCATGACCTGGTAAATCCGACCATTGTGGATGTCGGCGCCAATGCGGGATATTTTTCGCTTTGGTGGCTGTCACGATTTCCGCGCAGCAAAGTGATTGCCGTTGAACCCATGCCAAACAATTTCGCGCTGCTGGAGCGAAACCGGATGCTGAATCCCGACAAAGATTTTCACGTGATCAATTGCGCCATGAGAAGTCAAGGCGGGCATGTCATTTTGCATTTCGACCGGAGTGACAGTTTTACGACCTCGGCTTCGATTCTCCAAGGCGCCGGCGGCGGAGACGAAATATGCGTCAAAGCCATTTCCCTCAATCAACTGCTGGCTGACTTCCATCTAAGCCGGATTGATTTCCTGAAACTGGACTGCGAAGGCAGCGAGTATGACATTCTGTATCATTGCGACGGCGCATTGCTGGATTCAATCCGGCGCATCGCCATGGAAACGCATCAAGGCGCTGAAGCCGCAGAATGCAAGGAAGCGCTGTGCGATTTCTTGCGCTCGAAAAAATTCCACGTCAACATGAGGTCCGACATGATTTATGCTTGCCGTTGAAAAATCGTCTTACCGGCCGGGCCTGTCCGCAGCCGCGGTTGATTCGACCGCCGCTTGTGCGCACGCTTCGATGACGGCTCCGGTTTGAATTTCAGAAACCGTCTTCCCCATTGGCGGCGTGATGGTCCAGTCTGCGTGCTGAAACGGATGCGTGCTGCCCGGCGCGTTGGAATACATGAGCATCACGACGCGTTTTCCCATCGCGACCGCCAGATGCATGAACCCGGTGTCGGCGCCCACGATCAACGTGGAAAGTTTCATCAGCCCAGCGGTGACGAGCAGCGGAGTTCCCGCGGTGATGACAAAACCCGCCGACCGCGCCGGTTCGAGCCCGGTGCGGTCGTTCGGCCCACCGCCAAATACGATTTGCATTCCGCGCGAATGAAAATGCCGCGCCAACTTCAGAAAATTTTCCAGCGGCCAGTTTTTATGCGGCGAACTGGTAAAAGGCTGGATAAACAAAGTCGGTTTTGCAAAATCCAGCTTGTGTTCGGAAAAGATCTTCTTCGCGGCGGCCAAGGCGTCAGCTGGCAGGACGAATTGATTTTTGACTGCGCCAATTTTCAGTCCGCACTCGCGCAGCAGGAAAAGATTCCACTCTGCCGGATGGATTTTTTTGTTGCGCGTCAGCCCGCGGGTGTAGGCCCATTTGCGTCCGGTGCTGTAAACGCTGCCCCAGCGTTGCGGCGCGCCGCTCAACCATGCCAGCCATGCCGTCTCGCCGTAGCCTTGAAAATCCACGACGAGTGAAAATTTCCCACCGCGCAACCGGCGAAACAGGAAAAACGCCTCCGACAAAATGGCTTTGGGATTTCCGCTCCGAAAGCGGGCTCGATCCAGCGTAATGACTTCATCCACCTCCCGGAAACCCTCCAGCAGCGGCGCGTGTTCCCGGGAGACAAGAAAGGTGATTTTCGCGGACGGAAAATTTTCGCGCACGGCGTAAACCGCAGGCAGTGTGAACAAAATGTCGCCAATGGATTTGAACCGGATCAGCAAAATGTTTTCGTTCGCGTCCATCCGGATCAAGAAGGCGGGCTGCTTGAGTCTTTGGCCTGCGGCAGTTGTGCTTCACAAACCTTGGCGTAACGCAGGAACGTCTCAAACGCGACCATGCGCGCGATGACGTAGCCCTGCCAGCCGTCGAGAAAACCGAGCCGCAACACATAGCCGCGCGCAAACCGCCACCACGGACGAAACCAGAGTTCAAACAAGTTCGCGCGGCGCTGACGTTCGAGTTCACGATTCAAGAAAAGATTGCTCACGGTAATGGATTTCCGCGTGTGATGATCCAGATTTTCCATGCTGTAATGAAGCAAATCACCGCGCAGTTTGCCGATGGCGCCTTGAATAATAAGTTTTTCGTGGAGGCTGCCGCCGGCCCAAAGCGCCTGGCCGCGCCGCCAGAGCCTTACTTTGCGGTCGGGATACCAGTCGCCATGGCGGATCCAACGACCGCAATAAAATGTGCAACGCGGAAAACTATACGCGGCAAACGGCCGGAGTTTTTCCGGCCCGGAAAACAATTTTTGAATTTCGTCGTGCAATGCCGGCGAAATCACTTCATCGGCATCAAGGCCTAGCAACCATAGTTGGGTGGCCTTTTCGGAGGCAAAATTTCTGTGCGCGGCGTGACCTTTCCACGGCTGGCGGAAAACCTTTGCTCCATAAGATTCGGCAATTTTGCCCGTGCCGTCGGTCGTTTTGTCGTCGGTGGCGACAATGATTTCACTCGTCCAGCCCGAAACGCTGTCGAGCGCGCGGCGGATGCGCGCCGCTTCATTGCCGGCAATGAGGCAGACGGAAATCGGAAGCGGTTGGTTTGCGGTCATCAAATTGAACAATTGTTGCCTGCTTCAGATTGCCAATGATAAGCTCGCGGGCGTTTATGTCCAGAAGCGATCACTTTGCCGCGACCGCCGCCGTTGAAAATCATCACGCCGCGCGCCCGCGTTTTTCGTTCATCATCGTTTCCTACAACACGCCGACACTGACGCGCGCCGCCGTTTCCTCAATTGTCTGGCACGCGGCAAATTTTTCGCACGAAATAATTTTGGTGGATAACCATTCAACCGACAACAGCGTTCCGAGTTTGCGGCAGGAATTTCCTCAACTGAAAATCATCGCGCTTGAAGAAAATCACGGTTTTGCCGCCGCCAATAATGCCGGCGCAAAAATTGCCGGCGGCGAGTGGCTCATTTTGATGAACTCGGACGCGGAGTTGCTCCCGGACACGATGTCGTCGGTGGATGATTTGCTTTGCCGTCATCCGGAGATTGATGTGCTAGGCGGGCAATTATTGAATCCCAACGGCTCTTTACAAACTTCGGTCATCTTTAATCACCGCGCTTTCCGTTTTGAAGAACGTCACCAAAGAGAAGAACTTGTGGAGGTTCACAGCATCATCGGCGCATTCATGGTGATACGCCGCGAATTGTGGCGCAAACTGGACGGCATGGACGAGGGGTTTTTTTTCTATGGCGAAGAGACTGATTTCTGCCAGCGCGCGACGAACGCAGGCGCGGTTGTGCGCTGGAGCCCGCGCTTTCACGTGTTGCACCACCGAGGCAGCAGCGTCAAAGAAGGCAACTTGCGGGCGACGGTGGAATTTCGGGCGAGTGTGCATCATTCGTGGCGCAAAGAGATGTCGGAGCGGGAATATCGCTTCAAAATTGGCATGGAAGTTATTCGGTTCTTTCTTCGCGTTGCGTGGTATTTTTCGCTCGCGCTATTGACGGGCTTTTTGCTTCGAACATTCACCGGCCGGTTGCGCAAATACGTTCACTTGCTGAAATGGCATTTGCGCGGCTGTCCGGCAGGTTGGGGATTGAGACCGGCGGCTTTGGAAAGGCGGCCTGAAAAGATGATTCCTGAACCGCAATGTCTCACCCATGACCATAAAGCAAAGTCACCTTCACCGCTGATCACAGTGGCTATTTGCACCCGAAATCGCGCGTCTTTCTTGGAAAAGGCCGTTCGCAGTGTTCTGCCGCAAATGAACGAAACGGTAGAGCTTCTGATTGTGGACAACGCTTCAACGGACGACACGGCGGAAGTCGCCGCGCATTTGGCCGCGGCAGATTCACGGGTGAAAATTTGGCGCGAAGACGAATTGGGATTGAGCACAGCGCGCAACACGGCTTTAAGGAAAGCTCGCGGACAGTATGTGCTTTTTCTGGACGACGATGCCACGGCGGAACCGGGCTGGCTGGCGGCTTACAGGGATTTTTTGTCCGCTCCACCTTCGGAAAAGATCGCCGTTGTTGGGGGGCCGATGTATCCCGATTATGAAGTTCCGCCGCCGAAATGGATCAATGTCCAAGTGATGGGCCGGCCCGGCGGTTCGCCAAAATGCATTTCCCACAAAGACGGTCCGTGGGGCTGCAACAGTGCTTATTGCCGCGATTTGGCACTGGCTGTCGGAATGTTTGACACCCGACTGGGACGCAAGGGCGAAAAAATGATGAGCCACGAAGAAAGCGATTTGAATTTCCGTTTGGAAAACGCCGGGTATGAGCTCTGGTGGTTGCCCGCTGCGGCCATCCGCCATTTCGTGTCATCGAGTCGCCTGACGTTTCGGGCGACCATGCGCGCGTTCTTCGACGAGGGACAATCAGCCGCCATCCAGCGGCTCAAATCGCATCGTCAAGGTTTGAACCGCGGATTCTACTGGATGGGGCGCACCATTGCAGCACCGTTTCACATTTTGGTTCATTTGCTGGTCGCATTGATCGAGTGGCCATTGAGTTATCCAAAGGCCGCTGGACATTTGTTTCAAGCCTGTCGCTATTGCGGTTTTATGTTTGAACTGGTGCGGTAATTGCCGCAAGGTAAAACACCTTATGTCTCAACCCAACTTGTGAAATTCACCTCAAGAAAGCTTGAACAAATTGGATTGAATCTCTCCGACGGCTTATGACCCATAAACCTTTAATTTCAGTCATCGTTCCCGCCTTCAACGCCGAGCCGTTCCTCGCCGAAACGCTGGCTTCGGTTCAGCGGCAAACTTATCGCGAGTTCGAAGTGATTGTGGTGGACGATGGTTCAACGGATCGCACCAGTGAAATCGCGCGTGGATTTGTAGAGAAAGACGCGCGTTTCATTCTGCTGCGCCAAAAAAATGCCGGTACGGCCACCGCATGTAACGTAGCTTTGAAACAAGCTCGCGGCGAGTGGATTGCTTCCCTTGGTGCGGACGATGTCTGGCTGCCGGAAAAACTCGCTGCGCAACTTGATTTGCTTAAGCAGGAACCGCGTGCCAACCTGCTTTTTACCGACTATTTTCTCTGGGACGGCCAGAATGATTTCGGCCGGCGCTACAGTGACCAGAACAAGTTTCCCGACGGTGACGTAGGCCGGCACTTGATCTTCTTTAACTTGTTTGGCGCGTCCACCGTGATCATCAAACAGGAAACGCTGGATGTGGTCGGCCCGTTCGACGTTGACCCGTTACTGGTGGCGGAGGACTGGGACTTGTGGTTGCGCATCGCCGAACGCGGGCTTTGCGCGAAAGGCGTCAGGCAACCAATGGCTCGCTATCGGATTTGGCCGGGCCAAATCAGCCACAACAAAATCCGGATGTGCGAGGCCAACGTCCGCGTGTTGGAGAAGGCGCTGGCAAGGCCGCAGCGCACGGCGTGGAGACGCGCTTACCAGCACTCCCTGCAAATCGCCCGCGGCAACTTGGAATTGGCCAGGATCCGCCCGTTGATCGAAACACGGCCCAAGGCCGTGCCTGCAGCGGCACTGCGCGCCTGGTTGTGTTGTCCAACCCGCTTCAAATGGCTGCTCTGGTATTTTGCCACGTTATGGCCAAACTCGCCGTGGGCGGGAATTGTTTATCGTAAAATCCGAAGAAAATGGTGACTTCACATCAACACGTTGCTTGCTTCACTTTCAGCCGACGGCTGGGTGTGACCGTGTTGTTCCGCTGTAAACGATTCCTGCGCCCAGCGCCGAAGGCTTCCATCACCTTTTGCATCGCTCATTTCAATTCACCGGAATTTCTTGATGTCGCCCTGCACGCCGTCCGCCGTTTTCATCCCGACGCGCGGGTCATCGTGGCGGATGCGCCCGCAAACACCGGCACATTGAAATTTGACTTGCAATGATTAATACCTCCGCCAGTTTCGCCAAAGTTCAGGCATGAATCAACCGATGGAATTGGCCGGCGGCAGGATGCGGAATGTGCGTGGCGAGCAATTATTGCGGACATTGCATGGCATATTGCCGTTGGGACGGCATTATCAGTGGCTCTTGGGAGCGTTGAATTCCGATCAAGGGCTTTTGGTGATTCCATTCGAATCCTTTCGTTTCGTCATTCCCGCAGCGTGGCGCAAATTGGCGGCTAATTTTCTTCTGACCGGTCCAAATCTGATGCCGGAATTTCGCCTGCTCAAGCCAATCGTAAAGAATTTAAAGACGGGCTATCTGGTGGATGTGGGCGCGAACATGGGACTTTACACGATGTTCATGCGCTCGAATTCGACGCTGCCGATTGTCGCCTACGAACCGCAGCCTTTTCTTTGCGATTTAGCCCGCCGAAGTGTCGCGCTCAA
>Ga0187873_1000926_pt1 | contig 26405 bp, 24 predicted proteins | sample June2016WEW_16_1_2_FD_133012 | JGI IMG/M metagenome (GOLD analysis project Ga0187873, IMG submission 133012) | Peatland microbial communities from SPRUCE experiment site at the Marcell Experimental Forest, Minnesota, USA - June2016WEW_16_100 | ecosystem: Environmental > Terrestrial > Soil >...
ACTGCGCGATCGGCTCGACCAGGTTCTTCACTGCCAGCTCTTTTTGCGCCAGTTCGCCCGCCGCCTGCGTCTGCTGGTTATCTAAAACACTCTTGGCGAGCTGAAGGAAGTTGGCGTTGTTAGTTTCCAAAGCGGAAGCCGCCAGCGCCTTAAACTGTATCTTTAACTGCTCACCTGCATCTTGTAGCAGCCTGAGTTTTTCATCGGTGTTGCAACGCTCGCTGGCGAGAGTGGCTTCGAGGGCCGATCGCGCTTCACCCAGAAGCCGGAGTTCCTCGGCATGACGATCGTTTGCAGCCCTGGCAGCCGCGAGTTCTTCCTCTAGGCTGATCTTCCGCTCCTGCAACGCGGCAGTCTTCGACCGGAATAGAAGCCACGCAAAGACAGCGCCGACCAGGAAAGAGATTGCGGCGAGAAGAACCACTGGGAATACGGTCATCGATGGGCCCCGATGTGAATGTGGCCATTGTATGGCGGCAGACTGCGGAACGGGAAGCTGCGCACCTGTTCAGTTACGTATCAGCCTAGTTGAAGCCGTGCCCTTCCGCCGGTCGGCTTGCTCCCGGTATAGTTATGGCTGAACAATTCCGGATGCAGGAGATGGGATGGCACTGTCGGCAGTCATAGTTGACGACGAACAGCTTGCGCGCGACGAGCTTGCCTACCTGTTGCGCGAACTCGATGTCGATATCCTGGCGCAAGGCAAGAACGGCGTTGAAGCCGTGAACCTTGTGAAGGAGTTCTCGCCCGACCTTGTCTTTCTCGACGTGCAGATGCCGGGGCTGGACGGCTTCGGCGTCATCAAGAAGCTGCTGGATCGCAAGGTCCCGTTGCCGCAGATTGTCTTTGCCACCGCCTACGATCAGTATGCGGTGAAGGCCTTCGAGGTCAACGCCATCGATTACCTGCTGAAGCCGTTCGATCGCAAGCGCGTCTCGCAAGCGGTGGAGAAAGTCCGCCACAAGCTGGAGAGCGCCGGCTCGCCCACCGACCAGATTGGCACCATCGTCAAGATGCTGGAACAGCAACAGCGTCCGCCGGCTACCAAGGTCCTGCTGAAGGCTGCGGGCCGGCTGTTTCTGGTCGATCAGAAAGACATCTGCTACGCCTCAATTGAAGACGGCATCATCACCGTCGTCGCCACCGTGATGGAAGGCCAGTCGAACTGCCGCACGCTGGAGGAGTTGCTCGACTCGCTCGATCCCAACATGTTCTGGCGTGCTCACCGCTCCTATCTGGTGAACATCAATCGCATCAAGGAAGTCGTGCCCTGGTTCAAGAGTTCGTACCAGATTCGCATGGAAGACAAGAAGCAGACAGAGATCCCGGTGAGCCGCGCACAGACGAAGCGATTGCGGGAGTTGTTTGGATTGTGAGGAGCGGCATTTAGCATTTAGCACTTGGCAATTAGCCGATGCTGGATCATTCCTGGCCGTTCTGCGGTTGGCAGTAGCTAAATGCCAAATGCTAATTGCTAGTGGCCGCCCTTCTTACCCTCGTGCATCCGGCTGATAACTTTGGTCACCAGGCTGCGCGGTGAAAATCGCAGCCCCTGCGTCAGCAGGCGGTTCTTCCATCCCGGAATCACCAGCCGCTTGCCTTGCTTCATGCCTTCATAACCTGCGCGGGCAACCTCGCGCACGTCCACCAGGAACGGGCTCTTCGTATGGCTTTCGCCAACGTGGGCGCGCTGCTGAAAGTTGGTGATTACCGGTCCCGGACAGAGACAAGTCACGGTTGTGCCCGTGCCGCTCAATTCCTCGGCCAGCGCCTCGGTGAAGTGGAGAACGAAAGCCTTGCTGGCGTAGTAAATCGCCATGTAGGGTCCGGGTGCGAAGGCCGCGACACTGGCGACGTTGAGCAGCTTGCCCTCGCGGGCGCGAATCTGCGGCAGAAAAAGTTTGGTGAGATGAGTCAGCGCGACGATGTTCACCTGAATCATCTCGGCTTCGTTGTTCCAGTCAGTCTGGAGGAATGCTCCGCTGCCGCCGAAGCCCGCATTGTTGATCAGAACATCGAGAACGATGCCGGCTTCCTGTAGCTCCTGGTAAAGTTCGACGGGCGCGGCCGGATGTGCCAGGTCCTTGGGCGAAATCCGCACTTCCACGCCGTAACGCGATTGCAGTTGGTCGCCGAGCCCGCGCAGGGCGCTGCGGTTGCGCGCCACCAGCACCAGCCGATAGCCATCGCCGGCGAAAAGATCTGCCAGTTCCAGTCCGATGCCACTGGAGGCACCCGTAATCAACACTGTCTTGGCGGCGAGAAAAGGATTGCTTGCGCTCACCCTTCTGTTATAGCGGATTTCGCCAGTATCGAGCAGTGAGAGCGTAAATTTCCCAACTTAAACACCGCTGGGAGATCGCCTATTTCGCAGCCGCCTTCTGGTTAGATGGCGATTGCAGGAAGGTCACGATCTGCCAACGCTGCTGTTTGGGCAGGTTCGACCAGGAAGGCATTCCCGAGGTCAGATTTCCCGTGCTGATAAACCAGAATACTTCACCTGGTTTGGCTTTGCGGACCCCGGCCGTGTCGAGGGCCGGAGCCGGCCCCATTCCCTGCAAATTGTTGCCGTGACATTGCGCGCAGCTCTGGGCGTAGAGTTTCCTGCCAGTAGCAGATGCCGCAGCACTGCCCGCATACGGGTTCGTCGTCGCCGAAGCGGATGCGGGCGCATTGCGAAAGCTGCTTTGTTGAGCGAAAGACGGCGTAATCCAGAAAGTTAATAAGGCTGTTAACACGAGTAGAAAGGAAAAGAAAATTGGACTGCGGGCCCTGATTAGCAAGATTTCCTCCGCGAACATTTTACAGGGAGGATCGATGGAACCATCGTCTCACAGGCTGGATTGAAGACTCACCTCGATCATGCACCAATCGGGTGTCCGCCGTTCGCAACTCCCACCAGCTGCGGCTACTACTAGGATTGCCGTATTTATTGACCGCGGCTGGGACGGACGCTATACTTACATTTTATATAGTTGCAACCGGGTTGCATTAAGATAACTGGATATGGCGACGGCAAGTTAGCTCAGGCGTAATGTTGCTGTCAATATGCAACCGTGTTGCAACCCAATCCAACTAAGGTAGACCTACGATGCCGCTTCCGGAGACTGAAGCTCCTGGCGCCCTGCAAACCGCATTGCTGAGCCGGGGAATCCGCATGACACGCCAGCGCCGTGTCATCCTTGGGATCATTGAGACCGCGAGCCAACACCTCGATGCCGCGCAGATCCTCCGAAAAGCTGTCCGCATCGATCCCAACATTAACCGGGTCACGGTGTATCGCACCCTGGGCCTGCTGAAGCGGCACGGCCTGGTGGACGAGCTTGACCTGCTGCACGTCAAGGGAGACGGGCACTTCTATGAACGGCGGCCGCAGCGCGATCACATGCACATGACCTGCCTGCGTTGCGCCAAGGTGCAGGAGTTCGAGAGCGACTTATTCGACCGGGTCAAGGGCCAGGTCGAACGCGACTGCCACTTTCACATTCTGGTCGCACGTTTCGAGATCGGCGGGTATTGTGCCAGTTGCAGAAAATAATTGCCCTCAGCGCCGCGTTCGGTGGGGACAAATAATCGTTGGGGAGGCGGTGGTCATTGGAAAATGACCACCGCCTCCCCGGTTTTGAATGAGCCGGCTTTGACGCCGGCCTGAAGGCCCGGCTCTACCCGGATTATGCTAAATCGGAGGCTGCCTTACAGCTTGGCCGACGATTTTCGGATCGAACCGCTCTGCGTCACAATCGCGGCAACCAGTCCCGGAATGGTGTATTCCTTAGCCTCAATGTCCACCGGCAATGCAAATTCACGCAGTGTGGCCGAGGTCACGGGACCGATCGAAGCGGTGTGGACTCCATGATGGGGCGCAGGCTTCTTCAATGCGGCGCGGGCGCGCTGCAAGCCGAGCAAGCCAACAAAATTCTTCACGGTTGAGGAGCTGGTAAAGGTTATGGCATGAGGCTTGCGTTTTTCGCTCCCTAGAACGGCGCGCAATCGCCTATCAGACGACTTTGGCGTTATCGTCTCATAAGCCTCGACTACATCGACCTCCGCGCGGGCTTTGCGCAGTTCGCGCGGAATCACATCGCGCGCGACTTTGGCGCGTACCAGCAAGACACGCTGTCCTTTCACTCGACGGCGCAACGCGCTCACAACCGATTCCGCGACATATTCCTTTGGCGTGACTGTTACCGACAATCCGTGCTCTTCGATGGATTTCTTTGTGGCAGGGCCGATGGCCGCGATCTTCAACTTGGCCAGAGCGGAGGTATCAAGCTTCTTCTTTCCCATGCGCTCGAACAGCGCTTCGACACCATTCACGCTGGTGAGAATTAGCCAGTCGTATGTGGTGAGCTTCTGCAACGCCATATCGAGCGGTTGGTAGGACCGGGGCTTACGGATCTCGATGAAAGGAATTTCGATGACCTCGCAACCCAATTCCCGCAGTGCGGAGGAAAGCACAGCAGCCTGTTTTCTTGCGCGCGATACCAGTACGCGACAGCCGGTGAGAGGGTTCACGCTCTCTGCAATTGGGTTGCGGGAGTTTTTTGCCAATATAGGGGTCCTTCGACTCCGGCGTCGCGAAAGGCCGCGACGCCTCCGCTCAGGATGACAGATCTTCAACCAGCCACTGGCAACTGGCCACTCGCCACTGACAACCGCTTCACGGCTGTTGCGGGGCGTCAGCCGTCGCGCCGTACACGTCTTCCAGAATTCTGGTGGCTCCTCGCTGCAGCAGGCTGTCACCCACCGCTTCGCCAAGTGCAACGGCATGGCTGCCACTCTGGGTTTCGCGCAGGATTGTCGACCCATCGGGCCGCGCCACAATTGCGGTCAAATGCAGCAAGCCCTCCCGCATCTCGGCGAATGCGCCGATGGGAACCTGGCAGCCACCGCCCAGCTTGTGCAGCAGAGCGCGCTCACAGGTGGTAGCCGCGCGCGCGGCCGGATCGTCGAGAAAGGCCAAGTGCTTGCGCATTTCTTCATCGCCGGCGCGAATCTCGATGCCAAGCGCGCCCTGCCCCGCAGCAGGACACATGAATTCTTCCGAAAGCACTTCCTTCACCAGTTGCATCTTGCCTAACCTGGTAAGACCTGCGGCGGCAAGGATAATCGCGTCGTATTCTCCCTCCTCCAGCTTGCGCACCCGGGTGTCAACGTTGCCGCGCAACGCGTGAATCACCAGGTCGGGCCGCGCCACTTTAAGCTGAGCTTGCCGGCGCAAGCTGCTGGTTCCGATACGCGCGCCCTTGGGCAGCGCGTTAATGCTGTCGTACTTGACGGAGAGGAAGACGTCGCGCGGGTTCACGCGGGTGGTGATCGCGACCAGTTCGAATCCCGGCGGCAACTGGGTCGGCAGATCTTTCAGACTGTGAACGGCGACATCGACGCGGCCCTCAGCCAGCGCCTCTTCGATCTCCTTGGTGAACATTCCCTTGGTGCCGACCTGGGCGAGGGAAACATCGGTGATCTTATCGCCGGTGGTCTTGATGATTTCGATCTCGACCTCATGCCCGCGTTCGCGCAGGAGTGAGGAAATGTGGTTGGCCTGCCAAAGCGCCAGTTGGGATCCGCGAGAACCAATCCTGAGGCGCGCCATCAGTTTCGCGCTCCGGGTTTTCCGCCGGCGATGACCGCTGCTTCGTCGCGCGACTCTACAGTTTTTGCGTCGCGGAGTCCGAAGAGCTTGCGCACCAGATCGATGACAGTCGTCGCCTCGGCTGATTCCCGGGCTGCGCTTTTGAGGGTCGTAATGGGTGTGTGCATAATCTTGTTGATGATTCCTCGGGTCAGTGCTTCCACCGCGAGTTCCTGCTCAGGACTGAGCGCGCCCAGCCGGCCGCGCACTCGATCGATCTCAGCCTGGCGGACAGTTTCCAAATGTTCCTGCAGCGAGACGATCGTCGGCACCACGTCGAGGGTCTGCAGCCGCGCCTGGAACTTGTCGACCTCCAACTGAACGATGGATTCGGCGTGGTCCGCTTCGACGCGGCGATCGGCCACATGCGACGAGACCACCTGCTGCAGGTCGTCGATATCGTAGACGAAGATGCCGTCCAGCTTGTTCATCTCCGGATCGATATCGCGTGGCACGGCGATATCGATGAAGAACATGGGACGGTTGCGGCGATGGCTCAAGAAGCGTTCACCATGCTCCTTGCGGAAGATGGCATGCGGTGCACCGGTGGAACTGATCACGATGTCAGCGCGAGGAACGGTTTCGTACAGCTGCTCGAAAGGGATGGCCTCGCCGTTGAATTTCGCGGCCAGGGCCACGGCCCGCTCATAGGTGCGGTTGGCCACGTAGATCTGCTTTGCACCGTGGGCAACCAGGTGACGCGCAGCCAGCTCGCACATCTTTCCCGCGCCCACCAGATAAACGCTCTTGCCTTCCAGGTTGCCGAAAATCTTCTTCGCCAGATCGACGGCGACGGATGCGATGGACACGGCCGACGTCGCAACTGCAGTCTCGTTGCGTACGCGCTTGGCGACGGCGAAGGCGCGGCTCAGCAGAGCGTCCAGTTGCGAATTCACTGCTCCTACAGCTCGAGCAGTCGCATAAGCTTCTTTCACCTGTCCCAGAATTTGAGGCTCGCCAACCACCATCGAGTCGAGACTGGAGGCCACGCGGAACACGTGCTGCACGGCTTCGCGCTCGTGATATTCGTAAAGATATTGGCGGTACGGGTGGGGATCGAAGCCGTACAACTTACGCATGAATCCGTTCAGATCGGCGGTGCCATTCGCGGTGCGGGCCAATAACTCTACTCGATTGCAAGTGGAGACGATCATCCCCTCTTCGATTCCAGGGTATGACGCTAACTCCTTGACGGCCTCAGGCAGACGCGCCTCGGAAATGGCGAAGCGCTCGCGCACCTCGACCGGAGCCGTCCGATGATTCACGCCAATGAGGACAAAGTTCATGAGGCAATAAACTTGTGCACGCGGCTGAAATTATTGGCAGCCCACGCACCGATGGCCACCACAAAGGCAACGGTCGCCAGAAACGCCGCGCGGCGGCCACGCCATCCGGAGTTCCAGCGTGTGTACAGCAACAGCATGTACACGGCCCACATGATGAACGACAGCAAAATCTTCGGATCGTAGAAGAACATTGGCCCATACTTCTCAATCGCCAGCACTGAGCCGGTCACGATGCCGAAGGTCATAAACGGAAAGCCGAAGAGCAACGCGTGATAGCCGATGTCGTCGATGGTCTGCAACGGTGGCAGCCAGGTCAGGAGCGCCGTCCGGCTCTTCGACTTCAAGGCGCGTTCCTGGGCCAGGTAGAGCAGGCTGGCCCCGAAGCTGAGAAACAGCCCGGCATAGCCGGTGAAGATCAGCGCCACATGCACGAAGATCCAGCCATTTCGCAATAGCGGTGAAGTGAGCGCGACCGGCCGCTGGCCGAGGGCCGAGGTCAGCGTCAGCACAAAGACAATTGGGAAGATGACGATTCCAGGCGATACCGTGCGATAGCCCACGAAAAAGACGAAGAAGACCACCATCGCAAGGAAAGCCAGCAACGATTCCGAATAGTGAATGGAGATCAGGGACAAATGGCCAATCAAGACGGTGGATTCCACCAGCGACACAAAGTGGAAGATGAGGCCTAATCCAACCGCTGGCTCAACAACCTTGGCCAGCAGGTTGCCTTCCTTGCTGAGCAGCAGCAAGGAATAGACCAGCCCCACGCCGTAGCAAACCACCGCGACTCGAAGCCAAATTAACGGCATAAACCCCATTGACGGTCACGCTAACCCGTTGTGCTGAGATAAGTATAGCGGGAACACCGTAGAGACCGAGTATGGACATCACTCGGCCCTGTGATCTGTATCACACGACGTTGGTACGTTTGGAATCAGAGGTTAGGCCGAGACACGCCTTAGCTCGGGTAATGGAAGTGCACGATATGCTGCGAGGCGATAGTGACGCCATCGCGCATTGCAGGATGAAAGTGCCAACGCTGCAACACTTGCAGGACCTTCTGCTCGACGCCGTAACCGATACCTTGCAGCAGCTTGGTCTCGATGACATCACCGCGGGAGTCGATTGTCACCTCGACGATCACATCGCCCTGCACGCCCGCCGGAAGCTCACCGCGGGCAACTGGAGGATCAGGATAAACGTCCGGAAAGGCGGGAATGACCTCATCACCCGTCAGCGGCGAACCAGGCGCGCGGCCAAACGGCGATCCACCACGAGCGGTCTCCTCGGGCGCGTTGTCGGCGCTGGCTGCGGATTGTCCGCGCTTGGGTTCAGCCTTGGGCGGCTTTGGCTTCGCCGGGAGCGAAGATCTCAGCGTCAGCCGTGGCTCGTTTGCGGGGGGTTTGGACTGCTCCGGTCCAACCGGCGCCAGATAAACGATGGAACGCGAGCCTGACGAATGCGAGATACCGAAATCGACATCTGATGGCGTTACGAAGGTTGGCGCAGCGGAGTACAGAAGCGCCAGAAGCAGTGCGAGCTGTATCGCGAACGACAAGAGGATAGAAAGGCCCTGTCGTTTGCGCTCCGGCTGCGGCATTTGCTCGAACATTGCCATCTCACCCCGCGTAGCTGGCTAATTATGGGCCGGATTCACGTGCCATGTACAGCAACCAAGCTGGTAGTCGTCCCAGAATTGTTGCCACTTCAGATTTAGACGCCGACCGCCAGCCCGAGTTAGGTGCAACACCATGCTTTAACTAAACAGTTAGTCAACTCCGATTGATTCCAGCAGCACGAGCAACAACTCTGCGTCCAGGCGCAGACGGCGCCCGTCATGCAGCATGTCAGGAATTTCGTCAAAGGCCTGCATCAGGCGAAGCTTCGCTGCGGCATATTGTTCAGGCCCACTCAGATTGCGGCCTCGGGCGGCGGCCCACTCTGCGAGAGCCTGCGGCTGCAAGAAGATGCTAACCGCGAAAGTCGTTTTGCGGTCAGCGCTGACGTCGAAGATGTATTCCGTCGAAGGCGCTTCCGCATCGCCCGCCAGCGCTGCCCGCTTGCCCACGAAGTAGTACTGATAGACGTAGCCGGTCTGCGCGGTATAAGTCTTGAGGCGGCGGATGGTCATAAATGCAGCAATTAGCAGTTAGCACTTAGCATTTGGCAATTGAGCACCTATTCATTAATCAGCAACAATCGCAGAAGAACGAGAGCTAAGAGAATCCTGGCACCGTTGTGGGTTTAAGCTAGTTGCTAGTTGCTAGTTGCTGTCTTACTCTGTCGGTCTCTCGCGCAGGATTGCCGCTGCCGTTTCCGAGCTGACCGGCGAGTAGTACACCTCTTTGAAGGTGTAGGACTTCGCCTTGGTGCCGAGAATGGGCAGGATCTCCAGGTGCCAATGATAGTCGTCCTCGATGGTCTTCCAGAAGCCCAGCGTCTCCGAGCGGTGCACCGTGTTAGGCGAGGTGTGCAGCACCATGTGGAAGCCGTCGGCGATGGTCCGAATGCGGAACAGCGTCCGCCGAAGTAGAGCCGCGAAATCGCGCATGGCCCCCGACTTCATCGCCGTACGCTCGAAGTACGCTTCGTGATTGCGCGGCGCGATCCACGTCTCATACGGAACCCGCGGCGCGTAAGGACAGCCCGCCATGTACTCTCCGCGCACTTCCACCATGCGCAGCTTCTGCTCCTGCTCCTGGTGGAGAATGTCGCAGAAGACGCAGCGCTCCTTCACCCGATAATGTTCCCGCGCCGCGCGCAACTCATACAGCACACGCCGCGGAACAAACGTCGTGGCTACGATCTCCGACGTTGGATGATCGAACTCCTGCCCCGACATGCTGCCGTAATTCTTGAACACGCTGATGTACTTGAAACGTAGATCGCCTTTCAGGTCCTGGATACGCTGTCCGCAAAGGGCCAGGTACTCTTCAATCTCGCGGTCATCGGCGTTCCACAAGTGCCGATCATGACGCGCATTCTCCACCAGAACCTCGTGCGCTCCCACCGGCCGCATGGTGTCGTAGAGTCCATTACCGGAGCGGCCGGGCTCGCCATCGATGCCGTAGAGCGGGTGCGGATGCACCACGGCGCGGGCTGACCACGGACCGCCATTGACCGTCGGCGACGTCGCCACAACTTGCAGCGGCATGCCAGACTCAGGGCAAAATGGGCAGAACGATCCAGCCGAGCCAACTGGTTCAGGCTCGTCGCCGCAGATGACCCATGACCGCGTGATGGGATCTTTTCGCAGTTCCATCGTGTTTACTCTACGTCGCCGGATGGCATGGTGGGAAGGGGCTTTTCGCCGGCAACGCCAACTCGGCGGCAACCGGCTCCCGCTTTGGGCCTGTTTCGCAGAACGGGTATGGAGCCATCAGGGCTCAGTCGTGACCGTTTCGCCCTAACAGGCTACTGAAAAAGTTGCGATTTTGCGATGTTCGGGTAGAGCTAGCCTTTAGGCTAGCGTCTAAGTGCTTAATTTTCGACTCCGACTCGGCTTTAGCCGACGGCACAGCCCGCAGTGAACCACTTTTCAGCAGCCTGCTAAGCAACCGTGGGACGCAGGATTCGAACGGACCGTATTTCTTGGAATCATTATCGCCACTCGCCGTAGAAAATCGCTTAGCTGATAGCTGAGAGCTGACGACTGATGGCTCCTTCGCCTGTTAGAATGATGCATATTGACCCGTTCCGTCCGTCTAATCGCCATCGATATTGATGGCACGTTACTCGACTCCAAGGCCCAGATTTCGCAAGCCAATCTGGACGCGCTTCGCCGCGCTCACGAAGCCGGTGTTGAAATCGCGCTGGTAACCGGGCGCCTCCACAGCTTCGCACTTCCTGTCGCGGAGTTGCTGGGCTTCAAACTTTGGATCATCAGCTCCAACGGCGCCGTCACCCGGTCCACGAATGGCGAATCATTCCATCGCGATCTGATGCCGCAAGCCACCGCGATGAAGATCTGCCGGCACATGCGCGAGTTCCGCGATCACATGGCGATCACCTTCGATCGCGAGGGCATGGGGGCCATCGTCTGTGAAAATCACGAGCGCCTGTACGGCGTCATTCAACGCTGGATGGAAAAGAACGCGCCCTATATCGAGTATGTCAGCCCGATCGAGAAGGCGCTGACGGAAGATCCCATTCAGGCCATGTTCTGCGGGCCGGTTGAGCTGATGCAGCGCGCCCAGCAGCGTCTGCTGGATTGCGATTTCGCCAATGAAATCACGGTCCTGCGAACGCAATACGATCATCGCGACCTGACTATTGTGGACATCCTGAATGCCGGCTGCTCCAAAGGCCACGCACTGGAGCGCTGGGCCACGTGGCGCGGCATAGACCGCTCCGAGGTCATGGCCATCGGCGATAATTACAATGATGTCGAGATGTTGACCTTTGCCGGGCATCCGGTGATCATGGGCAATGCCTCTGACGATTTGAAGCAGAATGGCTGGACCATCACTCTGCACAACGATGAAAGCGGCGTAGCCGCGGCCATCGAGCAGGTGTTGGATGCTAACGCAGCGAGCGTGAATGCGTAGACTTTATTTGGCTCTGTTGAGATCCTTGCGTTGCGCTTGAATGCGTCGGTGGGCGAAAAAGTTCGATATGCCCGCAATCGAGTCCCGCAAAGCGGGACGGCGACAGGATAGCCCAGCACGCAGCGGGGTCCCCGATTCGCGCTCTTGGCGCGAATTGGGGGAGCGGAGTGCTGGATAGGCTCGATTTTCAAATTTGAGCCCCTTTAGGGGCGGCATAAGTAGGATGTCAACAGAGCTACTTTATTTTATGAATGTGTCATTCAAGAGCCTGCTCTCCCCGGATGTCTCATCCCGAGTGCAGGCGGCGCTGCGCCGCCGTAGTCGAGGGACCTGCTTCTTGTTTTTTGCCCTGGTCCTTGCTCTCCAGCTTCACGCCGCCGAACTGGCCAATCTTCGCAACGGTTTCAGCCTGCGCCATGAGCATCATGAAGTATTTGGCGAGAAAACGCGGCTCTACATGACCGCCGATCCGGCCGGCGGCTATGTCGACGTCCCCACTGCCGAGATCGAGAGCTTCGAGCCCGCTCCACCCGACCCGCAGGACGTGGCTTCGCAACCCACGAAGTCGCAGGACCTGAAGTCCATCGTCAGTGCCGCCAGCGAACAGCACCAGGTCGATGCCGACTTCATCGCCAGCGTGATCAAGGCCGAAAGTGCCAACAATCCACGCGCGGTTTCACCCAAGGGCGCGCAAGGCCTGATGCAGTTGATGCCCGGCACCGCCAGCCAACTGGGCGTGAAGAACAGCTTCGACCCGGCGGACAACGTGGATGGCGGTGTGCGCTACCTGCGCGGATTACTGATGCTCTACAACAACGACATGGTTAAGGCTCTGGCCGCTTACAATGCCGGTCCGCAGCGCGTCCAGCAGTATAAGGGCGTGCCCCCGTATCGCGAGACGCACGCCTATGTGGCCCGCGTCATTAAGGATTACAACCGCAAGAAGCAAGCTGAGCGCAAACAGCAAAGCAAAGTCCATACCATGCAGGATCGTGCCCAAGCTAAGAATCCTGCTTTGGCAGAGGCCAATTCTAACTCTACCGTCGGCAGCGAGTAGTCTCGTTGACCGTGTTCCCTCACTCATTTACCTTGACCGTTAGCAGGCTGCTGAAAAAGTCAGGTGTGGAATGCTTCGTGTCAGGGCACGACCTTGGTCGTGCCGAAAAGCTCTTTGTTTTTGTCATCACGAGGAGGCCTTCAGGCCGACGAGGGATCTGCTTTTCGACTTTTCCGGCGGCCTGTAAAGCCGTGATGATTTTGCGGTGCTTCGGACGGCCTGAAGAGTCTGCGTGAGAACTGGTCCATTTTTCGGTAGTGAAGTATGACTCACGAAAAAAGAACCCCGAAGGGGTGGAAGCGCAGTTAGCCCAGGACGGAGCGAAGCGGAGTCCTGGGTAAGTGGAAAAAGTAACCGAGTCCCGTAGGGACGGCACGGTTCTCACGCACTCACTGAAGGCCGTCCCCTTCAAATCGTCTTTCATGAATAGAAAACGCATTCTGGTCTTCGGCGTCGTTCTCGTCGCACTCTGCCTGTTGATCTATTTGCAAATCCGGGCGTGGAAGACCTTCGATTGGGCCATGTTCTGGAGCCGCACCGAACACGTGAATTGGCTCTACATTTTCTATGGCCTCGCGATCACCTATCTTGCGTACATCCTGCGCGCCGTGCGCTGGCGCATCTTTCTGAAGCCGGTGTGTAAGACGACCACTGCTCGCCTACTGGCGCCACAGTTCGTCGGCTTCGCCGCGTTGGCGCTGCTGGGCCGCGCCGGCGAGATGATCCGGCCCTACATCATCGCCAAGAAAGAACGTCTCACGTTCACCTCGCAAGTCGCCGTGTGGGGAGTGGAGCGCATCTTCGATATGGGTGCGTTCGCAGTGCTGCTGGCCGTCAGTTTCCTTTCACCCGATTTGCGCGCTCTCCACTTCTATCGCCAGCTGCGCGAGTTTTCTTTCCTGCTGATGGCCTTGATCGTGGTGCTCATCATCGGCATCGTTATTGTGCGTCGCTCTGGGGAACGCGTCGCGCAATTCATGCATGACCGCTTCGTCGGCTTCGCTCCCAAGCTTGCGTACCACCTGCGCGAGAAGGTGCTTTCCTTCAGTCATGGACTGGAGACGATCCAGGACGTCAGCTCCGCGCTGCAGTTGGTCGGTGTCTCGCTGTTCATGTGGGTTTTGATCGCCTACGCCTACTACGCGGTCACCCACGCCTATCCCGGCGAGCTGCAGATGCTGACGCTGCCGCACGAGGTCGTCCTGATGGGCTCCAGCATGGTCGGTTCCATGTTGCAGTTACCGGCGGTCGGCGGCGGCTCGCAGCTGGCTACCATCAGCATGTTGAGCTCCGGCTTCCACGTTGAGCACGAACTCGCCGTGAGCTGCGGCATGATGTTGTGGGCGATAACCTTCATGTCGGTGATCCCGCCCGGCCTGGCGATTGCCCGCCACGAACACGTCTCCATCCGCGCCGTCGCCGAAGCCGAAGAGAAAGCCGCGGCGCTGGCGGAATAATACGGGCCGACTGTTGAGGAGCCGGTGGTACCATCTAGGTATCGAGGCAACAATGCAGATATTCCTAAGTTATCACCAAGCGGACGAATCCTTCGCTGAATCTCTCTCCAAAGAACTTCAGCAGCGTGGCCTTGAGGTTTGGCGCGACACTGAGGCGCTCCTACCCGGGGATAACTGGGCCTCAGCAGTTGCTAAAGCCCTGAAGAGGTCCAAGGCCATGGTCGTCCTGATCTCGCCTGCATCTATGCAATCCAAGTACGTGCGCAATGAGATTCAGTATGCCTTGGGAGATCTCAATTACGAACATCGCATCTTTCCTGTCCTGCTGCATGAAACGCCCGATATTCCATGGATTCTCAGCCGGTTCGAGATCCTTAAGGCCAATCGGGGTCCGGCCAAAGTAAGCGACGCCATTGTAGGCGCGCTGAAGCAGGTGGCGTGAGCTTGCCCAAGCCCAACGCTGCTTTCGGCGGAAGGAAGGTTTTCTTATCTCACGCGAGCACGGACAGAGCATTCGTCCTACGCCTGGTTAAAATCCTGAAGCAAAATCAAGTCAGCTTCTGGTACAGCGAGACCGATATCCAGGGTGCGAAACAATGGCACGACGAAATCGGTCGCGCTCTTACAAAATGTAACTGGTTCCTTTTGGTGTTGACGCCGAATTCAATCCATTCGCCTTGGGTAAAACGGGAACTGCTGTTTGCGCTTGAGCAGAAGAGATACAACGAGAAGATCATCCCCCTTCTTTATAAACGCTGCCGGTTTGCGAAGCTTTCCTGGACCCTCTCTGGTTTTCAAGTGGTCGATTTCACCGCGGACTTCGATAACGGATGCCGCCAGCTCCTGCGGATCTGGGGTATTGATTACGACCACAAATCCGCTGCGACGCAAGCCACAAATAAGAAAAAGAAGAAAGCCTATTAATTCCGATAGTTGCTGCGCTTCGGAATTTTGCTAAAAACTCCGTGCGCTCCGTGCCGCAGCCTGTCCTGAGCGCAGCCGAAGGATGGTGAACGCCTTTCCCCCTGTTACAATCGAAGCGCAGCCCTCTCTCATCCATGAAGTGCCCGTTTTGCGGCTTTGAAAACGACAAAGTAGTCGACTCGCGTGAAAGCAAGGAAGGCGAATCCATCCGCCGCCGTCGCGAGTGCCTGAAGTGCGAGAAGCGCTTCACCACCTACGAACGCATCGACGAAATCCCTTACATGGTGGTGAAGAAAGACGGCCGCCGGGAGAAATTCGAGCGGCAAAAAGTCCTCAACGGCCTGCTGCGAGCGTGCGAGAAACGGCCTGTGTCAATGGGCAGGCTCGAACAGATTGTCAACGACGCCGAGGCCTTTGTGGTCGACTCTGCCGATCGCGAGCGCAAGACCAGCGAGGTTGGCGAGCTCATCATGAACCGTCTGCGGCGGATCGACAAGGTCGCTTATGTGCGTTTCGCCTCGGTTTATCTCGATTTTAAAGACGTGCGCGAGTTCATGGAGGAGCTGAAGGAGTTGCTCGATACCAAGGATAACGCTTCCACTAAAGGCAAAGCCGGAGCCTGACCTTGCCAGGAAGATCTGGCTGCTGGCCTAAGCAATGAAATTCAGCAAACCCGTGACAGAACTCACCTCATGGATCGTTCGGGTTTGTATCAGGCCAACTGGCCAGCGTCGGTGCATTTGCACATCGCCCTTCGGCTTCAGACCGCCGCCGCAACAATTCCGCATGAGATAGGATGAGAATCGCCAGACGCGGGCAATTCTCGTCATGCACATTCCTGACGGCTATCTCAGTCCATCGACCTGTGCGGTGCTCTATACCGGGGCAGCCGCGGGATGGTACTCCGCGCTGAAGCGGCTGAAGCGCGTGCTGCTCAGCCGTGTTATTCCGCTCATCTCCGTCTTTGCTGCATTCTCGTTCGTGGTCATGATGTTCAACCTGCCGCTGCCGGGCGGCACGACTGGCCACGCCTTGGGAGTGACGGTCGCGGCCATCGTGCTTGGCCCGTCTGGGGCGATCCTTGCGCTCTCAATGGCCATTGCGATACAGGCGCTCTTTTTCGGGGACGGCGGGATCAGCACACTAGGCGCCAACTGCTTCAACATGGCGATTGTCGCCTCACTGGTGGCCTATGCGAGCTATCGATTGATCGCTGCTGGTGCTGCTCTTACGTCGCGACGACGAGTCGTAGCAGCCGCCATAGCCGGCTATCTGGCAGTCAACGCTGCGGCTTTGCTTGCGGCCGTCGAGTTCGGTATTCAGCCAGTGCTATTCCATGACGCGAGCGGAACGCCGCTATACGCGCCATATCGCTTGAGCGTCGCCATTCCCGCGATGATGATCGGCCACCTGACCTTCGCCGGATTAGCTGAGGCTGTCATCTCCGCTGGACTCGTGGCCTATTTGCAGACCGCCGACCCGGCGTTGCTGTGCGGGACTTCAGGAGTTGCGGCGAGCGACGCCGGTATAGCCGAGCGCCCCGCGGCGCGTTCGCTCCCGACACTGTGGATCGCCATTGCAGCTCTCATGCTGGCGACGCCGCTGGGAATCCTGGCGGCCGGAACCGCGTGGGGCGAATGGTCGCCTGCGGAGATGGCAAGAGTGCCGCCAGCCCAGGCCCTCAATTCGCCGCAATCCGTCCCTAGCGGCTTGCAACGGCTGTCGAATCTTTGGACTGCTCCCTTCCCCGCTTATGCGCCTTCGTTCGTCAGGAGCCGTGGCTTCGGTTATCTGCTGTCGGCGATGTTCGGCGTCGGCTTCCTGCTGGCGGTTTCTCTGGTCCTGCGCCTGTTGCTGCTGCGGCATCGACGAAGGGAATATTCGGCATGAAGCTCGGATTCCTCGAGGCCACGACGCTTCAATTCGCCCGCGCTCTGACGCGTGCCATGCTCGCCGAGCAGACCGCTCGCCAGCCTGGGCTGCTGCAATCCCTCGATCCGCGTGTGCGACTCTTGGGGCTGTTCATGCTCGTCCTGGCGGTAACCCTGTCTCGCAAGATGACCGTCGTCGCCGCGCTGTTTGTCCTCGCCGTCGCGATTGCAGTTCTCTCCAAAGTGCGGATCGTTACGCTGGCCACCCGCGTGTGGCTAGTGGTACTTACCTTTACCGGAGTGATTGCTTTTCCTGCGATCTTCGTGACGCCCGGCCATCCGGTCTCCGCACTCGGACCGCTTACGATCACGGAGCAAGGCCTGCGTACCGCTGCGCTGCTTATCCTGCGAGTGGAGACAGCTGTCACCTTCACCACCTTGCTGGTCCTATGCACGCAGTGGACGCATGTGCTGAAGGCGTTGCGCGCGCTGCGGCTGCCGAAGGAAGCCATCACCATACTGGCGATGACCCATCGCTATATCTTCCTCCTGGTGGAGACGGCGAGCCAGATGTTCGAATCGCGGCGGAGCAGGACTGTCGGCACCCTGAAACCGGAGCAGCAGCGACATATGGCGGCGCGCACGGCGGGCGTGTTGTTGAGCAAGAGCGTCACCCTGAGCAACGAAGTCTACCTGGCCATGCAGTCACGAGGATTTCGCGGCGATGTCCAGGTGCTCTCTGACTTCCATCTGACAATGTGGGACTACTGCGGACTGCTGGTGTTCCTGTTGGCCGGGGGCATCGCCATCTGGATGGGAAGATAAGGAGCCATGCCGCCTCTCTTTCAGCTGCGAGATGTCTGCTTCGACTACGACGGCATTCCTGCGCTGCGCGGACTTTCGCTCGAGATCGCTCAAGGCGAGCGGGTGGCGTTGGTTGGCGCGAACGGGTCGGGCAAGTCCACGCTGCTGCGGCTTCTGGATGGTTTGTGTTTTGCATCGCAAGGCGCGGTCAGCTTCGCCGGACAACCGTTGACTGCGAAACACCTCGCAGACGATGATTTCGCGTTTCCCTTTCGCAGACGGGTTGCGCTGGTCTTTCAGAATCCGGATGTGCAACTCTTCAATCCCACCGTCTTCGACGAACTCGCGTTCGCGCCCTTGCAATTGCAATGGCCGAAGGAAAAAGTCCTGGCTAAGGTGACGGAAACTTTAGAGCTGATGGGCATCTCTCATCTTCGCGAGCGGCCGCCCTACCATCTCTCCGGCGGTGAAAAGAAGCGGGTGGCGTTGGCTTCGGTCGTTGTGATCGACCCCGAGGTACTGCTTCTCGACGAGCCGACAGCGACACTCGATCCACGAAGCCAGAGCCATGTCATCGATCTGATTCAGCAATGGAAAGGGTCGTCGAAGACGGTGATTACCGCGACCCATCAGTTAGAGATTGTGGAAGATATCGCCGATCGCGTCGTCGTCCTGGAAGACGGACAAGTTGCCGCCAGCGGCACGCCGGCGGAGATCCTGGCGAACCATGAGTTGTTGCTGCGAGCGAACCTGGTACATGCCCACCGGCACTCGCACGCAGGAGTTGTTCACTCGCATCCGCACCTTCACTCTCATTCCGAACACGAACATTAGGGAAGTTCTGATTAAGTCAGATTTTGAAGGGGACGGCCTTCAGGCCGTCCGTAAATGCCCCATAAAGAACTGGGCTTTAGCCCCTGAGGGAATTCCAACTGACTTAATCAGGCCTTCCTCAGCAATTGGGGCGTTTTCAATTCGCCCTAACTGATGCCGCTGTTTCCGCGGAGGTTGGCGGGCAATCGTCTATAGGCACATTTGACAACGCCAAGGCAGGATATGCGGCCTCGGGATAAATCTTTGCCAACAGCAGAATGCCCGCAATCGTTACTACCAGATCGAAGACGCTAGCCTCAGGTCCCACGCTGCCGCCGCTAAGCCATTTCGATCCCATCAGCGACGCGTTCAACATGTGACCGGTAGCGTGAATGCCGCTGTTCGGCGTGGAATAGAAGAAGCTCTCGCCCCAGTCGAAGGCCATGTGCCAGCCGATGGCGAACCAGAGATTGCCGGTACGCCTCAGGGCGAGGCAGAGAAACAGTGCAATCAACACGATTTCGACCGCCCCGATCCAGTTTTCTCCCGGGTTGCCAAGATGAATCGCGGCGAACACGGTGCAGGTGATCGCAGCAGCCGGCCAGAAGCCAAGTCCCGTGGTCAAAGTGAACTGCAGATAGCCACGGAACGCAAACTCCTCGAACAAGCCGACCATCAGGAAGCCCACCGCCCACAAGAAGCCGAACTTCACTACGGCCAACGGCGAGAGCGCAAGACCTCCGGGCGAATACGCGTGGGTGGTTGCCATCATCCCAACAATGAACGAGAGCATCACAAAACCCCACAGCGCGCCGGTCCAAAACTGCTTGCCCAGCGCCTTGCGCACTGGCAGGCCGTAGTCGGCAAGGCGCCGGCGCTCAAACCTGCCCATGATGGCCGTGGCGATCAGCAGAATGCCGAAGCTGAAGGTCTCACCGATGATTACGTTCGCCGCTGAAAAATCCGTGCCGAAACTATGTGCGATCGTTTTCTGCAGAAGAAAGGCGGCGCCGGTTAAAACCGCCAGCAACGCGAGAAAGATCAGCAGACGCCAGCCCGCGCGAATGCTCTGTGGTCCGATGAAGACGCTCCGGAGTTGACTGTCGTGGGGCGGTGCGGGCGGAAGGTCGGGTTCGGGCATATGCCTCCTGGGCAAGTTACACGAATGAGGAACACAATGGTTTCGGACAATGCATTTTCGCAGCTCTAGCACCCTGCGGAAAAAGTCGTTGTAAAAGCGTTTTGAAGGGGAGCACCTTTAGGTGCGCCATCACGAGTCCTTTATTTTTGTCATTCCGAGCGGGCTTCAGCCCGCGAGGAATTCCGTACCCTGTTAGAAGAAGAACCTCCCCCTAGGCGTTCGCACAAACAGGGACAGTCTCTGCCAATCCTTCGCGGACGGACCTTTGTCAATACCGGTGTCATGTCCGAAAACTGCTCTCAGTTGTACGGCGCAAGAAATTCCATTTGTGCGTGCCGCGATTTTATAGGATAATCTTGGAAATCTTTACTCCAAACAATCTAGAGCACCGGTTCGGGTCTGTGGAAAGACTTGGACTGCAAAGGACGATTACGTTCGATGAAAAAGATCTATGGTTTTTCTGTTTCCTGCTTCGTGGTGTTGTGTAGCTGCCTGCTGGCGGCGCAAGTGCCACATCCGGTTACGACGTATCAATACAACAACGCCCACTCCGGCTCGAACACCAGTGAATCCATCCTCACCCCGACGAACGTTAACGTCTCGCAATTTGGGCGGAAAACGGTCTTCCCCGTACAAGGCTACGTGTATGCGCAGCCCTTATACGTGCCCCATCTGACCATCGGGAGTACGTCGCACGATGTGCTGTTCGTGGCAACCGAGCACGATCAGGTCTACGCCTTCGACGTGGATAGCGGGCAAAAGCTGTGGCAGACCAATTTCCTGGCTGGTTCGGGACTGCAGCAGATCGTTAGCACGGTCTCCAGCAGCGATGTGAATTGCGGCGATCTCGTTCCCGAGATCGGCATCACTGGCACGCCCGTGATCAATACCACGACCTACACCCTCTACGTGTCGGTGGAAACGAAGGTGTATAACCCGCGGACCCAGACGACAACCTTCGATCACACCCTGCATGCGCTGGATATCAGGACTGGGCTCGACCAGATCCCTCCCCACATCATCACTGCATCGGCGCCAGGAAACGGCAGCGGTTCTATCAACGGAATCATCACCTTCAATTCCCTGCTGGCGAACCAGCGCCCGAGTCTGCTTCTGGCAGACAGCCAGCTGTTTGTCTCCTTTTCGTCGCATTGCGATCTAGGTACCTATCACGGCTGGCTCATGTCCTTCAACCAAACCAACCTGGCTGCCAACGGTGTTTTTATCGATACACCGAATGGCTATGAGGGAGGCTTTTGGGGCAGCGGCTCCGGGCCCGCGGCCGACGCGGCTGGTTCAATCTATACGTCGACGGGCAATGGGAATTTTGACCTCAATTCCGGAGGCATCGATTACGGTGACAGCGTTCTCCGGCTGACTTGGTCCGGCTCCGGTATCGCGGCCGCCGATTATTTCACGCCCTGGGACCAGCAAACCCTGGATGATAATGACACCGATGTTAACTCCGGCGGCCTTGTTCTGCTGCCGGATCAGTCCGGCCAGTACCCTCATTTGCTGGTGCAGGTTGGCAAGGAAGGTACCATCGATCTGATCAATCGCGACAACATGGGCCACTGGAACTCCGGAAACGACGACCAGATCGTGCAGACTCTGCCATTCATCATCGGCGGAGTGTGGGGCGCCCCGGCGTTCTGGAACAATAACGCGTATTTCGGCGGTGCCTACGACAGTCTCAAGGCCTTCTCTTTCAACCCGCAGACGGAACGTCTTTCCACCGCTCCCACTTCTGCGTCGCCGGAGCACTTCGAATTCCCTGGACCGACGCCGGCCGTCTCTGCTTACGGCATCAGCAATGGAATCGTGTGGATCATCGAGACCGACAATTACAACAACGGCGGCAACGCCGTGCTGCATGCCTACAACGCTGAGAACCTGAGCTCTGAACTTTACAACTCCCAGCAGAACGCCGGCCGCGACGCGGCGGGGCTTCCGGTCAAGTTCTCGGTTCCCACCGTGATTGACGGGCATGTCTTTGTTGGCGCACAGGGTCAGGTGGACATGTACGGATTGCTGCAGTGACATCTGGACCTCGCCCGTGCCGGCTGCGGGCGAGGTCTTTCCATGGCAGCTCGGTCCTTGCTGGATTTATCGGAACTGCGGCAGCACTGCTTCGCCGAATAGCTTCGCTTGCTCCTCGCGATCGTCGCCCCAGATCTCCAGCATGATGTTGGTGCAGCCGGCTTGCCGATACTCCTCGATGCGCGCGCAACATTCGTCGGGCGTCCCAGCGATCGCGCAGACCTTGCGCAGAACGTCGTCGGTCACCGCCTGCGCGGCGGCTTTGCGACCGCCCTTCTCCATCGCGTCGGCGATGGGAGCGATCTCCTCGAAGGTGAGCCCGGCCTTTTGCAGAAGCACGTCGGCCGATCCGCGGATGTTCTGCACCTTATTGGCAAGGTACATCGCCGCCATCTCACGGGCCCCTTCCCTACCCTTCTTGGAATCCCTGTTAACGCTGCCGACAATCACGGCACCCAGATCGAGCGCTGACGGATCCTTACCTGCCTTCTTCGCACCTTCCTCCATGTTGCCGCGAGCGTAGCGCACGAAGTCCGGAGTGGTGATGCTGGCTGTCAACAGTCCATCCGAATGCGAACCGGCAAGCCTCTGTAACACCGGTCCCGTAGCGCCAACGTAGATTGGCACTCGCGCGCGAGAGAAGTGTGCATCAGGCTTAAGAGCAGGGGCCGAAGCGTCAAAGGCCTTGCCGTGATATTCCACACCTTCCCCCGCCAGCATCGCTTCGATAATCTCGATGCTCTCGCGCATGACGACCGCCGGCCCCCCATCTCTTCCCTTCTCGCCTTCGCCAATTTCCTTCATGAAGATCTTCGAGGCGCCGAGTCCCAGGAGGAAGCGGCCATTGCCGGCGGCGTCCTGCATCACTCGAGCTTCCATGGCTATCTGCACCGGGTGGCGAGTGTAGGGCGAGATGATTCCCCAGCCAATCGTGATGCGCTGCGTCTGGGTAGCGATCGCCGCGGTCATGGCGGTCGAGGAACGCGCTTCAAAGCCGTGCTTGCGCCACCATGGATAGGCCTCGGCCAGCCAGAAGATGTCGAAGCCGGCGCGCTCGCAAGCCTGCGCCATGCGCACGGTTTGCTGCAACGGTTCCATGCTTAATTGCAGTACACCAATTCGGAAAGGAACGGACATGAGTTAAGTTTGCCTTTCTTTGGATATCGCCTTTCGCTCTTCGTTAGAGGCACTTGGCACTTGGCCGTCAACCTGACTCTCTAAACTTGCACTTGCTCGAATCAGTGCACGAAACTCCTGAAGCCGAGCCCGGAGGGCGGAATTTGTTTTAGCCCAGGGCGTAAGCCCTGGGTAAGGCGAATAAAACGACCTGAGTCCCGTAGGGACGACACCGATTTTTCGATCTCTTGTAGCCGATCAATCGCGATTGTGGTAACGCCATTCTGGCGAAGAGCGAAAGGCGAGCAGCGAATCGCGCTCAACGGCCTTCGTCTGTCCGCGAATGCTCAAGCCCTTTCATCAGCGCCCGCATCGCCCTGTTCAAAGGAGTTGGCACACCGTACTTTTCGCCCCACGTCACAATCGCCCCATTCATGAAGTCGACTTCAGTCGTGCGCTCGGAGAGCACATCCTGCAACATGCTGGCCTTGTGCTTGCCAGGAGCATTCGCGCCTTTGGCGACAAGATCTCTGGGATCGCCGTGCAACTCCACTCCCATCGCCTTGGCGACCGCCTCGCCTTCCTGGATGAGAGCCTCGAACAATTCGCCCGTGGGCGGAAAGCGCGTTGCCGCCCCATGATGTAATCGTGTGAGGGCTCCAACTGGATTCGTCGCGGCGTTGAAGATCAGCTTGGTCCACTGCGCGCCCCGCGCGTCCGCCAACGCGATCGTGTTCATACCGCCGCGTGTCAGATATCCCGCCAACTCCTCGACACGCTCCATCGCCGTGTTCGTCGGCTCGAACGGGCCGATCCATGTGTCGCCCTTGATGTCGAACCCGACGTGGCCCGGCTCCACAATGTGACCGGCAGGAAACGTCGTTCCGCGAATCACGAACCTCACATGTTCAGCGATGATCTCCTCGTTGCCCACGCCGTTTTGCACGGAGCATACCACGCTGTGGGAGTCGAAGCAGCGCGCCGCCGCCTTGATCGCATTCGCAGTGTGAATCGCCTTCGTAGCCACTACCCCATAGTCGCAGAGCGGAAGCATTGCAGGATCGGTGCTCGCCTTGGCCAGCTTGACGTGAAGCTCCGCTGCGCCGGAGAGCCGCAGCCCGCCGCGGTTAATCGCATCCACGTGCGGCTGCGAGACGTCAAAGGCGTAAACCTCCAGCTCGCCGACCTTGGCCAGGTGTGCAGCGAACAGGCTGCCGATCGCGCCACAACCCACGACAAGAATCTTCTTCATGCTTTGCCCGTCTGGCGCTGGGCGTCAGCTCTGGAATAGAACTTCCAGGGAATGTTGCTAAGATTCTCGCCTTCGCTGCTGCCGATACGGAAGGTGTCTTGTGTGTAAAGGCAAACCATTCCATCCCTATCTATAACTTGCGGATGCAGGGAAAATATCATGTTCTGCTTCAGCTGTATTTCACTTCGCGCGCCGATTGACGGATGCTCGATCATCGTGGTCCCGATCGAGTGTCCGGAAAGATGTCCCAGCGCGAATCCGTGGCGTGCGAACATCTCGGCAACAACCTGATGCACTTCGTAGGCAAGCACGCCTTCGCGCATCATCTTGCGCGCGGCCTCCATCGCCTCGGGATAGACCTCTGCCATTTGCAGCGTCCGCCGGCTGGGGTCGCCTTCGATGAGCGCGCGAGAGAACTCAACCCAGTAGCCGCCCGCGCCCGCAATCTCCAACGAATAGAGCAACAAGTCACGCGCGCCGACACGGCGATGTCCCGGCACTTTAAAGTGCGCCTCGGCCTCTCCATGTTCGCCGGAGAGCACGATATTCATCATGCGAGGTCCGGCGCCGCGAGCGAAAAATACCTCGACAGCCGGCGCCATAATCTCCGCCTCGGTCTTGCCCGGCGCGAAGCCGTCGAGCAGCGCCCAGAAGCCTTCGTGGATGATGTCCATGGAGTCGCGAATCTCCACCAGTTCTTCGTCGCTTTTGACCGCCCGCGCCATGTCGAAGTGGAACTCGAAGGGCACGAGTTCGAATGGGCCTTGCTGCAGCTCGCGATAATCCCGCACCGCCATGATGTAGTCGAGACCGTAGACACCGATGCGCTTCCAGCCTGCGTCCTCTGCTCGTTCGCGTAACCAGCGGCCGGGAATCTCCGACCAGACTTTTTCTTTCACGAACGGCTTCTTCTTGTCTCCGATCCAGCGTGCCTCCTGCGGAAACAGCAGCGTGGGCTCGCCCTTCACTGGGATCAGCACGTAGACATAGCGATGAACGATCTCGAATCCCGAGGTGTAAAAGACCGCGCCCTCGAACCCCGCATACTGATTGCCGCAGACGATGAGTGCGTCGACGTTCTGTTCGCGCATCGCGCCCCGAATGTTGTCGTAGCGGCGCTCAATTTCTTTTGAACTGGGCATAAACATTAGCGGTCGGCACTTAGCAGTTGGCATTTAGCAAGTCATCCCTCTGCCATCGTGTTTTCACGACTATCTCTGCGACAGACGGCTACCAAATGCTAAGTGCTGCCTCCGCATATCTCCGCCGCGGTCAGCGCATAGACCTTTGTTATATCCACCAGCGTTTTGATCGCGACCTTTTCGCCATCGTGATCGCGCGGTCCGCTCGAAGGCCCATAGTTCACGGTCGGACATCCAAAGCGCGAAAGCACCGACGCATCCGAACACCAAAGCACCGTATCGCGCACCGGAAGCTTGCCGACCACGTGTTGATGGTTTCTCTCAATGGCCTTCACCATCGCATGGTTCTCATCGATGGCCGCACCCGGAACGGATATGTACGTCTCGAACTCAAGGCCGTACTCCGGATGCCGCTCCTCCATTCCCAGATACAGCTTCTTCACGGCGCGGCGGGCGTCAGTCAGACTGATCGTCGGCGGCACGCGCACATCGAGAAACAGGTCGGCGCGTTCCGGAGTGCGGCTCGCCCGCCAGGGATGACCCGCTCGCACGCATCCGACATTGACGAATCCCGGACGCTCCGCCCAGCGCGCTTGCTCCTGCCACTCCGGAATCCATTTCATCACTTCTCCCACAATGTGGTACATGCGGCGAACAGCGTTCTGCTCTTCCCTGCCCGGCGCAAACGCCGAGTGCACGTAGTTGCCGGTCAGCCCGAAGCGCACCCACATCGACCCGGCATGCTCCAGTACAAGTTGCATGTCGGTTGGTTCGCCCAGGATGCACATGTCGGGCAGGATGCCATGATTCACCAGGTAGTGCGTGCCTGCGCCGTAGCCGCGGTACTCCTTGCCTTCGAACTCGCCCCACTGCGTCTTCTCGATCTCACCACAAACCGCGCCCAGGATAACGTCACCCTGCAGCTTGACCCCGGCTTCCAGCAACGCCTTTACCGCATGCACATAGCACGCCAACGCGCCCTTCATGTTGTAGATGCCCAGCCCGTAGATCATGCCGTCCTTCACGACGGCGTGCGGCTTATAGCCAATGCCGGTGAGGAACCCTTCATCACCCGTATTCGAAGTATCCATGTGTCCGTTGAACATCAGGCATTGGCCGTTGCCGTTGCCCTCCAGCCGTCCGATGACGTTGGCGCGACCGTCTTCCACCGGCTGCCAAGTGATGGTGAGTCCGAGGCGCTGAAATGCCACGCGCATATATTCGGCCATCGCCAACTCCCCGCCTGTGGGACTTGGAATGTTGACCACGTCGCAGCACATGGAGACAATCTCGTCCTCGCGAATGCCGTCGAGGATC
>Ga0187873_1000928_pt1 | contig 26391 bp, 26 predicted proteins | sample June2016WEW_16_1_2_FD_133012 | JGI IMG/M metagenome (GOLD analysis project Ga0187873, IMG submission 133012) | Peatland microbial communities from SPRUCE experiment site at the Marcell Experimental Forest, Minnesota, USA - June2016WEW_16_100 | ecosystem: Environmental > Terrestrial > Soil >...
CAGTTGGTCGCTCGGCAATGACTTTGAGAAAATTGTCGAGGCAGGGGTCGATTGCGTTCATCTTGCGATTGCTCCCGCACTTGCCGACAACGGCAGTCAGTATCTTGCCGAAGTCGCCAAAAGTAAACTGAAGATTACTGCTGCGATGATTAATTTCCCGCAGGAGGATTATTCGACGCTTGAATCGATAAAAGCCACGGGCGGGATAGTGCCCGATGATTGCTGGCGGGATAATCGTGAGCTGGCATTAAAGGCCATTGAACTGACCGCCGAGCTGAAGGTGCGGTTTCTTTCGATGCACTTTGGTTTCATCGATATGCAAAACCCCGCAAAGGCCAGGACGCTGACTGAGCGGACGAGGATGCTCGCAGACAAAGCGGGCGAACATAAGGTAACGCTATTGATGGAAACGGGGCAGGAGTCGGCGGGCGAGCTTCGCGATTTCCTTGAAAAATTGCATCATCCTGCTTTGGGTGTGAACTTTGACCCTGCCAATATGATTCTTTATGGCAAGGGCAGTCCAGTCGAAGCGGTTGGCATTCTCGGCCCATGGATAAGGCACGTTCATATTAAAGACGCAATGCATACCAAAACGCCGGGTACATGGGGAAACGAAGTTGTCTGGGGGGCGGGCGAAGTTGGTGCCGATAAATTTTTGAAGGCACTGAAGAGTGCGGGTTTTGCGGGGGCGTTGGCCGTGGAACGTGAGGGAGGCGATAACCGGCTTGGTGATATCAAAGCAGCAGTAAACTTGCTCAGTAATTTCAAAAGCTGATTAGTGGTCTTCAATCCTGATTCTGACGTTCTCACGGTATTCGTTTGATTCCTTGTTGATATTCTTGTCTATCCGGCGCTGGGCTGCGAAGATTTTTAATGCCGTTATACAGGTGCCGAGGCCTGCGGCGAAGAAAACCATTGCTGCCAAAGTCGCAAAAAACTTAGGATACAGATAAATCAGCAGACCGAAACCAATCAGCATAAGTCCTGTTGCGAATATCCCGCCCGCGATTCGGCGGGACGCCTGCGAGATTACGTTGCTGTAAAACTGAAATGACATTTTCTAAATCCTTTCACATTTTGCCGCAAAGCATGCGGGTTGTGTTTTTTGCCACAGAGCCAATTTTTTGTTTAGCCACAGAGAGCACAGAGGACACAGATAATTTTTTTTATTCATATTCATACCGTTCTTTATTCCAAAATAATCTCCCGCAAAGCCAAAGTTTCCATAAGAGCCGGTTCTGAATTGAATAGCGAATATGCCGTAATATTCATTGAATCCAACTTTCTAAGTACTTTCTGTTGCTCCGATATCGGGATATTGTATTTTACCAAATCATCCTGACCCTCGTGCGGCGGAACATCCTCAAAATTGGCAAAAAACCATTTGTCTTTACTTTCTTCCTTAACGCAAAATAAATATTCGCTTTGCTGTAAATAATGATTGCGATGCGTTGTTATGTTTGAGCCCGGGACGCAAATATGTGCTTTATCACCCCATACAAACTTACTTTTTCCCGCAAACTCCCGATACACAAAAATAGAAACGTACTCTTGCTGCTGTCTCGGCGAGGAAACATCTCTGAAAGCAAAGTAAGCAGCTATATATGGCGAGCGAGTCCAGTCTAACAAAGGAGAAGGAAATCCATTATGCCGCAAATACGCCAGGAATTCAGGGGCGCGAAATTTGAAACCTAAAATTTTTATTTCTGTATTCAAATCCCATTTCTCGCTGGTGCAGGTCGCAACGTGTTTCTGAACACTTTCTATTATTCTATAATAATCAGAAACACTCATTCCCTTTTGTATCCTGTCGAGGGTTGTTTCCAAAGGCCACTCCGAACAACCGTGTCCTCTAAAAAAAGGTTCCACCACGTATCTCTGCGTTTTTTTACGCAGGGATATTGTCTCCGCATTTATTCTTACTAACTCATCTTCAAATCCTTCCCAGGATTTGAGCGTTTTCGTTTCCATCGTGTCGACCGCTTAATAATTAAAATCTTTTTTCTCTGTGCCCTCTGTGCTTTCTGTGGCTAAAAAATTTGTAACCTCTGTGGCCACGCCGCGCTACCGCACCTCTAAATTCGCTATCACAGCGATAATAAGTAACAAGGCGGGTTTTTCAGGCCCGCCTTGTCGTCAGCGTTTTTTAATACATTCCGCCGCCGGGGGGCATTTGCGGCGATTCTTTCTTTTCAGGAATTTCACTTACTATCGCGTCGGTTGTCAGTAGTAATGACGCGATTGACGCTCCGTTTTGCAGCGCGATGCGTTCGACCTTTGTGGGGACGATGACGCCGAAATCAATCATATTGCCGTATTCTTTTCGCAGCGCATCGTAGCCGAAGTTCTTATCATTGTTTTCCATAACCTTCTGCGCCACGATTGAGCCGTCGAGGCCTGCGTTAAGGGCAATCTGCTTGATTGGTGCAACGATAGCCCTGCGGACGATATCGATGCCGACCTTCTCATCGCCCTGTGCCTTGATTTTTTCCAAAGCAGGAATCGCCCGCAGCATAGCCACTCCGCCGCCCGGCAGGATACCTTCTTCTACCGCGGCCCTGCAGGCGTGCAGTGCATCCTCGACGCGTGCCTTCTTTTCTTTCATCTCGGCTTCCGTCGCTGCGCCTACCTTTATCATCGCGACGCCGCCTGAAAGTTTAGCAAGGCGTTCCTGGAGCTTTTCGATATCGTAATCGCTGGTTGACTTTTCGATTTCGGCTTTAATCTGCTCGATTCTGCCCTTGATTTCTTCCGTCTTGCCTGCGCCTTCGATAATTGTTGTGTTGTCCTTGTCGATAGTAATCTGTTTTGCTCTGCCGAGCATATTCAGTTCAAGGTTTTCGATATCGATGCCGAGGTCTTCGAATATGGCCTGACCGCCTGTCAGCACAGCGATATCGCTCAGTAGCGCCTTGCGTCTGTCGCCGAATCCCGGCGCCTTGACTGCCGCACATTGTAAAACGCCGCGGAGCTTGTTGACGACTAATGTCGCCAGCGCCTCGCCTTCGACTTCCTCAGCGATAATCAGCAGGGGCTTACCCTGTTTTGCTACCTTTTCAAGCAGCGGCACGAGCGATTTTATCGAGCTGATTTTCTTTTCGTGAATGAGGATATACGGCTTATCTAAAACGACCGTCATATTTTCCAGCTTGTTGATGAAGTGCGGGCTAAGGTACCCCTTGTCGAACTGCATACCTTCGACTAGGTCAACTACGGTTTCGAGCGACTGACCCTCTTCGACGGTGATGACGCCGTCTTTGCCGACCTTGTCCATCGCCTCGGCTAATTTCTTACCGATTTCCGCGTCCTGGTTTGCCGAGCATGTCGCGACCTGCTCAATCTGTTTGCTGGATGCGACGGCTGTGCTCATTTTCTGTAGCTCTTTGACGATTGTATCAACCGCCGTATCGATGCCGCGTTTTACCTGCATCGGGTTTGCGCCGGCGGTGATGTTTTTCAGTCCCTCTTCGAATATGCTTTCAGCCAGGATGGTCGCGGTGGTTGTCCCGTCGCCCGCGACGGTTGACGTCTTTGACGCGACTTCCTTGACCATTTGTGCGCCCATATTCTCGAATGGGTCTTCAAGCTCGATTTCCTTCGCGACCGATACGCCGTCTTTTGTGACGGTCGGCGAGCCGAACGATTTTTCAAGAACGACAACCCTGCCGCAGGGGCCTAATGTTACTTTGACGGCGGCGGCGAGCTTCCTTACGCCTTCTCGTATCGCCGCTCTTGCCTCTGTTCCAAACGCTATCTTTTTCGCTGCCATATTTTATTTCTCCTTTTTTAATCACGGATTTCGCGGATTACACGGAAAACTGAAAAAACTTAAAAATATAAACCAGTGAAATCTGTGTAATCTGTGGTTAAGTATTATTCTTCAATGACCGCCATAATGTCCGACTCGGTCATAATCAGGTATTCTTTGCCGTCCATTTTTAATTCGCTGCCTGCGTAGCTGGTGAACAGCACCATGTCGCCTTTTTTGACCTGTGGTTTCTGGCGTGAGCCGTCGTCGAGGACTTTGCCGTCGCCTACCGCGACGACTTTGCCTTTCTGAGGTTTTTCTTTTGCGCTGTCGGGCAGGACGATTCCACCCGCTGTTTTAGTTTCCGCTTCCACTCTTTGAACGAGGACCTTATCGGCCAATGGTCTTACTTTCATTTCCTGCTACTCCTTTCAAAAAATTCTACCTTTATTTTGCTTTATTTTTTATGACGAAAAAATATGGCTGCCGTATCTTTTCACGAACAGCCGATTCAACTGGTCTCTCAAAATACTCATATCCACCGGCTTACTCATAACGCTGAAGACGTCCAACTGCAGCGCTTTTTCGAGCATCATATTAGTCGCCCGGTCTGCCAGTAATATACAGGGCATAAGCGGCTGCTCCATTCGGATAATTTTCAGCGTCCACAGCCCCGCCTCCGGCTCGTCGAGGTCGGTATCGATAATCGTTGTGCAAATCCGCCGATGCCGCAGGACGTTTACTATATCATTAGTATTCTCCGCCACCAACAGATTTACGCCTCTTGGTCTGAATATATCGCGCAATGCCCCCGGCCAGTCCCAGTCCGACCGGATAGCCAGCACGTTTAACTCATCGAATTGTCGCAAGTCCGCTACCATAGCACCTTTAGAGTTGCAAACCCTGTGCCAGTAAGGCAGTCGTGGTTGTTTTCTTGCGTAACTTGTTGGCAATAAAAGGGTTAGGAATGATTGTGGCAAGTAATCATGTTTTGACAATTTTGCAGCCAGCCAAAGAATTACTGCCAACCTGGCAGGTAAAGCAGGGGGATAGACTGCGATCAGAAGACAATGGCGGCGTAACCGACAGATTCCAAGCTTGAGGAACCCATCTTGCGAAACATTATCTCGTTGCTGTTGGTATGGGCGAGAAGAATGCCTTTTTTCTTGCCGAGGGATTTGGCGGCAGCTACGGTTGCCGCGGCTGCACCGGCCCCGCAGGCATTATAATTTTCTTCTGCGCTTTCGAGCATCTTATCCGGCTGCATCTTCAGCGAATAATCGATGAACTGCCTGTCGTTGACTTCCATTGCCCATTTTAACGCATCCTTGCCTGTCCCCATCGGGACAAAACCATATCCCGGGCCATAGTGGGTCAGGTCGGTTGAGCCGAGACAGACGATTTTTCTCTCGTCGTCGCTGGCAATGATGCTGCCGACAATTTGGCCCAGGTTAATTGCTTCTTCAACGGGCGGTGTGAGAATGGGCAGTATTTTCGCGTCGGGAAAAAGATGTTGAATGAACGGGACCTGGACTTCCATACTGTGTTCGCTGTCGTGCGCGTCAGGGTCGCTTATCGCGGTTTTGCTTTCAATCACCGCGTCGGCAAGCGCTTCATCGATGGCTATTTCGCCAAGGGGCGTAAACCAGAAACCTTTGTCGTAAACTGCGGGTGACCGGCCGGAATATCTGTGTGCTGCGCCGAAAATTACGAAGGTATCGACCTTTGGGTGTTTCTTTTTTATTGCTGCAAAGACAATCGCCGCAGTTGAGCCGCTGAAAGCCCAGCCCGCGTGAGGGACAATGCCTGCGACAATTACTTCGGGAAGGGGCATATTCAAAGGCGATTCTTTGAGATACTGCTTTATCTCGTCAGTGCACTCGTCGCCGCTGCCGGGGTAAAATTGGCCTGCCACTATGGGTTTTCTTTTTTGCATATTGTGCACCTGTCCTGCTACAATTATACTATTATAGCAATGGCGGTATAGGCAATTTTTTTACCCCGTGAGATAAATTGTTTATTGTCCTGCGGCGTAAAAAAGAACTTGTGATATCTAACGGGGTTAATGGAGAGAAAGACAAATGACGGCTAATAAGAACAGCAAATCATCGGTAGCGGTGATAATGGGTTCGGACAGCGACCTCGCGATAATGCAGACCTGTATTGATACGCTAAAGGATTTCGGGATACAGCCGTTTGTGCGTATAATCTCGGCTCATAGGACGCCTAAGGCGGCTGCGCAGTTTGCCGCCGGGGCTGCTAAAAAAGGTATAAAGGTCATCATTGCCGCTGCCGGTATGGCTGCTCATCTGGCAGGAGCAATCGCTGCCCAGACAACGCTGCCTGTTATCGGCGTGCCGCTTGCCGCTAAAGAAGGGCTGGCTGGGCTGGATGCCTTGCTTAGCACGGTTCAGATGCCCGGAGGAGTTCCGGTAGCGACGGTCGCAATCGGCAAGGCGGGCGCAAAGAATGCCGCTGTTTTGGCGGTCCAGATTTTGGCTTTATCAGATAAGAACCTGGCTGGCAAATTATCTCAGCTCAAAGCCAGTCAGGCAAAAGAAGTCGCTAAAAAGAACGCAACTCTCAAATAAAGGTCTGGCCTCTCTATCTCAATTTGTCGGCGAGGGTTGAGCCGAAGTCCTGTGCGAGTTTGCTCGCTGTTTGCTGGTCAACATTGTTATAGGAGGCAGTGAGGAGGAGATTGCCTGTCCTGTCTTTCGCGGTAACGGTTACTGATTCGATTGCCTGGGCGGATGATTGTTTGCCGCCAAATAAATTGAGCGCGCTTGTTTCTCCCTGAGACCGGGTCGTCATAAATGTCGAGCCGGTGAGTATGACATTGGCGGTGTCGGCGTTGCACAATTGGATATGCTTGCGAATAAATTCTTTTTCGAGCACGTCTCGCAGGACTTTGCCCACATACGGGTCCTGGCTTTCGATTGGCGTAACGTAAACACACTTGTTTTTGATGGTATTTAACTGGTTGGTGGTAACAATATCGGTGTTGCAGCCCGCAAAAAGGGTTAAAATCACGCTAATCGCAAATGCTTTTTTCATAACTTGTCTCCTTTTCAATCGTTAGTATTTATCGGCACAGGAGGGTATTGGTCTGCAAAGCTTTTTGTGGATTTGGCCGGGGTTTTACCGTAGAATCCACCTGTTTGTAACGGATTCGACCCCTTCGGCTGGCTCGACAAGCTCGCAACAGGCAAGCTCAGGGCATGGTGGCTCAGAAGGGGGCTGGTTATTAGAAAGGATTGGATGTTTGTTATATGCGAAGAGCGACGTTATTGATATTGGCGGTCGGTTTGGTTCTGGCGGGTTGCGAAGATAAGCCCCAGTTTACGCCGGAAGAGATGGCAAAGCTGCCGCTTGCCAAACGCGACGGGCTTCCTGAGGTCAGCGGCGGTTTTACTCTGGCGGTGGGCGACCAGACAATCACATCGGATGAAGTTATTAGTCCCGTTTTTGAAAAGCTTGCTGCGGCGGCGCAGAGGACCGATTTTGAGAAATTCAGAAGTGTCGCGGAACCGGAGATTGAGCATCAGCTTATGGACAGGATAGTTAATGCGCTGCTTTACAGCAGGGCAAAAAAAGATGCGGGCGATAAACTTGACGATGAGCTTGATAAGGTAACCACCGCGGAAGTCAGAAAATACGTGATGGATTTCGGGGGAGATTACGCCAAAGCGGGTCAGTCGTTAAAGCAGATGGGGATGGACTGGACTAAGTTTGAGGAATATAAAAAACGATACATATTGAGTCAGAGTTATCTGGCTCAGAAATTGCCGAAAGACCAGCCGATTACGTATAGCGAGATGATGTCGGCGTATGATGCAACAAAAGAGCAGTTGTACGGAACGCCTGGGGTATTGCGGTTTCGTCTTATCGACCTTGAGCTGGCGAAGATGCGGGATATCGACGGCAACAGGCCTCGCCAGGAGCAGGCCAGGGAGCTTATCGATGGTATTGTGAAGCGCATAAAGCAGGGAGAGAATTTTGTGCAAGTAGCTAATGAGTATTTAAAGGTAAACAATGCCTTAACGGCCGGGGATGTGAACGCCGCCCCGGATTCGCTTGTGGCGCCGTATGATGTTCTAGTCCCAAAGGCGGCGACGATGAAGCCGGGAGAGGCGACAGGGCCTGTTGAGGTGGAAGGGCACATTTTCGTTATGCAGCTTGTTGAATATCAGCCGAAAAGCGTAGAGCCGTTCGAAAAGGTCCAGAACCAGGTTAAGGCGAGGATATCATTCGAGCGTATGCGTCAGGCGATTGATAAGGTAAATGAGCAGCTTGTTGAGCAGGCCTCGGCGGCGGACAGGGCAAAATTCGTGGATTTTTGTGTGCGCGAAATTTACAGAGTGGCCAATAAATAGTGTTTGGATTATAGGATGGGAATAATCGCACATGGCATAGATTTGGTTGATTTTCCTCGAATAGAGGATATGGTCAAACGCCACGGCGAGCGGTTTTTGGACAGGGTCTTTACCGCTTCGGAACAGCAATACGCGAATTCCAACAAAAACGGGATTGAAAAATTGGCCGGCCGGTTTGCCGCAAAAGAGGCGGTGCTGAAACTTGTGGGAACGGGCTGGCGAGGCAAAATCGCCTGGACGGATATTGAGGTGGTTAATACCGAGACGGGGCAGCCGGAGGTGAAACTAACCGGCGAGGTAAAAAAAATTGCCGACAAACTCGGCATCACGCAGATAAGCGTCAGCATTACTCATACCGCCAATTTTGCCATCGCCTCCGCAGTGGCATTAGCAGAATCAAATGGGCGCTAATAATTTTGATTGTGTGGTAATCGGGGCGGGGCACGCCGGTATAGAGGCCGCGCACGCGGCTGCGAGAATCAGTGCAAAGACGGCTCTTATCACAATCGACAAAAATCAAATCGGGGCGATGAGCTGCAATCCCGCGATAGGCGGACTTGCCAAGGGTCAGATTGTCCGCGAGGTTGACGCACTCGGCGGGCTTATGGGGCTGGCGACCGACGCGACGGGGATTCAATTCAGGATGCTCAATCGCTCGAAAGGGCCTGCTGTGCAGTCGCCACGCGCTCAGGCGGACAAATACAAGTATCAGCAATTTATGATTTCCGCATTGGAACAAACGCCGAATCTGACTATCGTCGAGCAAATGGCTATTGAGATTATTGCTGAGAATAGTCGCGTTGTCGGCGTGCGGGGCAAAGACGGCTGGGTGTGTGATGCCAAAACGGTGATAGTGGCGACGGGGACATTTTTGCGCGGGCTTATGCACATAGGGCAGGAGAGTTTCGAGGGTGGCAGGCGAGGTGAACCGGCGTCTGATGACCTTTCGGGTTGTCTTGAGCGGCTGGGTCTTGTTGTCAAACGGCTGAAGACCGGCACGCCGCCCCGGCTGGACGCGAGCACGATTGATTATGGCAAGCTCGAAGCACAGCAGGGCGATAAGGAGCCGGCACCGTTTTCATTTATGAATGACAGAATCGACCGGCCGCAAATACCCTGCTGGATTACCTATACCAATGAGAAGATTCATAAGCTGATTCGCGATAACCTCGACCGTGCGCCGCTTTATACGGGCCAGATAAAATCGACCGGGCCGCGATACTGCCCGAGCATCGAGACCAAGATTATTCGCTTCGCCGAGAGGGAGCGTCACCAGGTATTTCTTGAGCCGGAGGAATTGGAGCAAAAGGTTATTTACTGCAATGGCATCAGCACGTCGCTGCCCAAAGACGTTCAGGATGAGATTATCAGGAACCTGCCTGGCTGTGAGAACACCGGCATTGTGCATTATGGCTACGCGATTGAATATGATTACTGTCCGCCTGTGCAGTTGAAGAGTAATCTTGAGACAAAAAAAATTGCGGGGCTTTTCCTTGCGGGGCAAATCAACGGCACAAGCGGCTACGAAGAGGCGGCGGGGCAGGGCATTATCGCGGGAATAAACGCTACGAAATTTCTGCAGGGAACTGAGCCGATTGTGCTGGGCAGGGACCAGGCGTATATCGGCGTGATGATTGATGATTTGCTCACCAAAGGGCTTGGTATCGAGGGGGTCGGTATCCCAGATGAGCCATATAGGATGTTTACCTCGCGGGCGGAGTATCGGTTAAGCTTGCGGTCGGACAACGCGGACAGACGCCTGACAGAGATTGGCAGGGCGGCTGAGCTGGTCGATAACAAACGTTGGGAAAGATTTCAAAAGAAGTTGACCGATATAGAACGACTGAAGGAATATCTTACGAAAAATAAGCGGGACGGAATCGTCTTGTGGGAGCAGCTTCGCAGGCCGAACAGTCCGCTTGCGCCCTCGCTTGCGGAAATGCCCGAAATTAAAGACGCCGGCTTTAGCAGAGAGGTAATCGATGCAGCCGTCATCGACGCCAAATACGAGGGGTATCTTGTCAAGCAGGAGCGTCTTGCCGCCGGTCTGCAGACATGGGACAAAAAACAAATCCCGGCGGATTTGGATTATAGTGCGGTAACGCACCTGCGCCCGGAGGCGAAAGAGAAATTAACACTGTTCCGCCCTCAAACGCTTGGCCAGGCGGGACGAATCTCCGGCATAACGCCTGCCGATGTTACCGTCATTCAAATTCATCTTAAAAAATATTATCAGGAAATCAGGTAATCGCTGGTTATGAGTTTACTTTCGGATAATATTTATAATAAGCAGGCGGGGCGGGATGAGCCGAAATTCAAGATTTGGCGTAACGCCGGCCTTTTGCTGACTTATAAATGCAACGCTAAATGCGAATTTTGTTACTATAACTGTTCGTCGCAGCAGGGGCCTGCCTTTCGTAGCGAAGCGAAGAACGGGGGCTTGATGCTGGTCGATATGGCGATAAATGCCTGGCAATCGCTGAAAGAATTAGCGGGAGATAATGCTAAAATTCATATTACGGGAGGCGAGCCATTTTTATACTGGGAACATCTGCTGGAGATTCTGCGGGAAGCTAAAAAGAACAACCTTGGCCCTGCTTGCCACGGCGAAGCCCATCAGCGGAGCCGGGTTGATACGATTGAGACAAACGGCTTTTGGGCAGTTGATGAAAAGATTGTCAAAGAGCGAATAAAATCGCTCGATGAACTCGGTATGAGCCGGCTCAAAATCAGTTGCGACCCGTTTCATCAGGAATACGTCGATATTGAGCTGGTCAGGCGATTAGCGAAAACCGCAAAAGAATTGCTCGGTGACGCAAGAGTTTTAGTACGATGGGGAAAGTATCTTGATAAGCCGGTTGAGATGAAGAATATAACAACAGGCGAACGAAATAAGCATTATGTCGAAGCGTTAAAGGATTATCCCTGCCGGTTCACAGGCAGGGCGGCAGGGGGGATTGCTGAACTGGTCGCGTCGCAGACAGTTGAACAAATTGCATCCCGAAATTGCTCAAACACATTTCTTGACGCCAAAGGCGTACATATTGACCCCTATGGCAATATCTTTAGCGGGACCTGCAGCGGGATAATCATAGGGAATACCGCTAAACGGCCTTTAGCTGAAATTTGGCAAAACTGGCAGCCGAGTAACGATAAGATAATTGAAACGCTGTTTAATTCAGGCCCCGCGGGATTATTAGACGAGGCAATCAAGGCCGGTTACACGCAATCGAAGCTGTATGCGGGTAAATGTCATCTCTGCACTTCAATTCGCCGGTTCTTCTTTGACAAGGGCCTCTACAAAACCGTCATCGGCCCGGCGGAATGTTACATGTTGTAACGCGATATTAGTCCTGTTATCTGCCGCCGGGGGGAGGGCCGCCGAAACCGCCGCCAAAGCCGCCGCGACCCGGGGTTACGCCTCGTTCCTGCATACGGTTCATCAAATCCTGGCGGAATTGCATCATTTTTACTGATGTATCAGCGCTTATTCTTGAAGAACGTTCTCTTCTTCTTTCAGTATTCACCCGTGGTCGCTGCCCCATATTTGCGCCTCTCTGGCCGAAACGTGGCCGATTGGCGTCGGCTGGGCCAAATCTCGCAAAGCGGTTCGGATCAGGACCATTGGCATCGTTGGCGTCTCTTGCCGCCCGCCGGGCCTCCATGTCATCAATTATCTTGTCTAAGTAAACCGTTTTTTCGTCGGCGGACAAATTGGCATACTCGTTTGCCTGGGCTGCCGCCCTTGCCATCATCGCCTCGCCCATTTGTTCTCGCATCTCCTGCCTTTTATCCTCGTTGGCGTCACGGAACTGGTTGGAGTCAAAATACTGTCGAATCTGCTGGGGTGTCATTTTTGTGAAATCTGGTTTGCTGTAATGACTGACAGCCATTGTTACCCCAATTGCCGTGATGACAAGCAAAGTTATTATCGCTATCGTAATTTTTTTATTTTTCTTTGTCATATTTTACTGGTCCTGGTTTTTATAGTTGCCGATATGCCAGTCGGCAAACAAAAAGTTTTTCTGTCCGGCCCTTTTCCTGAATGTCCCCGTAAACCCGGGATGAACTTTGTCAAAATCACCCATAACTTCTATGTTATTCGCTTTGATGCCTTGCTGAACATCGCATGACTGGTATATTGTTATTCCACCAAGGCCATTTATGAGGGAACAATTCGGTGGCGGATCCGGATACCCTCGGTACCAATAACTGGTATTTCCAGTTCTTAAGTGGTAGGGTGGGGTGGCATCCGCTGTGGTATCCGCGGGGCAGACAAAGACCTTTGGCGTTTGCAGGAGTCGACCCAAAAATGTCGTTATAGGCGGCAGGTAAGCAGGGTCATTTGTGTTAGTGATAGACCACGGGTAGGCACAGGCAAGGGGAAAGATATCGCGGTTATCGTCAAGGTATGCCCTGAGTGCGATGCCGATTTGCCGCAGATTTGCTGCGCAGTATGTTCGTTTTGCAGTGCCCCTGGCCCTGCCGAGCGCAGGAAGCAGTATTGCCATTAGAAGCCCGATTACGCTGATAACCACCAGTAATTCCACGAGTGTAAAAGCCCGGCCCAGTTTTTCATTGCCTGCAGGTTTCATATCACAATTTATGACGGTCTATAATAGTAGTATATTGCAGAAATCTTAGCAAAGTTCTTTGCAGATGTCGATTGAGTAATCGTCAATTCTGCCGGAGAGCGTTTTGCTCGGTTTTTGGCCCAACTCAAGCGATTTCGGCTCAATGCCGAAAATCACTATTTTGTCCGGACATTCGCCGAGTTGCCTGGAAAGCTCGATAATTCGCAGGATATCCGCCTCATGAAGGGAGAAGTGCGTCATTTTTTTTGTGGTCTGAACGTCAGTCGGCTCGAATCGTTTGATTGTTCCCGGCTTCTTACCCATCTTAACACAGTCGATAATTACGGCTTTTTTGCGGTTAGCGATTAAATGCAGAACATTCATTCCGCCCGTGCCCGCGTCGATGAATTCAACGGAAGGGAATTTGTCCTGATGCTCAGAAAGCTTTCGGATTAAATGAATGCCGATGCCCTCATCGGACAACAGCAGATTGCCGAGTCCTATGACGACAATTTCCTTTTTAGCTAATTGGTTTGTCATCTTGAAAAATTTAGAATTTAGAATTACGAATTAAGAATTCTAAATTCTTCGTTCTCAATTCTCAATTCTATTTCACAAACTGCACATTGAGGAAATGCGTTGAGCAGGAGATGCACGGGTCATAAGCGCGGACTAACATTTCCAGTTTCAGTCGAATGTCCTTTTCGCTCTGGTCCAGGATTTCAGGCAGCAGTTTTTCGAAGTCCTTCTGGATATTGGCGTGGTTCTGGTTCGTCGGGATGCAAATATCGGCAGCGACGCATTTGCCGTTCTTGTCGAATTCGTATTCGTGGAACAGTATTCCGCGGGGCGCCTCGACGCAGCCGGCGCCTTTACCTGCCTTGGGTGAGGATATAACTTTTTCCGTCTTCAGGCCCCTGACCAGCAACTGGTCGATAAGGTCGATGCTTGTCTCAACGATATGGAAGCATTCGACAAGCTGGGCTACGGTGTTCATATATGGATTGCAGCAGCCCTTTTGGAGTCCGAACATTTTCGCGGCGTCTTTGGCCATCGGACTAAGCAATTCAGCGTTGTTGTTAAATCTTGCCAGTGCGCCGACCGCGTATGCGTCGCGATGCCACTTTGCCCATTTTGCCGTCGATTGTTCAACCATGTATTCGTTTGCGACGTCGTGCCATTTCTCAATGGGTACAACCGCGTCTTTGTTGTCGTTGGATGTTACGCCGCCATGATAGAAGGTATATGTCGGCGGGGTAGTCTGCTTGAGTGATACATATTCGGTGGGGCGTTCAAATTTCGGGATGTTTGCCGCGACGCTCAAGACCACCTCGGCTATTTTTTTGAGGTCGGGCACAGCGTCTTTGAGTGTCTGCTGCAACTGGCGTAACTGTTTTTCAGTTGGTGTTCGGGTCAGCCCACCCGGTATAAGCGTTACCGGATGGGTCGTTCTGCCCGCGATGAGGTCCGACCAGTTATTGGCGATTCTGTGGGCCTTGACAATTGTCTTTACGGCGTCTGCCGCCCGTGCGACAAGAGGCACAACGGATGGTGTGCCAAAGAAATCCGGCGCTGCCAGGTATCCGACGTGCAGGGTATGGCTTTGCAATTGCTCGGAGTAATGCATCAGTATTCTCAGCTTGTCCGCCTGTTCGGAAACCTTGATGCCCAGCGCGGATTCCACCGCCTTGGTTGCGGCAAGCGAATGTGTAATTGAGCATATCCCGCAGATTCGCGAGACAATAGTTTGTATGTCCTGGTAGCTGTGGCCGCGGACCATCGCCTCGAAGAATCGCGGCGCCTCGGGTACCTGCCACTGGAGCTTTTCGATTTTGCCGTTTTTCACGTTTACGACTATGTTGCCGTGTCCTTCGACGCGGGTTATATGATGAACGTTGATATCGAGACTGTTATGCATTTGTTGGCCCCTGACCGATTCCAAAAAGAACCATCTTTGCCTTGAGCGCATCGACGCTCAAACCATATCGTTCAATAACATCCTTTGCTCCATTGACGTTCGGATCATCAATGTAACCCCGACAGCCGAAGCATCTGAAGCCAGATGACGGGCATCTTGCGCCGCATCCGGCCCTGATAACAGGCCCTAAGCAAACCTGCCCATAGTCCCAGAGACACGGATTGCCTTTTGATTTGCATTCCACGCATACGGGCCATTCGGGTATCTCAGGCCGTTTACCCATAAGCAGGCAGCGAATCACGTATGTGAATTCTTTTCTGTCTATGGAGCAGCCGTGGATTTTGTAATCCACCTTGACCACCTCATCCACCGCTTTTGTCGGCATAGTTTCGAGATGAGGCATATCCGCCGATTTGCCGTAAACGCACTTTTTAACGTCGCTCATCTCAAAGTTGTTCTTGAGCTTGTTGATGCCGCCGATTGTGGCGCAGGCGCCAAGAGCGATTAGCGTTTTTGCCCTTGTCCTGATAATCTCTAATCGTTTCTCGTCTTCGGGCCTGGTAATTGAACCTTCGATTATGGCTATGTCATATTCTCTGCTCTGCTCGCTCATTGCCTCTCGCCATTCGACCACTTCGACGTTATCGATGAGGTCGAGCAATTCTTCTTCGAGGTTTACGATTTGCAATTGGCATCCTTCGCAGCAGGCGAAATCGAAAATAGCTACTCTTGGTCTGTCCATATCAGATTGCCTCCGGGGCTATGCGCAGGTCGGAATAACGGAATACCGGCCCGTCTATACAGGCGTAATAGTTGTTAATCTGGCAGTGCCCGCACTTGCCTACGCCGCATTTCATTTTTCTTTCGAGGTTCATGAATATTCTTTCTCTGGGCACTTCCGCCTCCTGCAGGGCCATCAGCACGAATTTGTACATAACCGGCGGCCCGCAGATAAACACCAGCCCTGACTCAAGCTCTTTTTCGATTTTGGGTATAAGGGTGGTAACGACGCCGACGTTGCCAAGCCAGCAGTCGTCCGCCTGGTCGATTGTTTCCATAAAGCGTATATCGTTCCTGTGCGACCAGCCGTCAATTTCAGAATGGAAGAACCTTTGCGCCATACACTTTGTTCCGAGCAGGACCGCAAGCTCTTTGTAGTCGGCGCGGTTGTCGAGGATGTAGTTGATAAACGACCTCTGAGGCACAAGTCCGATGCCGCCGCAGATAAACACGACGTTTTTGCCCTTTGCCTCTTCAACGGGGTATGTGCCTTTTCCCAGCGGACCTCGTATCCCGATTTTGTCGCCGATTCGAAGCCGGTGAATCGCGTTGGTAACATTGCCGATTCTGCGGACGACCAGCTCGAAGTAGCCCTTTTGTGTGGGGGATGATGAAATTGTAACCGGCGCCTCGCCCACGCCCGCGATTGATACCTCGACGAACTGGCCCGGTATAAAGTCGAACGGCTCGTTGTCATCAATTGAAAGCCGAAGATACATCTCGGTCGGGTTCATCAGCCGCTTCTTTTCGAGGGTCGCTAATCGCGGCAGGTAAATATCTTTTTCAACAGCACAACGTTCGCACATTGTTAACGCTCCTATATTTTTATGTCGAATCGTTCGACCTGGATTACTTTATTCCCAAATCGTCAACCAACCTGTTGTAAACCTTGACCGGGTTTGCGATATCCGGCAGGCACGCGCCTACGCATCGCCCGCACCCGACGCAGGACATTATCTGGCTGTTTATTTTTTCGGGCACGTATTTGCATTTTCGATACAGGCGGTGCCTGAAGCGGTCGGCTCGTTTCTTCCTGAATTCGTGTTCGCCCGCCACTTTTGTGAAGCCATCGAGCAGGCAGCCATCCCATGCCCGCTGTCTTTTGCCCGATATGAAGTCCCAGTTTACGTCGTCCTGCACGTTGAAGCAGTAGCAGGTCGGGCAGACGAGATTGCACGAGCCGCAGCTAAAGCAGGTCTTTGCCTTTTCTTCCCAGACAGGATGGTCGTATGCCCCTTCGAGCAATTTGGGCAGATAGGATGCCTCGCATTTCAGTTTGTGATTATTAAGCCGTTTTTCGTTTTCTGCCTGAATTTTCTGTCTTGCCTGAAGGTCTTTTTCGCTCGAAGCGACTGCCTCTTTTGCTTTGTCGATGAAACTATCGCCTTTTTTCGAGCCGCTTTCCATAACGAACGCATTGCCTATATCGGTCAAAAGAACATCAAAGCCGTCCCTGACCGTTGCTGTGCCCATCGAGGAGGCAAATACATTTTTGGATGGTGAAATCACGTCGCATACGACTATCGTTGCGTTATGACGTCTTTTCATATAGTGGGTATCGAAATTATCCTGGCTGAAAAGCTTGTCAAGCTGGTTCAATGCTACCATATCGTAAGGATGAACGCCCAGAAGGACAAACGCGGTATCATCGTAAACTGACTTGTAGCCGTCGCCGACTTCGTAAGTAAGAAGCGTTTCGACAGGCGGCAGGAAGTACTTTTTCGGCGGCTGAAGCGTTACGTCGTAATCCAGTCGAAGCTGGTCGGCTGATTCGAGCTGCTCAAAATCGAAACAGTCACCCTTGGCGCAGACGCCGATGACTCGCTGCTGTTTTATGATTCCATCCACAAACCGCCTGAAAGCGTTTTTGTCGATTGTTACTGTTCTCATTTTACGCCTCTGTTAAAAATGTTCTCAAACGTTATTAGTCAAAACCCGAAGGCCTCTATTTTCATATATAGTAGGGCAGACGGGCAAGGTCCGTCGCTATATCTATTGTTATCACCTTTATTTTCTTGGGGACAATAATTCTTCGCGGGGAGAAATTCAATATCCCCTTTATGCCCGCCCCGACCAGTGCATCCGCCACATCCTGCGCCGCCTGTTCGGGCACAGCGATAATAGCCATATCCACCTGTCTCTTGCTAAGTGTATCGAGCATTGAGATGTTTTCAACCGTGACATCGTTCATCCTGAGGCCAATCTTGGCCGGGTCATTGTCAAACGCGGCGGTAATTTGAAAACCGTATGTTCCAAAACCTGTGTATGTCATTATTGCCGAACCGAGGTTGCCGACGCCTACCAGGGCGGTTTTTCGCGTCGTATCGAGCTTTAATATCTTTTTGATTTGCTTAGCGAGGTTTTCAATGTCGTAACCGACGCCGCGGGTCCCGAAGTCGCCGAAGTAGGAAAAGTCCTTCCTTATCTGCCAGGGATTCACGCTGACAAAATCTGCCAGTTTGCTGCTGGAGACGTTGCTGAGTCCCTGCCGGGACATAAGGGCCAGCCCCCGAAGATAAACCGGCAGGCGACGAACTGTCTCGTTTGGTATCTTGCTGTATCTCATAATATATATTATGCCCAGTTAGTGCTTGTGTTCACATTCACAAAGTCACATAAGAGCAATTTACAAAATTCCCCATAGGCCTGTCAAGAAATTACCCCGTGATTGGCAAAAAAAATGTGTTTTCTTTTTTATGCTCTGTTTAACAATGCAGAAAAGCGGGTTTCTGTTTTCTGCGGAGGGAATCTGTCCGGCACAGTCGATACAATCATTAAATGCCTCACATTTTATTGTGTCGGGTTGTTGAATACACGTTTTTATATCACTATGTCCATTCCTATACTATATGAGGAGAGGCGATAACCGATATTAAAGTTACAGGGCTGAATCTTACCAGAGTGCCCCGGAGGCAAAATGAAAGCCGTTAGCAAAACATCGAGAGCCAAATGGTGGGAATGGTTTGTTGTGGGCGTATTATTTGCTACGGCTGTTGTTTGTGCTCATATCGCTTAATAATCTTGCTGTTCCATTTCTCTGCTCAATAAGTGAACCGAACGGGCTTGAAACAACTGCGGGCCAAATACGCAATAGCGAAAATTTAATGGGCAGGGTGAGAGTTGAACTCACGACACGTGGATTTTCAGTCCACTGCTCTACCACCTGAGCTACCTACCCGGTAAGTTCGAATTATAGCCGTTTGTTTCACTGATTTAAACTGAAATTTTACCATCGAGACACTAAAACTCAAAGTATTTTAACCGCAGATTTGTTTGGCCACAAAAAGGCGCAAAAAGCTCAAGAACTGTAAAAACAAAAGCCAATTAACCGTTTGCCTGCCCTGCGCAGCTTTGGCGAAGAAGGGTGTATTTTGTGCTTTTTCGCGGCTATCCCCAAAATAAAACTGCCGCGAGACCCTTCTATCCCGCGGCAGTAAAAATCAGCGTTAATCCTCCTTCGCTGCCGCTATGGAGGACAGGTCTGTGGTTTTAATTAGAGAAGTTGTATATGTCGTCGGCCGTTCCGTATAAGCCATCCCACCCGGCTGACAAAAGGATATATGTATCCTCGTTGTGAGGCCTTGGGGTGGTCGTAACCTTTGTATTGGTAATCGCCTGATAGAAAATTTTGACGTTTGTGGGCCCATACATTGGCTGGGCAGTTGTATATGCACTTTCCCAGGGGCAGCCAAGCCCTGTAAGGGCATAGTTGTCATCAAAGTTATAAATGCTGGGATTGGAGGTCATGCCGGTATATGTACCTGAAGTTGGATCAAAGCTGGGGTCATGAACTAACTTAGTTGAATCGGCTTTATAATAAAGGATGGGCATACCAAGCTTTTTTCCATCTGCTATGCAGTGAGAGGGGGTTCGCAGAAATACATCGGTGAGCACGGAATTCGGATATTGGGTTGGAGTAGGTTTTGTTGGGTCTCCGTCCACTGTGGTCTTAAACGGTGTTGGGCTGTAATAACTTTTACCAGTGGAAGCCGTATCGTACCAGGAGTACAAATCTTTAAGACGTACGGCTTTTACGCTCTCGGAATCAAGGTATTTGGTTCTTTCCTGCAAATTTGTCTTTAAAGCGGTAGTGGTGTTGATGGTAGCAGTGGTTGTTTGTATGCACAAGTCGAAAAGGTAAGAGCTTGAGTTGGCCTGGAAGGTAGATGAGGGGTCAAACCCCATACCATCCTGGCCTACCAATGCCTCGCAGAGTTTCATTGCGCCGCAGTAACCGACTGGTGTTGCGTTGGTATCTACCGGTCCTGAATCGGGGTATGTTTCCTGATGGTCGTTGCGATAAAGTTCGAGGCCTTTGGTGATATCGCTGAACTGGCTCCTCTGGACTACGACCCTGGCGTATCTGCGGGTTCTCTGCAGGCCCGGCATAAGGATGCTCATAAGGATAATGATAATGCTCATTACCGTGAGCAGTTCGACAATGGTGAACCCTTGTGTCTTTTTAGAGGTCATTCGGTTCTCCTTAACAGCTTAAATATCATAACGTTAAGTGCGGGAACAATACTTCCGACACCTAACCAGTATAGTTTATGGGACGCACTTTGTCAATCTTTTTAGGTATTAGTAACCGTCCAAAAGATTATGTGTCTCAATTCGGGGTGCTTGTCAGGATGAGGTTCTAAAGCTTTTCGGCGTCCTGGACTGCCAGCCGTTGTGAAAAGTCACGCCAGGCCTGCATCGAGTGTTTGAGGTTTTCGCGGATGTTGCCGCCTAAGCCATAGCCCTGTAACCCTATTGGGCCTTTGAAGCCGACCTGTCTCAGCGATTGCAGGAAAGAGTAAACGTCGTAGGTCCCTTTGTCCAGCGTTTCTATTGACCCGGCTTCGGTTGTGCCGTTTATCGTTACGGCAAGCAGGTAGGGCGACGCTTTTTCCAGGATTGTTTGCAGATTTGCGGGCTTGTCGGTTTTCAGCCAGTGATAGAGGTTGAAAATTACGCCGACGTTGCGCCTGTTGCTTTTTTCCGCGAGGCGGACGGCATCCTCGACTTTTTCAAGCCAGAAGTTCTCATGCGGATACAGAGCGACCGAGATATTGTTCTTATTCGCGATGTCGGCTATCCGGCTGATTATCGCGACCGCCTGCTCATCGCCGTTGACCGATGATTTTTGATGAACGTCGCTGGTCATTGCCAGCCATATCGTTGTATTATGGCCTGCCAGCGCCCTGATGCTGTTCTCAATCAATGCCATACATTTTTCAGGCGGGTCTTCGAGTTTTATCGTGAAATACGCCCCGAAAATTTTAAGGTTTGCTTTGTCAAGTTCGCTCGACATTTCTGCGAGGCCCGCGGCCCCCTGCGCGGTGTTTCTTTCCCAGTATCCTATCCCCGCGTATCCCAGTTCCTTAAGCATCTCGACTTGGTCTTTGGCGGACTTGTGCGTTTCATCAATTGTGCCGGTATCCATCGCGAAAAACGGGTTCGTCAATCCCATCTTGTCAAAATCAAGAGGAACGACCCATATATTTCTAAATGCCACCGGCCCGTGGTCACCCTGAAGGGCAAGCGGTCCTTTGGCCAGGTCGTTGGGTTTGAAACTGCCCCTGGTGGGGCCGGACAGTTCCACGTCTTTTTGTATAAGCGTTCCATTCTGCCATATTCTTATTACTTTTGCGTTGGCTATTTTCTTCCCTTCGCTGTTAAACCTGGCCGCGCGAAAGATAATATCAAAAATTTGCCACTGTCCGGGCGGACGTGAGGCATTCACTAAAGCCGAATGGCCGTCGTATGATTTTCCGGGCCTGGTTTCATCCCAGCGGGGGTATATCCCGCCGCATTCGCCGCCCGGGTATGGGATGTTGGCGTCGGTCCAGCTGTCAAGTATCTGGACCTCATATTGGCCATGGAGGTACACGCCGGAATTAGAGTTTTTCGGTATTATAAATTCAACGTGTATCCTCGCGTCGCCGAATTCTTCCCTGCTCACAAGCGGGGGACTTTTGGCTTTTCGTCCATTGATTATTACGCCCGTGCCTTCCCTCACAGACAAAAGGTATTCGTTGCGCGGATGCTCAAAGGCGTCCCCGACCACACTCCAGTCGCCATTTAGCTGCCACGCCGATAAGTCGGTCAGGGCAATTTTCTCGGCCGCTTCGCTTGTGCCGCAAACCAGGGCCAGTCCTGTTACCAGAGTTGCGATGATTTTAGTCATCTTTATCATTCAACTTTCCCAATAAGGTCCCTGACGGCTGCCACTCCGTGGCTGTCGCAGTATTTGTTAATTCCGTCGATAATTTTCACGGCACAGTTCGGCTCAACGAAATTCGATGTTCCCACCGCGACGGCTGCTGCGCCCGCCAAGATAAATTCAATCGCGTCCGAGGCGGTTCTTATCCCGCCCATACCGAGAATTGGTATCTGCGTTCCTTTTGTTACTTCGTTAAAGACCTTGTTTACCATATAGACGGCAATCGGCTTTATCGCCGGGCCTGACAGGCCGCCCGTGCGGTTCGCAAGCACGGGCTTGCGCGTTTCAATATCTATGACCATAGCGGTAAAGGTATTGATTAAACTAAGCGCATCGGCTCCGCCTTCGACGGCTGCCTTTGCGGTTACTGCTATATCCGTAACGCTGGGCGTGAGCTTGACCATCAGTATTTTGTTTCCGCAGGCCGATTTGACAGCCGAGGTGATTTCTTTAACCAGCGCCGGCTGAGTCCCAAAGGTGATTCCGCCTTGTTTCACATTTGGGCAACTTATATTAAGTTCGAAACCAGCTATTGCTTTCTGTTCGCAAAGCTGTTGTGCGACTGCCGTATAATCCTCAATTGTCTCGCCCGCGATATTCACGAATACCGCGCAGGACATTTTTTCAATCGCAGGCAGTTTCTCCGCGATAAACTCATCGACGCCGATGTTGGCCAGCCCTATGGCGTTGAGCATACCGCTGTCGGTTTCGACTATTCTCGGCGTCGGGTTTCCCTGCCGGGGTTTTATTGTAACGCTTTTGGTAATAAATCCGCCGAGTTTGCCGACGTCCATAAAATCGTCCAGCTCGTCGGCGTAACCGCAGGTTCCCGAAGCCGTCCATACCGGATTAGCTGTTTTCAAGCCCGCGAACTCAACCGATATATCAATCTGGTTTTCCATTGTGCCTCCGCATTATTTTTAGGGACTATATTCTATCGTCCAAATCGATATAATACAATCATTTGAATGGTGTCATTACTTATGAATGCGATGAATAAAAAAGGCAGGGTTTATCTGGTTGGCGCCGGGCCTGGTCGTCCGGATCTGATTACTGTCCGCGGACTGGAATTGCTCAAATGCGCCGATTGCGTTATTTACGACAAGCTTGCAGGTCAGGCCCTTTTGAATTACGCTCGCCCCGATGCCGAACTGCTTGCCGTCCCCAAACGCGTCGGGCCTGAATCCTTCAGGCAGGAACAGATTAATAATCTGCTCGTTCAAAAAGCCGGCGAGGGTAAATCCGTCGTTCGTCTCAAAGGTGGCGACCCGTATATTTTCGGCAGGGGGACAGAGGAGGCGGCTGTTCTCGCAGAAGCCGGAATTGATTTTGAGGTTGTGCCGGGTGTTACAGCCGCGCTTGCTGCAAGCTGTTATTCCGGTATCGCTCTTACCGACAGGGCATTTGCGTCCGAAGTGATATTTGTTACGGGCCACGAAGCCGAAGGTAAACAGCAGACAGGTATCGACTGGCAGTTGCTCGCCAAGTTCACAGGCACAATCGTTTTTTATATGGGGATGGAAAACCTCGAAGATATTGCTCGTCGGCTCATCGAAAAGGGTATGTCCCCTGAAACGCCGTCGGCCGTCGTTGCCGATGCGACGCTGCCCACGCAGAAATTTGTCAAAGCAACCCTGGCGACAATCGCCGATAGCTGCGCCAAAAATAAAATCACGCCGCCCGCGCTTGTTTTCGTTGGCCCGACCGCCGCCGGTGACTCACGCCTCAACTGGCTCGCTGAATTACCCTTATTCGGAAAAACCGTAGTAGTTACCCGTGACGCCGAAGGAAGCGCCGAGTTTGCCGTTAAAATTGCAGGCAGAATGGCTGTTGCCATTGAAATACCCGTTACCAAAATCAAAACGCTTACCGACTCAGGCAACTTTGTAAAAACACTCGCCCGGATTCACGCTTATGACTGGGTAATTTTCACCAGTTGCAATGGCGTCGAGACCTTTTTCGCTGCGCTGGCAAAACTCAGTAAAGACGCCCGCGTCTTCGGCTCCGCCAAAATCGCCGCCATAGGCGTCAGGACCGCCGAAATGCTCGCTAAATTTGGTATCAAAGCCGATTTTGTTCCCTCGGCTTTTACCAGCAATGACCTTGCCAGGGGGCTTATCGAATTTACAAACCTCCGCGGCAAAAAAGTTCTGCTTCTGCGTTCACAAATTGCCTCCGATGACCTGACGCAGTTACTTGAAGCCGCCGGCGCATCGGTAGATAATGTCCCTGTCTATACCCACGAAAAGAACTTATGCGATATGAAGACATTGTTCGAAAGGCCGATTCACTGGCTGACCTTTGCGAGTCCTTTTGCCGCGACGTGCTTTTTTGAACAGGTTTCAGTCGATTTCGTAAAATCCAAAGATGCCAAAGTCGCCTCAATAGGCCCGGTTACGTCGAAAAAACTTGCCGAGCTTGGCGTAAAAGTTGATGTCGAGGCGTCCGAGCATACTTTTGACGGCTTGCTTGCCGCTATCGAGCAATGCGAGTTGCGAACAACTAAATGATAAATATCTCAAAGTTATATTGCGGCCTCGCGGGACAATCCGACCATTTGCGTTACGGCAACAGGGATTCCGTCGGCCCCATCGTCGTTTATAACTGCACCTCCCGCTGCAATCTCCGCTGCCTTCACTGCTACGCCGCTTCCGATTCGACACGCCACGATACCGAGCTTTCTACCGACCAGGCAAAAAAACTTCTGACCGACATTCTCGAAGTAAACGCTCCTGTTGTATTGTTCTCAGGCGGCGAACCGCTTCTTCGTCCCGACTTGTTTGAATTGCTCGCCGAAGCCAAACGTATCGGCTTGCGAACAGTTATTTCCACCAATGGCACGCTAATCGACGGTGACACAGCCGAAAAAATCACTGAGGCGAACGTCAGTTACGTCGGGATTTCAATCGACGGCCCGGAAGAATTTCACAACCGTTTCCGCCAGACAAGCGGCTGTTTCAAGGCGACTATGACCGGCTTTGAAAACTGCAAAAAAGCGAATCTGCGGACGGGCCTGCGTTTTACAATCAGCAATTCCAATAAAGAGCAGGTTCCCGCTGTCTTCGATATCTGTAAGGATAACGGCGTAAGACGAGTTTGTTTTTATCACCTCATAAGGTCCGGCAGGGCAAAAGATATCGAGTCGCAGGTCGTTTCTTCGACCGACACCCGAAAGGTTATGGACGTGATTCTGGAACGCGCTGCCGATTTTGTTGCCAAAGGCCTTCTCGATGAAGTCCTCACTGTCGGTAATCACGCCGACGGCCCATATCTGCTCGTAAAAATGCAGCAGCAGGGGGAAAATATCGACCAGCCGAAGCAGCTACTTTTATCCAACGGCGGCAACCGCATAGGCGAAAAAATTGCCTCAGTCGGCTGGGATGGCAGCGTTTATGCCGACCAGTTCTGGCGAAATTACCCGTTAGGCAACGTCACTCAAAAAACCTTCAAACAAATCTGGACAAACGAAGATGAGCCGGTGCTGCAAAAACTTCGCAATAAATCCAAATTTGCCGATAAACACTGCCTCAAATGCAAATGGTTCGATTTATGCAAGGGCAATTTCCGCTTCCTCGGCTCCGACCCCGCCGATAAAAATTGGCGATTAGAACCCGGTTGCTACCTCACCGATGCTGAAATCGGATTGTAGATAGTCGCGTCCTCTATCGTTACTGTTTCGGGGTAAATGATCTTCGTATAGATTCGGTTAATTGATGCAGTTGCCTTTTCAAATCGGGATTAAGCAGCGCAACACTGCCTTTGATAAGGGCTATTGTTATTGCCGTCGGTATAAGCAGGAACAAGTAAAGAATGAAATAAGACATACCCGCGAACATTGGCTTTGGCAGCTCGAATTTACCCGCCGGAGTGTTCATATCGCAGGAAATGCCTGTTGCGGGAACGATTTTTTGTACTATCGCAGGCGTATTCGTGTCGTGGATGGATTCGTTGACGATAGTCAGCACCCATATGCCTAACAATACCGCAAGGACGACAAAAATTATTGCCAGCCCTATTCTGGCTGTTGTTACCGAGGATACTTCCTGTTCCGATTGGCCTTCAAACATACCTGTTTCCCTTGTTTAGATGCCATAAAAACTTTTTACTTTTCGTTTTAATTGATTATTGTATGATTGGTTTTGGATGAGTCAAGGATTGATTCCCATAGAGAAATAATCAATAATCTTATTAGGTAAGGTGCGATTATGGCTTTTCCAAATAACAGGATGCGTCGGCTGAGGACAACGGATTCGATGCGTCGGCTGGTTCGCGAAACGACCGTTGCCGTCGATAATCTTGTCTATCCGCTTTTTGTCCGCAAGGGCAATCGTCTCAAAGAGCCAATCGAATCAATGGCAGATTGTTTCCACTTCTCGCCCGATACTATTATCAAAGAGGCCGAAGATGTCGCCAAGCTCGGCATCCCAGCCGTTTTACTTTTTGGCTTACCTGATAAAAAAGATAAAATAGGCTCCGAGGCCTGGTCGGAAGATGGTGCAGTGCAGTCGGCTATTCGCCAAATCAAAAAAGCTATTCCCCAGCTTGTTGTTATTACCGATATCTGCCTGTGCGCCTACATAAGCACAGGCCATTGCGGCCTTGTAAAGGATGGCAAAGTCGATAACGATTCGACCATAGAATTGCTTGCCAAAGTTGCGTTATCGCACGCGCAGGCCGGAGCGGATATTGTCGCACCCTCGGATATGATGGATGGGCGGGTCAAGGCGATTCGTGAAGCGCTTGAAGCGAATAATTTCAAAGATGTTGCGATTATGTCTTACGCTGCA
>Ga0187873_1000945_pt1 | contig 26078 bp, 12 predicted proteins | sample June2016WEW_16_1_2_FD_133012 | JGI IMG/M metagenome (GOLD analysis project Ga0187873, IMG submission 133012) | Peatland microbial communities from SPRUCE experiment site at the Marcell Experimental Forest, Minnesota, USA - June2016WEW_16_100 | ecosystem: Environmental > Terrestrial > Soil >...
CAGCGGGCGTTCCAATTCATCCGGGCGGATGCTCCACAACCCCTGGCTGGTGGGAAACCATGCTTCGCCGCTTCTGGTCAGGCTTCCCGCAGGTTGAGTTCCTCCATAAAACTGTGCGGATTTCCCGCCCTCATTGGCGCGAAAAATGCGCAATGAAAGCCGCTGCTGCGTGTCCTTGGCCTGAGCATCCAGTTCGGCGCGATTCGCCAGCATCACTCCTGAAGGGCCGCTGCACCAGAAATGGCCTTGCTTATCTTCAAGGATGGAATAAATGCTGTCGCTGGCCAGTCCGTTAGCCGTGGTGTAGTGAAATAGCTGGCCATTGCGATAGCGATAAAGTCCGCGAGCGCGCGTGCCGATCCAGATTCCACCATCCATATCCTGATGGAGTGCCCACACCTTCTCGTCACCCAGCGCAGCGGTCATCGCGTCGTGATAAAACCCTCCATTCCTGTACTGGCTCAGTCCACGCTCGGTGCCGATCCAGATGATCCCATCACGGTCCTCTAGCAGCGAGCGGATGCTGTTGTAAACCAGTCCATTCTGCGCGGTGTAGTTATGCATTCCTCCTTGATCGAGATGGCTCACTCCGTTATCAGTCCCAATCCAAAGAGTGCTATCTTTGGATTCAAGAAAGACGCGCACAAAATTGTTCACCAAACCATTTTGCGTGGTGAAGTGCTGCATTCCCTGGGCAGAAAGATGATATGCGCCGCCTCCGTCAGTCCCGATCCAAAGCGATCCATCGTGACTGCGCAGCACATTACGAACCCGCACATCACCCAGTTCCGGAAATTTTACCGGCCTAGCGTGGCCTCCCTGAACATGCACCAACTGGTTGGAAGCAGCCCACAACGAACCGTCTGTATCCAGGGCAATCGTGCCGAAATCCGAATCAGCGGCCTCGGAGAGAGCCAGAACACGCACCGGCGTACGGCTGAGGCGCATCATGCCGGCTTGGGTTCCTAACCACAGATCGCGGTCCGCGTCAGCAAAGATCGACAGCACAGTGTTGCTGATCAGCGTCGTGGGCGACTTCAGGCGGGTAACCCGATTGCCGCGAATCCTGTAGATTCCCCCACCAATAGAGCCTGCCCACAACTCGCCGTTGGGCGTCTCGCGCAGGCTTCGGATGGTGCCGGAAACTTCCGGCATCGGCTCAAAGTGGTTCTGTCCAAGCCGCAGCCGGTACAGTCCGCCGACCGTCCCTACCCAGATCACTCCGTCAGAGGTCTGCAAAAACGATTTCACCTTATTCTTGCTGTCATTGCCGGGCAACGAATGCTCGTGAGACAGGCCGTCTTTCACGGAGTAGAGGCGCGATCCGCCTACCCAGATGCGGCCGGAGCGGTCTTCCAGCACAGCATGCACGTTAAAGACAGGCAAGCCCAGCGGCTTGTCCGCGCGTTCCAGACGGCCGTTTTTGGCCCAGAACAGGCCATCGTCGGTGGCCACCCACAGCAAGCCTGTGTGGTCCTCTGCGATCGCTCGAACGAAGTCGGCAGTCTGGCCTTGGGCGACGGGATATGCATGAAAAACGCCATTTTGCCACTCAATCAAGCCGCTGCCGTCGGTGCCGATCCACAGGCGGCCATCACGGGCGGCCAACAGGCAAAATACACTGTTTTCCCTGAAGGCAGGTGTATTCTCATGGGCAAACAGGTGGAAGCGCGCTCCATCAAAACGCATCAGCCCGCCACTGGTTCCCACCCATAGGTATCCATCCGGAGTTTGCGCAAAGGCTTGCACCGTCTCCTCCGGCAAACCATCCTGGGACTGCCAGGAGCGGATGGTGTAGTTCCACTCTTCGCTGCCCGCCGCAAGTGTCTCAACAGCCAATTGCTGAGCCTGAATGCTTCCGGCTGACAGCGCAAGCATCCCCAGGCCTGCCAGCAAAAGCCCATGCAGCATCACCCTGAAGAACAAATAAACCGGATGTGATACAGCGTTCATGCGTCCCCTATCATTCTCGCTCACTGTGCCAGGGACTCAGCCTGATGCCCCTGAGGGATTCTTAACGACTGGCCAGTACGGCGCGAAAAAGGCCCGGACGATATACATCGCCCGGGCCTAGCTTTGCATGGTTAGAAGATGATTTTCAATGCTCCCTGCATCACGCGCGCAGGAATGTTTCCGGTTTGCACAATGGTGTTGTTGGCGTTCCACTGAGAGCCTACAACGCTCTTCCAGCCTGTATAGGATCCCCACGGAGCGGAGGGATTGGCAAAGCTGGGATGGTTGGTGGCGTTGAATGCCTCCCAACGGAATTGCAGTTTGGTTGTTCTCGCCAGATCCCAGGTCTTCATGATTGCAGCGTCGGCGCCAAACTCGCGTGGCCCGAACATGAGATTCTTTGCGCTGGTGCCGAAGGTTCCGATGGCATTGTTGTTAAACGCAGCATCGTTGAAGTAACCGGTGCTGACCCAATCCCAATGGGAGCCCTTGCCGACGTTGAGAGGCTGGCCCGCGACGCGGTCGGCGCGATCTCCCTTCTGCAAGGAGCCGGAGTCGTCATCGTTCCAACTGTAACCGGCTGACATTACGGAGAAGGGATTGCCCGTCTGGAAGGTGATGATGCTACTCAGCTCCCATCCTCCCAGCGTCTCCTGCATCAGCTTGCTCTGCTGCTTCAGGCTAGGCGACTGGTAAATGAAGTTGGTAACCCAGTTCCAGGGAACGCTCAACGAAGAATTGCCGCGATTCCAACGCAGGTTGAACGGATCTCCGAGTTCCGGAGTGCCGAACGAGATGTTGCCGGAGCTGGCCGTATCGATCGATTTCGCCCAGGTGAAGTTGGATTGCACCTGCAAGCCGCGTGCCATATGACGATCAAAACCGGCCTGCAAGGAGTTATAGCTTGCTGTGCCGTTGCTGATGTCAGCGAGTATCTGCGAGAAGTTCGAGTACGGCCGCACATCGTTGGTCGCGGCATTCTGATCAATGGCATCGATCAGGTGATACGACTCGCTACCCACATACGCCAGGCGGACAACCATCTTCGGGTTGAGCTGTTGCTCCACCGAAACGTTCCAGCTTTGCGTCATACCCAGCTTGAAGTTCCGGGTGAACGACTGGCCGACCGTGACCGGTGTTGCAAACGTCGAGTTGGTTGGGGGCTTGTAGGAAACGGACGCAAACGGAGGAAACGGACTTAAGCCGCCCGTGCCAGAGAAACCGGACCAGGGGTTGCTGAAGCTGATGTAGCCCGAAACCGCCGCGTCAGCGCCTGCCGAACAACCGCCCGTACAGTTACCCCCGTAGAAGATGTAGAGCGGACTGAAGGGCGAGATATCGGCCGAGTGATTGTAGTCGGAGTACTCCAGCGGACCGGTAAAGAATCCAAATCCCGCATGAACCACGGTATGCGTCAAACCCTTGGGCTGCCAGGCCACGCCCAGTCGAGGCTCCCAGTAGCCGTAAGTGTCCGGCATCAGGGTAGCAGTGATTCCCGTGTCTCCGGGGAAGATCAATCCCCTGGGAGCATTGGGGAACATGGTGCTCTGTTGGCCCGCGACGAATGCGGCGCCGCGACCGCCCGCTGCGGTAGGAGCTAAGTTCGGATCCCAGCGCACACCGATGTTAAAGGTCAGGTTTGGACGCGCCTTCCAGTCGTCCTGGAGGTACGGCGCAATCTGCCATCCGGCCACATCCGCGATCTCGCCGCCGCCTTGCTCATATGTCCCCGCATAGCCAAGCAGGAAGTCCGCCAGGCTGTTGCCGGTGTAAGAGCCGGTGAAGCTGATCTCCGGTTCCGTGGGAAACTGCGTGAACTCCTCGGCAAACTGATGCAGCAGTGTAGCGCCCGCGGTAATGTTGTGCCGTTTGATGCTCTTGCCGAAGGTGTCCGTAATGCCGTAGGTATTGCGCACTTCCTGAGACGGTTCGGTCCAGCCGCCCTGGAATCCATTGCTCGCGGAAAAGCCTTCCATAAAGCACGATCCAGGCAACTCGTTGACGTTGATGTAGCGGGAGAGGCACATGGCATGGCCGCTGCTGTCAAGCACCGCTGCCTGGTTATGCGCGCTCATCTCATTCCACATCACGTAGACAGTGTTGACCGTGGTCGGATTGATCGTCCAGGTATGCGTCAGGACATCGTTGAAATAATCCATCCGCTCCTGAAGGGCATATGTCCAGTTCTGGTTGTTGATGACTGAAAGCATGTTCCCTGGAGTATCACCCGAGGGCTGCGTCAGGAGGTTGGTGTAGGAGCGCAACGATAGGCGTTGCGACGGGGAGATATCGTAGTCGAGTTTGGCGGTGTACTCGTTGAAAGTATCCTTGAGGGCGGCCTCAGTGTAATACATTGCGCCATTGGCGCCCTGAGTAACGCCGGTCGTGTGTCCCGGCAATCCGGTGGTGGCGATGGTCACCGCCGCTGTATTCAAATGAGCGATGCTTGTATCCAGCTGATTGGCCACGCCGCCGACCGTCTTGAATGGCCCCTGAAGGTTGGTGACCCCGGTCGTGGTGGCCAGGCCGCTGAAGTCGCCCGCCAACATGGCCGTAGTGGGCGTCTTGGTCGCAAGTGAGGTTGAAGCATACATCCACTTGCCTCCCTGGTAGTTGCCGAAGAAGAAGAGCTTATCTTTCTTGATCGGTCCACCGGCAAAGGCTCCATACTGGTTGCGCTTCAAAGGATCAACTTGACGGCTAAACCAGTCTTTGGCGTTCAGATCGGTGTTGCGTACAAACCAGAAAGCGCCGCCGTGGAACGCGTTGGTGCCGGACTTGGTAGCGATGCTGACCACCGCGCCGGGAGCAAATCCGTATACAGCGCTGAAGTTGTTGGAGATGACCTTGAACTCCTGGGTCGCGTCAGCATTTGGAAAGGGCGCGGTCAGGTCGTTGTAATTGTCCATATTGGAGATGCCGTCGAGCATGTAGAACGTGCTGCCCTGGCGTCCGCCGTTGGAGGATGCGCCGGTCTCTGTCGGAAATGAGAAGCCGGTCTGAATGCCCTCACCGCCATGCTGGATGACATTGGCCGTTCCCGGCGCCAGTAAAACCAGCGAAGATGGGTCGCGGCCATTCAAAGGCAGCTCAACAATGGCGGCTTCTCCGACGGTTGTGCCCAGTTCCGCCGAGGAAGTGTTAATCAATTCGGCATCGGCCGTAACAGAGATTGTCTCTGCTTTGCCCGCGCCAACCTTGAGGCGCACATCCTGCGTTGCGGCCTGATCGACCGTCAGGACGATGCCCTTCTGCACGTAGCGGGCAAAGCCGGCGGCATCGATGGCAAGCGTATAGTTGCCGATCGGCAAAGGCTTGATCAGGTACACTCCGATGCTGTTCGTCTTGGTTGACTGCGTTAAGTTTGTGTCGATGTTGGTGACGGTTACGATCGCTCCGGGAACTGCCGCTCCCGATGGATCGGTGACGTTGCCCGTCAAGCTGGCGCTGGTACCTTGTCCATAAGCGTAACCGGCTAAGCCAACGAGGATGACGAGCAGGAGTGAGCGCACAAGCTTTGCATTGATGAATCTCACAACAGCCTCCTGAATCTGAGTTCCTGGCGATGCGTAAAGCGAGTTGCAGGGGATGTAAATCTGCTTTGTTACCTTTGTAGCCGTTTACAGTCCCTAACCCGCCCTACCGAGCCGTGAATGTTCAGATCTCCACATTCCGCTCCCACGTGGCCGTTGCCAGGTCGATTGGAATGAAGATTTCCGAATCGAAAGAATCCTACTCTTGCTCGATATCAATATGAATCAGCCAAAAGTAGGATTTGAAGAATTATTGTTTTCCCGGATAAATGGCGCGCAAAAGCTGGGTTTTCACAGGTTTCACGCTCATGGAGTTACTGAACCGCTCCTGAATTGTTGCAGCTCGAAATCTCGTGTGTGTAATCCGTGCATGGTAACCGCGTTTCTGTGTTTTGTCCGTTTTGAACGTCTGATATTTTCAGTAACTTATTTAGAATCAGCACATATTAGCAACTTGAATCCTTCTGCTGCACTAGTGTTTAAGCCGCACTAGAACAGTGCGTAAGCTTGAACAGTGCGTCAATTGATGTAGGCTTGTCACAAACTGATTACGACAAGACACAATCCTATATTGCCAGAACATCGATCCAATTATCTTACAACCGGTCCTGGCAAAGTAGGCTTGCGTTCATCGTTGTGCCCGCGCAAATATCTCCGTTAGCGACAACAGTCCAAAGCGCTCATCCACATGACCTTCGATCGTACTAAATCCGGGTCCTGCCGAGAGTTCTCATAAACACCCCAGTGTGCGATAAACCCGGGCAGTGAACTGGATCATGCTTTTTGCCAAGGCTAATGGAGGCCCTACCGATGGCAAATAGCAAGACAAACCGCAAACGGACACCCAAACATGTTCTGAAGCTCCCGGACCTTGAGCAAGCGAAGTCAGCCGTATTGAACAGCCTGACGTCACCAAGTTCACAACGCACCTACGATCATGCGATCCGGGAATTCATTGGTATTGTTCGGAACCAAGGCTTGCTTTCAACAAGACTGTGGTCACACGGTACAGAATATCCCTCGAGCAAAGACACTATGCATCAACGACCATAAACCTTCGTCTGGCTGCGGTTCGGGAGTTGGCATATGAGGCTGCCGATTGCGGTCTGCTTAGTGCAGACATGGCTGCTGGGATTCGCCGGGTAAAGGGAACCAAGCGATTAGGAGTGCCTGTTGGCAATTGGCTTACTGCGGAGCAAGGCAAACGTCTCTTACTGGCGGCGGACGGCGCGAGTCTTCGAGACAAGCGCGACTACGCCGCTCTGGCGATACTGCTGGGTTGCGGGCTACGCCGGGCAGAATTGACTGCGTTGAGAGTCGAGGACTTCCAGCAGAGAGGAGCACTGGGTTATTGCTGATCTTGTCGGTAAGGGCGGCCACATACGGACCATTCCAGTCCCGGATTGGGTGAAAACTGGAATTGACGCCTAAATAGAGGCTGCTGGAATTACAGCCGGCACTCTCCTTCGTTCGATCAACAAGGCTGGCAGGATTTGGGGAACCGGCTTCTGCCCTACGATCATTTGGGGCGTCGTGAAGAAGAAAGCGAAGAACTGTGAGATTCCGTCCTTAGCCCCGCACAATCTCAGGAGGACTTGCGCCCGTCTTTGTCATCAGGCTGGCGGTGAACTGGAGCAGATTGAGTTTCTTCTTGGCATGTTCCGTACAGACAACGGAACTCGACCTCGGATGTAAGCAGCGGTTCCGCAACGCGGTCAACAACCATATCGGCTTGGAACCAGACCAAGGCGGTGATGCGGCAGTCGAGAACCTGATCGTTGAAAGATGGCAAAGAACGATCCCAGGCTCCAAGAACCGAATTTCATAGGAAGTCATTCCGAATCAATACCCTATGGGATGTTAGGAGGATTAGTATCGGCAAACGCCGTAGTGCCAGGCCATTCCGTCGAGGCGAACGCATCTAATAGATTCCATGACACTTGCCGACTCCCAAGGAACAAACCAGTTCCTTTTCATCCTGTCTGGCCAAGGCCGGTTGCGCGCTTCACGGTACTGATCTTGGAGCGACTCCTACTAAGTTGCCCTCGGTTAGATGGCTAGGGTTTACTTCCTCACCAACACTGCAGTTCAACAGGTTTCAACAAGTTTCAACACCTCTGCTCCCAAAACAGTTTTTGCCGCTTATTGAAATTTGTTGAAATCGCAAAAAAATTACTGCTTTAGAGTGAATTCGTTGCGGCCATGCTATTGAAAGCCGTAGTTCTGAATTGCTCCGGGATGCTTTGACCGCTACGATAGCGCAAGAGATTTGGGTGCCGCATCAGCTACTCAAGTGTTTTTAGTCTTGTTCTAGTGATTATCCACAGCTTCACCGTGCATCAATATCTGGTAGCGCCGGGCGTATTCAGCTTTGTAGTCCTTAACTGCGCGGTCGTAGCTCAAGTAGGGAGCGTTGGGCTTGAGGGACCAGTGAATATGGATCACCCTAGTGCCCGGAGAAACGGCCAATGCGCTGTTAGCGGCTTGTAGGTCTTTGCCGTCGGCAGTGGCGGAGTTCAGATCGACGAACCATGGCAGATGGACAACAATCTGCTGCGGCGGCCTGGTGAAGGCAGGGTTCAGATGAAGCACCGCTTCGGCTGCCGTCGGTTGCTCAAGGATGAAAGCGACGGAGCCAAAGTTGGTGGGCGCCTGCGTTACGGCGATCGATTTGCCCTTTCCGATCCACTCGGGAGAGACGACCGAAAGCAGGTGGAGCTGATTCCCGTCTTCACGAACCAGCATGGTGCGCAGAAGAGTCCGGTACTCGGCGGCAAACCAGCCGTGCGGGGCCAGGTTGTCCGTAAAATCGCGATTGCCCCAGGGCAGAATGGCGAATTCGAAGCCTGCGTGGGTTGAGCTGGTATGGACCAATAGTGCGTACAGCTCATGCACCGCTTGTTCCTGGTCTCCGCGGATGGCCTCTGTCATGGTGTTTTTGATGGTGAGGTAATGGTGCAGATAGAAGCCGTCGGCGTAGGTCATGATGCCCTCGGCGTACCTGGCCTGGGTAGCTTTGAGGGTTGCGGTTACGCGCGGATCGTGGGGATCGAGCGTAGGCTCGGGAACAACGGCCAGCAGGTTGCCCCAGTCGAAGCCACCCTTCTGGCCGTCGAGGGCGGGAGGGATATAGCCGTTATTGGCGGCGGCTTGTGCGTCCAGTACTCTGAGGAAGGCGGTGCGATAGCCGTCGTACTCGGTCTGCCAGTCTTGGGCAAGCTCTGCATGGCCGGTGTCGTTGGCCATCTCGATGGCCAGCTTGAGGCCGGAGAGCGCGAGTAAGTTGTAGCCGGTGAGATGACCGGGAACATATTCGTTGTCGCGCACATCGCTGGCCGGCATGATGTGCAGGGTGTCGGCGGCGCGGGCCTGCCGGAGCCACTGCACGGCACGATTAATCTGCGGAAGCGCCCACTCGGCGAAGGCCTTGTCGCGGGTGATGCGGTAGTGCTGCGCGTAGCCCCAAACGGCCTCACCCCAGCCGTCGTATTGCTGCTCCTGTGAGAGGAAATTGCCGTCAGGCTTCTGCGATTTGGCAAAGAACTCCAGATCCTGCTTCGCGATTTGCGGGTAGCCGGTGACGTCGTAGCTGTGCACAATATCAGCGCCGTCGCGGAGATAGAACGAGTGGTAGTGGAGCTTGTTGACGGTCTGAATGTAGTCCGGACCGATGTGGTCGCGGGCGATGAGGTCGTAAATCAGACTGGCGTAAAACGTATCGACAGGCTTCTGCTCCGGCAAACTGATATGCATGCCTTGACTGAGGATACCGGTCCAAAACTCGGTCACTTGTGCTTTCGCCGTGTCGAAGCTGGCCTGGCCGATTGCAGCAAGATCAGCGGGGTTGCTGGCGGGAACCACCGGCATCTTGAAGTCGAGGACGAACTCTTCGCCGGGCTTGAGCAGCCGCGAATAGGTAACAATGCCGGCCGGAACAGTGGGATCGACGCTGAGTTTGGAGGGCTTGTTCACATCCTGCGGGAAGTTGTAGCGGCCGTGAAGGGTAAAACTACGGGAGGCATAGCCGTCGGGGAAGGTGTAAAGCAAGCGGCCATCGCGGAGGAAGCCGCTGCCAGAAAACGAGTAGACCCAGTCAGGGCTGAATGTTTCGCCCAACTGGCGGTAGTCGCCGGGGAATTTACCTTCGCGGGGGCGGTCAAAGCGGTTGTCGCCGTGGCCTTCGCCAGTATTGTTGGGAGCGTCGTAGCGGATGCCGGTGGCTAGAATTGCGCGGCTGGGCTGGCTGGACTGGTTCTTCATGGTGATGCGGATGAAATTCACCAGCCTCCCTTCCGGCTTTCCATCCAGAGTAGCGGCAAAGAGAGTAAAGCGGTAAGCCATGCCTTCATGCATGAATTCGTAGTGAACAATGGGCAAGTGGCCTTCTTCGAGAGTGCGGATGCGCACGCTGGTGGGCTCAAGCTCCGGACCGGCGAAGAACATCATCTCGCCGTAGCCGGTGCGCAGGTATCCCTCCGGAGTGATCTCGGTAGCAGCCTCGGCATCCATTATGCCGATCTCATCCGTGGGCCTGGAGAAGTAAGAAAACGGCTGGTCTGGGTTGTCGATCGAGGGGGACACCATCTGGGCGTGGAGGCAGGTTGCGGAAAAGGCCGCGAGAAAGAGCCCGGCCGGGAGAAGGATTGGATTGCATCTTTTCATCATGACGACCACACCTCACACCTTGATGAAGATCTTTTTGCAGTAGAGCACCCACATTGGAATAAAGAATAACGCGAGTGCCGAAGCCGAGTAAGCAAACGCGGCCCAACCAGGGCCGGGAATGCGCGCGAAGACGTGGTTGAAGATCCAGGCTAGCACGTTGGTCCGCCGTCCGCCGTCCGTGAAACGAATGGCGGAAAGGGCGCCGGGGATCAGTTCACTGATCATGTAGGCGGCGATGGCGTTTGATCCCAACACCAGCCAGGGCCAGGTCCAGCGCTTGCGCCAGCCGCGCACATCGGCCGCCCAGAAGACCAACGTCAGCACGATCAGCGACCAGCCGGCCGCAACCAGCACATAGGAACTGGTCCACAGGTTTTTGTTTAGTGGGAACCAAATGGACCAGAGGTAGCCCGTGGCCAGGCAGGCCAAGGCGCCCGCAGCTAACCCCAGCGCCTTGGCAGCAGGCGGCTTGCTTGCACGCAGCCACAGGCCGGTCAGCAATCCCAGCAGTGTGGTGCCCAGAGCGGGCAGGGTGCTGAGCAGTCCCTCGGGGTCACGCAGATTGTAATCCGGTGATTGCAGATAGAGGTGATAGGGCATGACATGGCGGTCAATCCAGGAGACCAGGTTCAGGCTTTGATCCATGAAGGGAATATCCCGACCAGGCATTCCAGCGCCCGGCACGGGAACCCAGCGAAGCAGAATCCAGTAGCCGGCGAGCGTCGCCACGAGTGCTACTACTTTGGCGCTTATGCGCTTGTCCCATAGATAAAAGAGGCCGACCAGCAGATGGCAGAGAGAGATGCGCTGCAGAACGCCATAAATGCGCAGGTGCGCCAACTCAAAGAATGGAAAGCCGTTGACCACGATGCCGAGCAGGAAGAGTGTCGCGGCCCGTTGCAGTGTATGGCGGGCCAATTGGGCGCGGGTGGCGCCGCGGGCAAGACGGGCCTCAAAGGCATATGCGATCGAGGCTCCCACTACAAACACAAAAGCTGGAAAAACCAGATCCGTGGGCGTAAGGCCGTTCCATTGGGCGTGATTCATGAAGCTCCACGAGCCGGGGCCGCCGTTGTTGTTCACCATAATCATAAAGGCGATGGTGATGCCGCGCAATACGTCCAGCGACAGCAGGCGCTGGACAGGAGCCGGTGCAGGCGAGGGGTTGTTCATTGCGTCTTGTATTCTCCGGTTCCTGGAGCGTGTTTCATAAATCCGCTCTGGCTCTTCAACTCATAACCCAAACTCAGTACGAGTCCATACTTTCAGGAATACAACCGCTGCGATAACATTCGGCCGCGCGGCGTTCGTCTCTCAATAAGCGATGGTTGGCGATCAGCCGAACCCATACCGGTATGAATCCTACCTGGTTGCCGGAGGCTTTGGCTATGACATAGGCTTGTGCGCATTTCTCATAAAGCTCGGTGTTAAAAAGAACCCGGTCACAGCTCATTCCTAAGCATAACAATTGCTCGCCAAGCAGTGCGGCATTGGCCCCTCGTTTGAATGCCTTCCTGACCATGTCGCCGCGTACACTTTCCTCGTTCGGCAGCGGTCCGGCGGATGAGCCAATATGCCGCACCTGTTCGTCAAAGAGTGGGGGCAACAGGTCGCCTATCTTGGCAAGCAGACGCACCCCCTTGGGACTCGAAATCGCCACAGCACCGACATCAGCCCGTTCCTTATAGATGGATGCATGAAGTCCGCATAAACCTACTTTGGAGAAAAGGGAGGCTGTGCGGAGATCGGCGATTACAATCCGCCGCCAATCGTCCTGTTCGGACGCCAGGATCATTTCCATCTTCCCCGGAATCCGCATGGAAAAACTGTCCGCAGGGGAGTTCAAGAATCCCTTACCAGCAAGACGACGGCATGCTTCCAGCAATCGCGTTTCAATCTGCATCTGCTGCACGATAGCCCCTTATTTAAACAAGTTTCAGCACGTCCTCGAAGCGATTCAACGCATCGTCGATCACCGCATCGGTATCGGCAAGCCCGGTATAGATTCGGCTGCCCGCAAGAGTGATAATTCCATGTGCGCTGAAAGCCGCCCCCATTTCTTCCATCATGTGTTTGCGGGGCCCGGCTTCGCGCATCACCTTGAGCGGGTTGCGCATACTCATGAGCATGACACCCGAGGTTTGCAGGTGGATGATTGGACCAAGGTTGTAGGTGACATACGGCAACCCCAGACGGTGAATGATTTCGCTGAGCCCCTTGCGCAAGCGATCTCCCGCGCGCCCTGCCTTGACTGCGGCATTCGTACGCTGCATTTCTTGTATGGCAAAATAGCCGGCCGCACAGGAGAGTGGATTGGCCGAAAGAGTCCCTCCCACAAAAGCGCGTTTCGAGGTGGTCCCGATGCCGCCCGCCAGCAACATCATCACATCGCGCCGCCCACCGATGCCGCCCGCCATCGGATAACCGCCGGTCAGGCATTTTCCCAGCACTGTAATCTCCGGCTTTACCCCAAAATAACCCTGAGCGCCGCCCATGCCAATACGAAATCCAGTAACTACCTCATCGAAGATCAGCAGTGCGCCGAATTCGTCGCAGAGTGTTCTCAGAGCACGGTTAAAGTTTCGCTGAACAGGACGTGTGCCGCTCTCCGGCCCCAATGGCTCGACGATAATGGCAGCGGTTCCGCCCCTCAATCGATTGAGCCACAGTGTCCGGCGCAAAGAGTTCAGATCGTTGGGAAATCTCTCCTGTATATAGGTGGTTGACGCACGAGGTATGCCGATGGCCTCTCTGCGGCCAGTGCCGGGAATGCGCATCCCATATACCATCTGGTCACTCCAGCCGTGATATGCGCCGCCGATCTTAATCACAAAGTTTCGGCCTGTATAGGCGCGAGCCAAGCGAATCGCCGCCATCACAGCTTCCGTTCCCGACCCAAGCATGCGGAACATCTCGATGGCAGGCATAGCCTCGCAGATCAACTCGGCCAGTTTAACTTCATACTCATGCAATAGACCGGTTAGCGGGCCGCAAGAGTCCAGCAGCGCATGGATTTTTTGCCGGACTGTTTCGTCGTTGGAGCCAAGCAGCGTCGGCCCTCCGGCCTTGAGAAAGTCGATATAGCGGTTGCCGTCGACATCGGTGAGCCAAGCCCCGTTGGCTGCGGTCATTGCCAGCGGAAAGGGATAGTTGAAAGCAAGGTTATGCTGTATGCCGCCGGGAATGGTTCGCTCCGCCTGTTGCGCGAGAAGCCGGGATCTATTGCACTTCTTCCGGAAATACTCCAGGACCGTCTCCATGTTTTCACGGCGGATAGGGCGTATCGGCTGCTTTACAAGCGCTGTGAGACGCGCATAGATATCGTCCGTATCAGGCCATTCCGAAATGCTATACGCAGGCTCCGGTGCGTTGTTATCGAGCATGGGCAGGGTAGCGCCTGATGGGTTCATAGCACAGCCTCCTTATCTTCAGAATTGACCAGCAGGGTGATTACTTCGGACAAAGACGGTTTGCAGTCTGAGACTGCACGATGATTGATTGCATCTCGAAAGAAGGTAGCGCAGACAGTCTCCAGAGTTTTTATCCTGGCCACAGTCTCACCTAGCGTCGAACCGCAGCAAACCACACCATGGTTATGCATCAGGTAAGCATTGATCTCTGGCCTGAGCGCCTTCCGTAATTTCGATGCAAGCCAGTTTGTGCCTGAAGGGGCATAGCCCACGAAAGCGGCTTCCCTCCCCAGAATGATTTGGTGGAGCGGATGATGAATCATTAATGCACGCCCCAGCAGGGTATATGCACTGGCTATCGGCTGATGCGTGTGAATATTGGCGTGACAGTCTCGCCGGACATGCAGGACATAAGCATGCAGTCTATACTCGACAGAAGGCCGGCGATCCCCCGCGACCTGCACAAGATCGTCCAGGCGGAGCACGCATATATCTTCCGGTCTCATCGCGTAGTAGTCGGTCGCAGTGGGAGTGACCGCAAAATACTTATCGTCGATACGGTAGGCGACATTCCCACCTGTTCCCGCGAGGTATCCCTTATCGGCGAGTTCCAGGCAGGTCGCAACGACCTCACAACGAGCATGATCGAAATTCATGGTTGCACCTGCCTAGGGTGATTCAATCGCCGATACAAAGGCGCCAAGCGCCGGTATGCAAGCCTGAAGGTTTCGTAGAGTTCGTCGTAAACGGCCTTCCTCCCGGCATCAGGAAGATAAGTGTGACTAATGTTTGTCAGACCAGGGATATCGTCGAAAGAAAGAGCGCCGATCCCCACAGAACCGATGAAAGCAGCACCCACGGCGTTTGCCTGGATCGGAGACTTTACTTGCCGAACAGGAATACCGAGTATGTCTGCGAATATCTGGCACCATACGTCCGAGGTTGCACCTCCGCCCAAGGTAACTTGATCGAGCGGCTTGCCGAGAAAGCGATTGAACGGCGTGACCATCCAGCGGGTGTTCAGAGCAACCCCTTCCAAGACCGCGCGGATCACATCTTCGCGAGAATGCTGTAAGGACATATTCAACAGACCTGCCCGCAAATTTGGGTCATCGACCGGACTGCGTTCTCCGAAGATCCAAGGCGTATAAAGCAAGCCTCGAGCTCCAGGCGGAACGGATGCTGCAATTTTCTCCAGAATGGAATACACATCGGCAGGCTGTCCCATGCCGAACTCATCCTGATGAAAAAGTAGTTTATCGCACAGAAAGGAAAGATTAGAACCGGCTGACGACTGAAGGGCAACTGCCAAATAGCGCCCGTTTACAGCACAAGGCACAGTTGCAATTTGCGAAAACACATCTGTCTTTTTAAAAGGAACATGCGCTCCGATCCAGGACGACGTGCCTATATAGAGATGAGCCTCGCCATTCCGAACTGCTCCCGAACCGATCGCCGCTGCGGAGTTATCAACGGCGCCCGCCACCACCAACGTTTCCCGCGCCAGGCCGAGTTCTTCGGCAGCCGAAGGGCACAGCGGACCGAGCACATCCGTGCAGCGCACAATCTCCGGCAGTTTTTCCAGATCAATGCCGGCTTGGGCAATCAGTTTTCGATCGTAATGGATGTTGTTGGCGTTGCGATTGTCGGTGACCCATGAAGTCAGAATGGAGTCCACCGTAGCGACGAACCGGCCTGTAAGGCGCAGGTTCATATAGTCGAGCGCGTTGAGGAATTTGTAAGTTTGATCGTAGATTGCAGGCCACGTTTCCTGAATGAATGCCATGTGACCCGCAGAGTCTTTTCCCGAGAGCGCTGGCGCACCGCCAGTACGATTGATCCAGCGCCATAACTTGACAGGACCGTAACCTGCTACGGAAATGATTTTGTTTCCGGCTCGGCGGCGAATGACCTCAGCGCCGCGCATATCCATCCATAACAGGGCTCGATGTAACGGTCGGCCTGCCCGGTCAACGGGAACCGTGCATTCTCCCTGGCAGGAGCAGCAAATTGCGGCTATTTCTCTTCTTGCCTCCGGTAGTGTCTCAAATAGTTCCCGAGCGGCACCGATAAATGCGCTCCACCAATCTTCAGGCGCCTGCTCTGCGCCAACCTGATCCACGATGTGTAGAGGTACAGATCGGAAAGCCCACTTCTGGACAACTCCGTCAAGCCCTACCAATGCACATTTGCAACCCGATGTTCCAAGGTCGACGGCAAGGATCAATCGGTTGTAACGCGTAGCCACCATGGTCTCTCCTGCCTCTTCCGCTTGTGTGCCGCGATGCTCATGTTGAAATTAACAGCATGAGCCAACCGCAGCTTCAGGCAGATGCGTTTCCATCGCCCTGCCCGCATTCTACGAACAAACCCTGCGCAAGCCGCAAGAACAGTTTGCGGGCAAATTCGCAGTTGCCCGGCCAACTTCAAAAATAATATGAGCAATAGTCATATTTGTCAACAGGCACCTGTCCTGCGGCTTCATCACTCCTCACGATGCAAACCGCCTATGCCCCACCAGGAATTGGGGCGGCCTGGGCTAAGCGACGGAGCGCGCAAAATTCCGAGTCTCTCCGCCGGTTGTCGTTTTTCTTGTCGCCAACGGATGGTATAAGATCAGATTTGGTGAGCAACGCACGGGTTTAGCGCATCAAATGCGTTCTCTCGATGCCCTCCGCGGCCTAGATCGGAAGCCCTCTGTTTCCGCGGAAAGCAGGAGAGCTTCGTGCGGTTGGCGGTCTCGTCTGCCAAGAAGCGGAATCGCATATACACGACGCCATCTGCGAGGGATTGATGTTCGAGATTGAAAACCGGACGCAAATTAAGCGGCAACCGCGCCAGGAACGCAGCCAGGCTCGTTTTGAGAGCGTATTGGAGACCGCACTGCGCCTGTTCGCGGCGCGTGGATATGAAAGCGTCTCAATGCGCGAAATCGCCCGCGAGGCGAAGATGCCGATCGCCTCGGTGTACCAGTATTTCCCGATGAAGCTGGCAATCGTGCGTGAAATGTGGACGCGCTACACTTCGACGATATCGGGGACTTTGGCGGCGGGGATTCGCCGTTCCATCGAGGAAGGCAGGGATGAGGCGAACCACCTGGTTGGAATCATTATTGACCGGATGTCTGAACTGCAGACTTCCAATCCAGCTTTCATCGAGATATGGAGTTGCGTGGCCGCATCGATGGAACTGCGCGCGCTCAATATCGATGACACGCTTCAAAATGCGCGTATCATCGCCGATGCCTTGCAGAAACTGCATCCCGACGCCGACCCCAGCGCACTCTACGACCGCTCCCTGATCGCCATCGAGATGGCCAGCGCCACTACCCGATTCGCTCTCGCCCTCCCCGAGCCACACCGCGCTCGCGTCCTGCTTTCCTTAAAGGCGGCGATTTCCCTGCTTATCGATCCCGTGACGCTCAATGGTCAAGCCTCTTTGCGTCCTGCAGAGAAAAAAGTCCGCCGCGCCGGTGCAGTTGGAAAAGCCAAACGCAGCGGAAAAGCAGCCCCTGCAAATAGAGGAAGAGGAACGGTCAAGTCATAGAGATGGACAGTTTCGTTTCTTTCGCGCCGCGCAGCATGACCGTACAATACAGCCCCAAGGCAAGTGCGTTGAGCCCCAGAACTAATACGCCGATAAAAGGCACGCCAAAAACTCCACTCAGGCTCGCCGCCAGCCCAGGCCCGATTCCATTTCCCAGCGTAACCAGCGCGGTGCTTACCGCGATGACTCGTCCGCCGCGATCCAGGCGTGCCGCCAAGCCGAGTTGGTAGATCACCGCAGAGAGGTTGGTGACCGCCTGCAGGATATTTGCCGCGAGATAGACCCAGTGGACTGCAATCGTGCTTACAAGCAAGATGGAGAAGGCATTCAGCGCAATGACAATCAGCAGCGCGTTGAAGCGCCCGAAGCGGTTGCCGGCGCAGGCCGCGCCGATTGCGCCGAGCAGCAGGAGCAGCGTGGAAGCGGAAAGGATCATGCCGATTGCATGGCTATTGAAGCCGGCATAACTTCCATAACTCTCTTCCATGCTCCAGAATGCGCCTTGGCCCAGTTGCGTGAGAAAGACGGCGATAACTACCAGGAGCGCGGAGAAGGAAAACGGCGCGCGCAAGGCCGGCCCTGTGGAGTGCTGACGGGCTGAGTGCGAGGGCAGGCGCAGCAAAAGAAATGTGCTGCACAGGTAGATCAGCAAAAGGCAGGCATAGGGCGCGCGATAGCCGAAGCGGTCGATCAGATAGGGCAATACGGCTAGCCAGAAGGCGGCATCCACAATTGAAGTAATGGTAAGAATTGCGATCAGCCGTTCCCGGTCGGCGCCGAGGGAGAGGACGCTGGTTGCTTCGGCGCCGACCACGCCAGCTCCAACTCCGGCCAGGAAGCGGGTGGCGAAGAGCAGCGAAAGCGCCGGAGAGATAAGCGTGAGCGCCGTACCGGCAATCGCAAGAAATGCGCCGGCCAATGCCCAGCGGCGCGCCGAGTGGGGGCGGACCCACGAGGACAGAGACAGAGTGGTGAGGGCGGAGACGGCCAGCTCCATGCTCAATAGAAGCCCGGCTGCCTTCACCGATAGCCCGGCATGAACCTCCAGTGTGTCGATTAAAATCGGCATGAGGAACATGCTGGTCATGACGATGAGCTGCGATCCGATCACGGGGAGCAGAATCATCCTGTCCCGCTTATGCGGCAAAACCTTGTTCAACATGAATCCACCCATCTGGCCAACCGAAAACATGCGCATCCGCACATGGGTCTCAGACGCAAACCGAAGATCGCCTCTAGAAAATTTGACCGTTGCTTGTTTATTGAAGAGGCGTTTTCCCGCGCTGTCTATGGGAAAATGCCGTCCTCGTATAATATGAGCATGGAACACATATTACAGGGAAATGGAGCCTCTCATGCAAATGTCCAGATTCGCTGCCGCTTTCGGCGGAATCACAATGATCGCAACGTGCGCCTTTGCGCATCCGGCCGCGCGGGGTGTCGATCCCAACGCTTCAGTCCGGATCAATCAGATCCAGGTGATCGGCACCCATAACAGCTACCACGCAGGACTTTTGCCGGGGATCGCTAAGCTGATCCAGCAAAAGAATCCGGATGCATACGCGACCCTGGAATACGCGCACGCCGATCTGGCTGCACAGTTGAATCATGGAATCCGGCAGATCGAACTGGACATCTTCGCCGACAGCAAGGGCGGCCGCTTTGCGCATCCGCTGGGACAGGCGATGGTTGCGCAGGCTGGGCTGCCCGCCGATCTTGATCCGTATCCAAACGGCGTCCTGCTGAAGCCCGGATTCAAGGTCATGCACACCCAGGACATTGATTACATCAGCAACTGTCAGCCATTCGTGGCTTGTCTCGAGATCGTGCGCGCCTGGTCCAAGGCTCATCCGGAGCACGTCCCCATCTTTATTTTGGTCGAGACGAAAGAGGGCATGCCGAACGCGGAGTTGCCCTGGACGGAGACCGAGCCGTTCACCACGGCCACCTTCGACGCGCTGGATGCGGAGATTCGCTCGGTCTTCGCCAGAGACGAGATGATCACGCCAGACCAGGTGCGCGGACATCACCGCACGCTCGACGAGGCTGTGCGGAAAGGCGGCTGGCCCACCCTGGTGCAGGCGCGCGGCAAGGTGATATTTCTCATGGATCAGGCGCGGGTTGGCCCGATTTACCTGGAAGGTCACCCTGGATTGCGCGGACGGGTTCTCTTCACAAACGCAACGCCTGGCCGTCCCGATGCCGCGTTTGTCGAGGAAAATGCCGACGATGCCGCGAGAATTGCATCGCTTGTCCGCCAAGGGTATCTGGTTCGCGTACAGGCGGATTCCGACACGGTAGAGGCGCGAGCCAAAGATACTCGCCGCCGGGACAATGCCCTGAGCAGCGGAGCCCAAATCGTCAGCACAGACTATCCCCAGTTTGAACCCGCCAAATGGTCGGGGTACGCCGTATCCCTACCCAAGGGATCGCCGGCTCGATGCAACCCGGTGAATGGGCCTCCCAACTGCGCGGATTCGATGCTTGAGCCCGTTTTGCCGCGTTAAGCGGTAGCCAATCGTTTCCCGTTCCAGGCTCCAATTTGCCGCTTCTGACCGGCCTCGCGCGCCCGGCTGTTTGAGCCGCGGTGGCGGATATTCGCTCTTGCTGGCTGGCCGGCCACGGGCTTGAAGATCGCTCTCCTCAAAAATATCCCAAAATTTCACTTGACAAAAGGCGAGCGTTGCTCATATTGTGGTTTCACCATTTGAGGCGTACGCTCTGGCGTATTCCATTTCGGAGGTGAGCCATGCGATTTCGTGTCTGCTGTAGCTTTTATTGTTTCCTGGCGCTGCTTTTCTGCTTGACGGCATCGCAGTTGCCGGCGCAGTCCACACAATCAACCATCCTCGGCACAGTCAAGGATGCAACGGGGGCAGTAATCCCCGGAGCTGAGATTGTTGTTACCAACGTCGAGAAAGGGCTGTCCACGGCATATCGAACCGATGCCAGCGGAAACTACCAGGCTCCGGAGTTGATCCCCGGAACCTACAAGGTGCAAGTGACCAAGGCGGGCTTTGAGACCCAGTTGCTTGAAGGTCTTCAACTTACTGCCCGCCAACAACTTAGGGCGGATGTGACCCTGGTTGTCGGCGCGGCTAAACAAGAAATTACCGTGAACGCCGAATCTGCCGGAGCCATTGAGACGGAAACCGCGTCCATTTCGGCCACCCTCAATGCGGAAAATGTATCGAATCTTCCCGTGAATTACTACGGCACCGGCACCAGTCCTGTGAATGCCTTGCAGGCGCTTCCTGGAGTGCAATCCGATACGCAGTCCGGCACTCCTTCGCCGACGGCGAATGGAACTCCGAACACAAACTTTTCCGTGCAGGGCGGCCAGCCTTCCCAGACGGAAGCTTCCGTGGATGGCATTTCAACGCAAAATGTAAGGACCAACACGCCGCTCCTCGATGCCTTTCCTTCCGCGGAGTCCATTGCTGAGATTCGCGTGGATGGAGTGAACAATAATGCGGAATTCGGCCAGGCGGGCGAGATCACGACCATCTCTAAGAGCGGAACAAACCGGTTCCACGGAGCGGCATTTTGGCATTTCCAGAATAGCGACCTCGATGCGACGGCCTTTGGCGAGGTAACTAAGCCCGCGAAAAACGGCAACGACTTTGGCGTGAGTGTGGGAGGCCCTGTTCGCCGCGACAAAACCTTCTTTTTCGGTACCTATGAAGGCTTCCTCTTTCCCAAGCAGTCCACGATTCGGGATCTGGTTCCCACGTCGAAAATGCTGACCGGCGATTTCAGTACGGAATTTCCCACCTACCCGCTTCTCAATCCCGCTACGGAATCCTGTTACTTTTCTACGGGTAACCCCTTGTGCGGAGCCTATCTAAGTCCTTTCAACCAGATCACCTCCATTAACAACTCGGCAAGACCGTTTCTGCCCCTGTTTCCGTCAGGGGGAGCAAATTACGGGGGCAGCCCGACCGCTACGCCCTACGCCACCATAGCGGCCGCCGAGGCCGGCGCGGGCTACAACTACGTTCAAAACCGTGCTTCCGATTACGACTCAGAACAGTTCGACGCCCGCATCGATCAGCGCTTCAGTCCTAAGATGCTGGCCTTCGCCCGGTTTACCTTCAAGGATCTCACTCTTCTCGAACCGCAGGATTTGAATATTGCATCGGTTACGCAGTTCGACAATTATCGAATCCTGGCCAGTTCGCTGATTTATAACTTCACGCCCAACCTGCTGAACGAATTCCGCTTCGGATTTACCTCCGAAGAAAACGGCCTGCGCAACATGCTGAATGGGGCACCATACACAACAGCCGCGGGCTTCAATGCGGTCTCCTCAAGCATACCCGTCAACGCCACGACAGGGACGGAGGTTTACTTTACCGGCGATCTCACTTCGCTTCTTGCCGGCAATATCAATCAAACAACGCAAAGCCACCTGTACCAATACAGTGACGACCTGACCTGGATCAAAGGCCGGCACACGGTCAAGCTCGGCGGAGACATTCGCGCCCTTCAATTTGTATCCACACTTGGAAATAGTGGGCTGAACACTGCGGAAGTGTTTCCGTTTTACGGTCTGTATACAAGCGGCTATCAAGGCGCTTTCCTCGGAACATCTTTAACCAGCACCGCCTACCAGTTCGCCGATTTCCTGACCGGCGCGCCGGTTCAAACCAAATACTTCTCGCTGGTTCCAAGGGATGAAGGGGCAACGGTGTATTATGCGGCCTTCGGTCAAGATCAGTGGAGAATAGCGCCGAAGCTTACACTCTCCTTTGGCGTGCGCTATGAATATGACCCGGCCATGCACTCCGCGACTGGGACCATCGGCAACTTCGATCCCAGCGTTGCGTCGACCGGCGCCGTGATTTATCCCGCCGGTTATACGAATATGTTGGATGCGCCCTATCTGGCCCAGTTCGACGCTTGCGGCTATGGTCCTGCCGCCACGTCTTACGCGGCCTGCACGCCGGTGCTGTCGAGCAGTCAGGCCAGCCTGCCCAACGGCCTTCGCAATGCGCAGAAGGATCGTATTCTGCCGCGCATCGGCCTGGCATGGCGCCCCTTCAACGACGATAAGACAGCCGTCCGTTCGGGCTTTGGCGTCTATAACACAACCTTGCTCGGCGACAGCTTCTTCGCCATGACGGATACGTTGCAGTCGGCTACACTCACCTATAACAATCTGCAGGGTTCGCCCTACTATCCGCCGTATTTGTGGCCGCAGACGAGTCCAGGCTCGAGTCTGCCAGCTGTGCAATATGGCACTGCAAGCTTTACGTCAGCCAATCAGATTAATTGGAAGAATCCTTACTCCATGCAATGGAACCTTTCCCTCGACCACGAGTTCCGGGGGAATATGGGAACGCGCATCTCCTACATTGGGATGAGGACCGACGATCTGGTTTGGGCGGCCAATGAGAATGTTATGTCGTATTCAAGCACGACGAAGGCCTTGTCGCGCCCTCTCACAGACCGTCCGTTTCCCAACTGGCGGGCGATCAACGATCGCCTTACCGGCGCACAGGCGTTATATAACGCTCTTCAGGTCGAAGTCAATCACCGGCTTCAGCATGGCCTCACCTTCCAGTCGACGTATACCTGGGCGAAGAATCTCGCGGACAATCTGGGGACGCAAGCCTCCGGCTTCGTGGGTGAAAATGGGAACTACGCCTCTTACATGCATAATCTGAGACTGGACTACGGCAACGTTTATGGAACCCGCCGTCAACGCTGGATAACTACCAGCGTGTACGAGCTTCCATTGGGACGCGGCCGCAGCTTTGGCGCAAACATGAATCGCGCTGAAGATGCAATCATAGGCGGCTGGCAGTTGAGCAACATCTTTGTTCTGCAGACCGGTCCTTACATGACGGCGTACATTCCGGGCGGCACCGCAGATCCGTCAGGAACGGGTTCTGGAGTTTTATACGCGCTCAATCAACGTCCTGACCGTGTGGCGGGACATAGCGTTGTTCCGGCCAACCGGACCCGAGCCCAGTGGCTCAATCCATCGGCGTTTGCATGCCCCAGCAATTCCGGATACACATCAAGCTCCTATGCCGGTAATACTTGCGGCGTTGGATACACCACGAATCCTATCGGGCGATTCGGCAATGAGAGCGTTGGCGACATCGTTGGACCAGGAACCGTGAACTGGTCGGCCGGCCTCAGCAAGCGAATCGACATTACCAACAAAGTGCATCTTCGCGCCGAAGGCACCTTCACCAATGTGTTGAACCACACCAACCTTAACGATCCCAATCTGAATATCTCGAGTCCGACTTTCGGGATGATTACTTCCGGCCGCGGATCGGATTTTGGGGGTGCGCGCACCGGACAAGTATCCATGAAACTTGAGTTCTAGGTGAAATATATTTGCCCGGTGCTTGGATGCGCACTCGGGAGTGAGTGAACTTTTACGACGTCACGATTTATCCGGGGTTTAAGGAACGAGCAATTGCTCGAACCTTGAACCCCGGATTCTATTGTGTCTGGATATACACGTGTCCCCTAGGCTCAACTGACCGTATCGATCCCCTGTGTAACTATGGCTGCGCCGCGGCACAGAGCGGTGAAACTGTATCCGACATCGAAGGTGGCAGATTGGTAGTTCCCCAATTAGAGGGCGCCGAGCCCATGGTGAACACAAGCGTTCCCCCATTGGCGATTTGCTCGTGGCGAAACCATGAAGTTTCGAGCGGTGCTCCATTCAGCGTTGCAGACTGGATAAAGCGATTGATGTGCTCGCTGTCCATATTGCGGGCCAGGATACGCAGAGTTTTTCCGGAAGCGAGCGTGATATCCGCCTCGGGAAAGCTCGGTGTCCCTATCAGGTAGATGTCCTGTCCGGCATTGGGGTAAAAGCCGAGGGAGTGGAAGATAAACCAGCTTGACATAGCGCCAGAGTCATCGTTACCCGGTATGCCGGTGCGCTGGTCGGTAAAGGCTTTCTCGAGCAGTTCGGTGATCACTTCGGCGGTGTGGTCAGGCCGGCTGGCCCAATTGTAAAGGACAGGAATGAGAAAGCCGGGCTCGTTCGTAACATCGAAGTGTTCGCGATAAAAGATGCTGTCAAGACGGTTCACAAACATCTGGTTGCCGCCCGCCAGAGCGATGAGCCTGCGCACATCCTGTGGGGCAAAGAATGAATAAGTCCAGATGTCCCCTTCGTATAGGAAATCGGGCCACTCACCGCGAACGACATAATTCGGTTCAGCCCATGTGCCGTCGGGATTGCGAGGGCGCAGAAAGCCATTGAAGCCTTCCACGGTGAGGTCCTTGTCCCAGAGATGTTCCCAATTGTGGGCGCGGGCAGCGAACAGCTTGGCCTCGGCGAGGCGATTGAGGCCGCAGGCGACTTCTGCAATGGCAAAATCGTCATAAGCGTATTCGACAGTGCGTGAGCCGGAACGCTCGTCAGCCAGGGTGAGGTAGCCTTTGGCGTTGTAGTCCAGAATGCCGCCGCGGCCCTCTTTCTGCGGATCGGCTGGAGGAACGGAAGCATCTTTCAACATAGCTTCAAAGGCGGTGGGGTAATCGATCCCAGTGAGACCTTTGACATAGGCATCGGCGATGACGATATCGGCGTTGCTGCCACCTTGCGTGCGGCCAGTAACGTTTCCGCTGCGTCCGTCGGGCATATAGCCTTCGTGACGATAGATATCGATGAGTGATCGGATAAGGTCGCGTTGCCGGTCGGGAGCAATGAGCGTGAGCAGGGGGCCGGAACTGCGATAGGTATCCCAGATGGTGTAATAGTCGTCGTAGTAAGGTTCGGTCGATTGCCAGCCGGGGTTCTCTCCGGTGCGATCGGATGGCATGAGCATGGTGTGATACATCGCGGTGTAAAACTGAATCCGCTTTGAATCCGTCTCGCCGCGAAGCTGGATCTTGGACAAAGCCTGATTCCAGTTATCAACAGAGGCCTTGCGGACAGCATCGAAGTTCCACGCGGGAGCCTCACTCTGTATGTTTTGGCGCGCCCGAGCCGTGCTGATAAAAGAGAGGCCAACCTTTATCTGGACAACCTGGCCCGCGTGAGTGCGGAAGTTGAAGGTGGCGCCGATAGGCCGGCCTCCGTCGACCGAGGCTTCTTTGCCGGGCGTGAGCGTGTTGCTGCTCCAGGTTTGAGCGCTGGTGGACGGGGTGTCAAGAACGATGTAGAAGTAAACTCTGTACTCGCCGCCCTTGTTCCATCCGCCGGCGTAGCGGCCCACGCCTTCTGCTTCATGGTCGGAGAGCAGGCGAACTTGCCCGCCCAGAAAACGCTGCGACTCAGAGTCCGATCCCTTGTTCAGGCAATGGGCGATGTTGAAGGTAAGATGCGACTGCTGAGCAGCGGGAAACGTGTAACGATGAAAACCGACGCGGCGCGTGGCGGTCAACTCCGCGCGGATCTTGTATCGCGTAAGTGTTGCGGCATAGTAGCCAGGATGGTTTACCTCGTTGCTGCGAGGCGACTTGATATCCGCGAGGTCGAGCGAACCGGTCACGGGAGCGACGAGGATATTGCCATACTTGCCGGAGGCTCCACTGAGGTGAAGATGGCTGAAGCCCAGAATGCGGCCACCGCTAAGATAGCCAAAGCTGGAGGGCCGGCTATCGAAGCTTTCCATATCCGGGCCGAGCTTAACCATGCCAAATGGTACAGCCGCGCCAACGAAGACATTGCCGCCCCAGTCCACGCCAAGAAAGGGATAGACATTGTGGACATAGTCGCGCACGCCGCCAGGCCCCGTTTGCGCGGTCTGGCCCAGAAGAAAGTGCGGCATAATTGCGCAGCTTAATAGGACGAGAAGGAGTTTTGAATGGCACTGACTAAAGATGAGCATCACTCATATTTGCTCCATAGAGCATTGCATGTCAAGAGGTGTGCATAACCTGACCAATGTTACTGAGTTATCACATCGCGGTATGCGCAAACCACGGAGTATGACAATTATCTGCTAACTGTCAGGAGGAACCGGGTAAGCGGGAGCTGCGCCGTCGAAGG